>Ga0070726_10003644_pt1 | contig 12844 bp, 9 predicted proteins | sample tdAd471_FD_67275 | JGI IMG/M metagenome (GOLD analysis project Ga0070726, IMG submission 67275) | Marine sediment microbial communities from the Atlantic coast under amendment with organic carbon and nitrate - tdAd47.1 | ecosystem: Environmental > Aquatic > Marine > Coastal > Sediment | place...
CGAAACCCTGCTCCCCGACACCTGGCTCAAAGCCAACCCCCACCACCGCTGGACCATCGCCGACCACAGAAAAGAAGAACGAGCCAGAAAGGGAAACCTGTAGTTCGTCTGGCGCTTACCTACAAAACGGTCAACTATTACTACAACCTGTGGCGCAAAGAGGGACGCTGGAACCTGATTCTCAATGCGTTGAGAGATGCCGTTCGGCAAGCAGCCGGGCGTGCCACCTCTCCCACCGTTGCGTGCATCGACAGCCAGACCGCGAAGACGGCCGATCAGGGGAACGAGGTGGGCTACGACGGTGGAAAACGCGCCAATGGCCGCAAAAGACACATCATTACCGATGTTCTGGGATTGCTTCTGCTGGTGAGTGTGACTGCAGCCAACGTGCATGACGCGGTGGCTGCCGATCCGTTGTTGAGGCGATTAGACACCGACTATCCAACGATTGATCTTGTTCATGCCGACCTTGGTTACCGGGGAGCGCTTGTCGAGATGGTCGATCAGGAACTTGGCTTCACCTTAAACCTGTCGAGCAAGCCGCCCGGGACCAAAGGATTTCAGCCACTGCGTCAACGCTGGGTGGTGGAACGGAGTTTTGCGTGGTTCAACCGCTACCGGCGATTGAATCGGGACGTGGAACGAACGGTCGACTCAAGTGAAACCATGACCAAGATTTCTCAAATCAGCCTCATGCTCAACCGCCTCGCCCCCAAACCGAACGCAATACCATTTCGGTACGGAAAACACACGGTTTGAATTCTTAGATAGCCTCTACTCGTCAAATTGAGGGAAGACGGATATGTTCCTGGCAAATGTCTGCCTGAAAGACGACACCGGGGGCAGTCGGTGCTGACGCTGCATGAGCTTGAGTGTGATGTTCTGGTGGCCGGGGGTGGGGCGGCGGGGGTTCCTTGTGCGCTGGCGGCGGCTCGGGGTGGGGCTCGGGTTGTGCTGTGTCAGGATCGGGCGGTGCTCGGCGGGAATGCGTCGAGCGAAGTGCGGATGCACATCGTCGGGGCCAACGGGACCGGACGCTTTGACCGGGGCTGCGAACTCGAAACCGAGGCGCGCGAAGGCGGGATTATTGAAGAGATTCGGCTTGAGAACTGTGTCCGCAATCCGCAGCGGTCCGCGTCGATGTTCGATCTCATTCTCTACGACAAGTGCCGCAGCGAGCCGAACCTCACGCTGCTGCTCAACACGACGGTGACGGCTGCCGAACTGGCTCAGGACACGCCAGACGAAATCGCGTTCGCCGTCGCCGAACGCCAGAGCACTCAGGACCGCTTTCGCATTCGAGCCCGCACCTACATCGACTGCACGGGCGACGGACGGCTCGCGTTCGAGGCGGGGGCCGCGTTCCTGCGCGGGCGGGAGAGCACGGCGGAGTTCAACGAATCGCTCGCGGAACGCCAGGCGGATGACTGCCAGCTCGGCTCGACCATCCTGATCACCGCCCGGAAGCACGATCGTCCGATGCCGTTCGTGGCTCCGCAGTGGGTCCGCTCGTTCTCGCGGGAGGAACTGCGGCTGCGGCTGTACGCCGTGCCCGGTGACGAGGAACCCACGCACGAGTACGGCTACTGGTGGGCCGAATGGGGCGGGTCGCTCGACACGATCCGCGACAACGAAACCATCCGCGACGAACTGCTGGCCATCACGCTGGGCATCTGGAACCACGTCAAGAACGGCCCGCCGGGAACACCGCCCGACGACGACCCGTTCGAGGCGTCTCACTGGGCTCTGGAATGGATCGGATTCCTGCCCGGCAAACGCGAAAGCCGGCGGTTCATCGGCCAACACATTCTCACGCAGCAGGATCTGGAGACGTCGCGCGTCTTCGACGATGCGATCGCGTATGGCGGCTGGTCGATGGACCTGCACCCGCCGGACGGCGTCGACAGGCCGGACGAGGAACCCTGCGTCCAGCACCCGCTGCCGTACCTCTACGACATCCCGCTGCGCTGCTGCGTGGCTCGTGACATTCGCAACCTGATGTTCGCCGGCCGGAACCTGTCGGCAACGCACGTCGCGTTCTCGTCAACTCGCGTGATGGCAACGTGCGCCGCCGTCGGCCAGGGAGTTGGAACCGCAGCGGCCCTCGCGGCCAGCCAGGGCGTTACGGCCGCCGAGATCGCGTCGCAGCCCGAGCTGGTCGCTGCCATCCAGCAACGACTGCTCCGCGACGATGCGTTTCTGATCGGTCGCCCGTACGGCTCGAACACCGACCCGGTCTTCACGGCACGCATCTCGGCCTCCAGTGAGCAGCCCGGCGGCGAGGCCTCAAACATCCGCTCCGGCCAGACCAGAAGCGTCCACGGCGAGCGTGGCGTTTCACCGGATCGCCGAGTGGCAGGGACTCACCGCTGGATGTCGCAGCCCGGCGAACTGCCCGCCTGGATCCAGTTCGACTGGGACGAGCCGCAGCCGATCGACACCGTGCAACTGATCTTCGACACCGGAATGCACCGCCATCTGACGCTCAGCCACCACGACGGCTACACCTCCCGCATGACCTGGGGCGTCCCGCAGCCCGAGACCGTCCGCGACTACAGCATCCAGATCAGCCACGCCGGCGAGTGGCTCACGCTCTGCAGCATCACCGACAACTACGAGCGCCTCCGCCGCCACTCACTCCCGCCCGAGACGACCGCGACTTCGCTGAGAATCCTCATCACAAAAACCAACGGCCTCGACCACGCCCGCATTTTCGAGGTGCGGCTGCGCTGAGTCCGCGTCGTCGTTGGGCCGGTTCCTGCCGGACGCCCCGCTGTCGCAATTGAACTGTAGTGGACGAGGTTACGAGTCCTTGGATGCAGGGACTCGTGACCTCGTCCACTACAGGTTCGGATTGCTGCTCGGACCAAAATTGCCAGGACGCGACTACGGTTTCTGCTTCCAGACTTTGATGTCGTCGATCTCGACGCCGTTGCCGAGGCAGCGGAAGACCAGGGTTGGCTTCTTGACGCCAAACGTTTCGTGCGAGGCTTTGAGCGGTTCTTTGCCTTCGATGCGGGCGGTGACGTGGGTTTGCCAGGTGGTGACTCGCAGGGAGTACCACTGGCCGCGTGCGAACTCCGTTTTCTGTTCGGCGAGCGTTTCGTTGGGGTCTTCCTCGCGGCGAGCCTTGTCGACGTGCTTCATGATCTTCCATGATGTCGGCGTCACGATGACTGAGAACAGGTGCCCCTTCTTTTTCAGCTCGCCTTTGGCGGGGTCGAAGCCGAAGTGGAAGCCCTTGGCGTCCTCGACGAAACGAAACCGCAGTTCGTAGACCGCGTTGCTGGTCTCGACCGTGCGTCGCGCGGCGGCGGAGTGTTTCTCGGCGGGGATCTCAGCAGCTCGCAGGACTCCGTCGACGATCTTCCAATCTCCCGTGTTGACGTGCCATTCCTTGCCGAGTTCCTTGCGATCAAAGGAGTCATCAACAGCCAGCTCACTGTTAGCAGGCGGCTCGCCAGCGATGACGGTAACGGTCAGCAAAAGACAGGCGGCGACGGTTGCGAGGAGTGATTTCATGGATGGGCTCTCAGTTGTCTTGAGGGTGACGGTTTAGTGAATGGGCCAGTGGCGCGCACTGGCTCTGACGATTGATAGCGAAACTCTGGTAACGCGACATCTGGTTGGCAGAAGTCATTGCTCTCGACATGGCCCAGCTCCGGTTGCTGGTTTCGTTACCGGGATCGTGTTGTCATTCTGCGTTCGTAGCAACACGGCAGGTTTCTGAATCAGCTCACGAGGAATTCCCACATGCTCAATCGACGCGACTTTCTGACGGCTGGTGGTGCGTTGCTGCTGAGTCCACTGGCGACACTCGCGAATCAGCAGGCGGTTGCCAGTAAGCGGCTCGCTGTGGTGACGACGCTGTGGACTTATCGCACTCACGCCTGGCATATGGCCGAGCGGTTTCTGCATGGGTTTCCGAAAAACGGGCAGTGGCATCAGCCGGGACTGCACGTCGTTTCCGCCTACGTTGATCAGCGACCGGAAGCGGACCTGAGTGCCGGGCGGGCGGCGGAGAACGGGTTCGAGGTTTACGGCTCGGTGGCGGAAGCGTTGCGGTGCGGGGGTGAGCGGCTGGCGGTCGACGCGGTGCTGCTGATCGGCGAGCACGGGGATTATCCGCTCAACGAATTCGGCCAGAAGCTGTACCCGCGGCATCGGCTGTTCAAGGAGATCACGGACGTCTTCCGAGCGGATGAACGGTCCGTGCCGGTCTTCAATGACAAGCATCTGTCCTGGAGCTTTGACCTGGCAAAGGAAATGGTCGGGCTGTCGCGCGAGCTGAAGTTTCCGATGCTCGCCGGCTCCTCGCTGCCAGTCACCTGGCGAATGCCTTCAGTCGAGTTGCCGTACGATGCGGAACTCGAAGAGGGACTCGTCGTCGCCTACGGCAGCAAGGACATCTACGACTTCCACGCCATCGAGACGCTGCAGTGCATGATGGAGCGTCGCCAGGGCGGCGAGACCGGCATCGCCAGCGTGCTGGCTCTGGAAGGCGAGGAACTCTGGAATCGAGTGGACTCGGGCGACGTGCCCGGCGGCGGCTGGGATCCGGAACTGTTTGAAGCCTGCCTGTCGCGCAGCCAGACGCTCAAACAGCCGGAATCGTTCAGCCATCGTTATCCGACGCGCGGACAAATCCGTGAGTGGGGCAAGGACGCTCGTGCGTACTTTTTCGAGTACACCGACGGGACGCGCGGCACGGTCGTGATGCTCAACGGCGTTGTGCAGGACTTCAACTTCGCCGCCCGAATCAAGGGCCGCAAGCAGCCGCTCTCGACGATGTTCTACCTGCCGCCGAATCCCAACGTCGTCTACTCAGCCGCCCTGATGGACAACGCCGAGCAGATGTTTCTGACCGGCAAGGCTCCCTACCCCGTCGAACGCACAATGCTGACCAGCGGCATGGTCGAGTCGGCTCTGCAGTCGCTGACGAAGAAGCAGCCGCTGAAGACGCCGCACCTGAATGTCACCTACCGAGCGTCCCGCGAGTCGACGTTCTGGCGGAAGTAGAACGCGACTGGATTCATTCATCCTGGCATGACGTGCGAAACAGTGATCTCCGAAAACCATCGAGACCGGGCACTGGCAAAGCCAGTGGCACACACGAGAACTGCAAGCTGCCAAACCGTCGATCTCTACTACGGTGCAAATCCGTAGCTACGCTCGCCAGAGCGTGGGTTTCCCGCGGTCTGGCAACCGCGGCTACGCCTCGATCCCGATTCGTCAACACCGTCGGGGCTTCCCTCGCGGAGCGAGGGGCCACAATGGCTGACCAGTTACGGTGCGAAGCGGACGCAGTGGATGGGGGGCAGGTGCGTTGAGATGCACTGCCAGTCGTCGCCGCCGTTTTCGCTGACCCACAGCGAGCCGGTAGTCGAGCCCATCGCCAGGCGGTCGCCGCTGCCGTCGATGTCGAGGCAGTGTCGGTAGACCAGGTCGTAGCAGTGCTGCTGCGGGAGGCCGTTGCTGAGTTGCTCGAACGTCTGTCCGCCGTCGCGCGTCCGGTTCACGATCAGGCGTCCGTCGACAGGAACGCGGCATTCGTCTTTGACTCCCGGCACGAACCACGCCGTGTTTGGATCGGCAGGATGCACGACGACGGCGAAGCCGAAGACCGATGGCTGCACGTCTTCGAGTTCCTGCCACTGCTCGCCGCCGTTCGTCGAGCGGAAGATTCCGTTGTGGTGCTGAATCCAAAGGCCGTCCGGCTGAGACGGGCACTGCACCAGGCGATGCACATCCTGGGCGTTCGGGTTGCCGGCTTCTTCCGGAGGCATGTAGTCGCTCCGCAGGCCCGCCGCCCGCGTTTCCCAGGTGTCGCCACCGTCCTTCGTCAACCAGACGCCACCGCACGACAGACCCACCATCACATGCTGATCGTCCTGCGGATGCACGAGGACCGAGTTGATGCCGGGGCTGTCCTTGCCGCCGCCGAACCATTGCCAGCGATCGTCGCGGTCCCACAGCGATTCGATCAGCGTCCACGATTCCCCACGGTCCGTCGACTTGAACAGTCCGCCGGGAATCGTGCCGGCCCAGAGCAGTCCGGGCTGGTCAGCACTGCCGGGCGTCAGCTCCCAGATTTCGTGCAGCTTCGAGAAGTCGCGCCGCGCACCGAACTCGCCGGCTTCGGCCTGCTTCGCGGCGTCGGCATCGGTGTAGGGCGGCATTTGAGGCACGCCGCATTCGGTCCAGGTGGATCCGTTGTCATCCGAACGATGCAGCTTGACGCCAAAGTGTCCGTGATTCAGGGCGACGTACAGCGCGTTGTCACGCGGGTCCTGCAGCACCATCGACGCGTTCTCGCCAACGAAGTCGGCACTGGAGATCTCCCAGCCGGACGTCGAGCGGTTGACCGTGAACAGTCCTTTGCGCGTCGCCACATGGAAACGATCAGCCATCGCAGAATCCTCGCCGAAGTGTGAATGGAAACGAGCCGGCGGCGGGAGTCTACTTTTTTGTCAGCCGCCGGACAGGGCCTGCATGACGTAAATCTCGTCGGCGGCTTCGACGACGTCAGACAAGCCGTCACGATCCTTCACCGGGCGACCGTTGAGATAGATGACCATGTGCGTCCGCAGACGGTTCTGATCGTCGAGCACGTACCCCCGCAGCCTCTGATGCTCGGCAAAGACGGCATCGAGCGCTTGCCGAACTGTCTCGCCAGTGACGACCGACTCGGGGCAATCGACGTGCCTTTTCAGATTGGAGGTGAAGACGACTCGGGGCATAGCGACGGACATCGTGCTGAAGAGGGACGGTCGGTTTTCGCTGGAGGCTGCTGCCGACACTGTGGGCTCGCTCCACTCGACCACACCACACCGCCACTCTGACTGCTGAATTCGATCTACTCATCCTTCGTCGCGCGATTCAGTTCGTGGACGGTGTCGACGATCTGTTGTTCGAGACCGGCTTTCCACTTCGACGGCATCTGGTAGTAGATCATCGAGCTGTCGCCTTCGTAGCCGCCTTCTTCGAGCACGCGCTCCGACGGGATGTAGGCCATGACGTCGTTGGCGTAACCGGTGACCCAGGTGCGGTTGTCGCCCAGCTCGCGCTTCAGACGGAGCTGGTACTCGACGACGAGTTCGCCGCCGAGCGCGACCCAGGTCAGGCCATCGCCGAGCTGCCAGACCTGAACGGGGTACGGATACGTTTTCAGCAGATGGCCGTGTTCGTCCCACTGCTTCAGCAGGTTTGTTGCGCGAGCTTTCAGAAAACGGCTGCCGGTTTTCTGGACGTCTTCGAGTTCCTGCTTCGAGGGCAGCGTGGCGAAGGCGAGGTCGATGTTGCGAAAGGCCGTCTTCAACTGGCCGGTCACGGGTGTGAGTTCACCGTCGTCGAGTACGTCATCGACGGCGGTCGCGAGCATCCGACCGTACTTCTCGGCGAGTTCGATCGTGCGACGCGGCAGCGGGTTCTGATCCGCTCCGCCGCCGGTGAAGAACATTGCGACGCAGTCGGGATGCCGGTCTTCCAGGTAAAGCTGCGCGAAGCCGGCGTAGTCGCCGCACCAGTTGTAAAAGCCGAGCGTCGTGTTGTGGCAGGCGTAACCGAACACCAGGCCGCGCAGTTGTTTGCCGTCGGGCGATTCGATTCGCAGCACCGGAACCTGGTGGTCGTAAGGGCCGATGCCTTTGGGGGCTCGACGATTGGCAGCGAATGTCGTGAGACCGCTGCCGGTCGACAGTCTTGCCGGTTTGAGATCCGCGACCGCCGCGTCGATCAGCTCGATCATTCGATCGTTGAGCCAGAGCTGGTATTCGCGGACCTGCTGCCAGTCGGCGTCCTTCATATCGAGCATGTAGCTGAGCATGTCGTCGAGCGCCGGGCCGCAGTGCGTGTGCGAGCAGGAAAACATCAGGCTGCGACGCGGAATGCCGTGCTTCTTTTCGACTGCCTCAGAGACGGCGCGGACCATTTTGATCGGCACGCCGATCAGGTCACTCGAAATGAAAACCGCTGTCTCACCTTTTGCATCCCGGACGGCGGTCGCGCGGGCATACAGGTCATGAATGATCCCCTCCGCCGCGTGGTCGCGTCCGCCGTAACCCGACATCCACATCGGTTGCGGCGGCGTGATGACCACGCGAGCCACTCCGGCCTGCCACTCCGGAGAATCAGCGGCCTCGGTGGAAAGTGACGCGGTGAGCAGAAACGCAAGGGCGAGGAAGAGTCTGTGAGGCATGGGGCGCCACTCCGGTCTTTCGAGAAAACGCAACGACGGTTTCAGTCGCGAGTTGTCAGGGACCCGATATCGGCCCGTCAACTATGACACCGTGGCAGCAACGCATTGAAGAACTGCGGAACAAGGTTATCGAACCGCAAACCGTTGACGATGTTCCAGCAGATTGTTTGACCCGAAGCCGCAGGCGATGGCGTCATCGTGAGAAACACCATTGCCTGCGGCTTCGGGTCAAACGAGTCATCGCACTCCCGCTTGAGAGACTTTCCGGACCGATTTGACGGAGCTACTCTGCCAGGCCGTTGAACGGCAAATCCGCCTGATTTCTGAATTCACAGAAGCTGTGTCTCGATCAGATTCTGAAATGGAGTGACTGATGAAGCGTCTGGCTGGTCTGCTGACTGTGGTGCTGCTCGGCGCGGCGCTGGCAATCAATGCGTCGTCGAGTAAGCCGGGGCAGGTCGAGATTGCTCGACTGGACGCGGCGAACTGGGACGAGTTCGCTCCGCAAGGGAAGGAAGTCGACGCGATCATCGGTGATGTCGTGCTGCGGAACGACCACCTGGTGGCCGTGATCGCTCAGCCGCTGGCCAGTCGCAATGCGAACATGACCGTGCGCGATGTCGGCGGCTGTCTGATCGACCTGGCCGTTCGCTGGAATCAGAGCGACCAGCTGAGCGCGTTCTATCCGGGGGCTCGGAAGTTTCCGTACCGATCATTGGTCGTGTCTTCAGAGGGGAAGCTCGTCGAGCTGACGGAAACTGCAATCGCCACCGACGACGGAGCTGTCACTGTTCGGTCGGCAGGCAACGACAGTCAGCCAGCGGTCGAAGTGACCTACCAGCTCGCAACTGACGCGAAGTTTCTGACGGTTACTAGCCGCTTCACGAACGACTCCGACAAGTCACTGAGCGTTCCGCTGACCGACGATCTGCGGGTCGATTCCGGCAAAGAGGACACGGTTAAGTCGCCGAACGGAAGCACGGACCTGTTCTGGTTTCACGATCAGTTCTGGGGGCAGGCCTGCGGCATTGAACCGGTTGGCCTTTCGGTCGAGACCAATAGCAACTCGCGAACGTCGACGCTGAAGTATGAATCCGACGCCGGCCAGAAGGTCACGCTGGAACCGGGTAAGAGCTTCGAGCTGACTCGGCGAATCTACCCCGGTACGGATCTCCCGCACATTCGCGCGATCCATGCGGAGATCAACGAGCAGCCTGTTGGCGAAGTTGAGTTCTTCGCGCTCGATGGCCTGAAGCGTCCGATTCGCGACGCTCGTGTCATTGTGCATCGTGGCGACGAACGCTGGGGCATGGTCCTGACCGGAGACGACGGCCTCGCACGAGCAAAGCTGCCGGTCGGCAAGTACAGCGTCAAACTCGAAGCACTCGGCGTCGACATCACTCCGTCGAACGGTGCTCCGACAGTGAAAGTTGGAGCGAAGTCGCGGCTGCAGAAGCTGCCGATGATCTGCGACCGCTGGCAGCCGGGCACTGTTGACGCACGAATCACCGACGGCGACGGCAAACCGATTCCGTGCAAGATCGAGTTCCTCGCGAAGGAAGGTACCGCTCAACCGTGGTACGGCCCCGAGACAGCGTCGTTCGCGACGAACGGACTCTGCTACGCGGCGCACGGCAAGCTGATGCAGACGCTGCCTCCGGGGCAGTTTGACGTCGTGATCAGTCACGGTCCGGAGTTCGACGCGATCTTCACTGAGATCACCGTTCAGCCCGGCAAGACGACGTCGCTGACCGGCAAGCTCAAGCACGTTGTCGATTCGACCGGCTGGATCAGCAGCGATTTTCACAGTCACAGTTCGCCGTCCGGAGACAACACCGGCAGCCAGCTCGGCCGCGTGCTGAACCTCGTTTGTGATCACGTCGAGTTCGCTCCCTGCACCGAGCACAACCGCGTCGACACTTACCAGCCGCACATTGATCGGCTGCAGATCGGGCAGTTCATCAGCTCGTGCAGCGGCATGGAGCTGACCGGCAGTCCGCTGCCGCTGAACCACCAGAACGCGTTTCCAATGGTCCACCGTCCGCATCAGCAGGACGGCGGCGGGCCGGTCACGGATACTGATATCGAACGGCAGGTCGAGCGACTCGCGCTGTGGGATAACCGCAGTGAGAAGCTGGTCCAGATCAACCATCCCGATATGGGCTGGCTGTTTCGTGATAAGAACGGCGACGGGATTGCCGACGAGGGGCACGCTCGCATCCTCCCGCACATCGACGTCATCGAGATTCACCCGATCCCGGAGATCCTGCAGCTCAGGCCGGTCGACGAACGCGGCTCGTACAAAAGCAACAATCGCATCTTCAACTGGCTGCAGTTTCTGAATCAGGGGCGACGGTTCGTCGGCGTTGTCAACACTGACGCGCATTACAACTATCACGAGTCCGGCTGGATCCGGAACTGGATTAAGTCGCCGACCGATGATCCGTCAAAGATCAAACCGCTGGATGTCGTCCGCGCCGCCGAAGCCGGCGCGCTGTTCATGTCGAACGGTCCGTTTCTTGACGTGACGATGCGCGAGGCCGGCAAAGCGGCATCGGTCTTTGCCGGGCAGGATCTGGACGCTCCGTCCGGGCAGGTTGAGATCGACGTCACCGTGCAGTGTCCGAACTGGCTCGACGTCGATCGACTGTTCGTGCTGGTCAATGGGCAGATTCACGAGCCGCTGCACTTCCGCAAGGCGACTCACCCGGACAAATTCAAATCGGGCGTTGTCCGGTTTGACGAGACGCTGCGATTGAAGCTCGACAAGGACGCTCACCTGATCGTGGCTGTCGGCGGCGAGAACTCGACGCTGGGCAAGGTGCATGGTCCAAGATGGGGCGTGCATCAGCCAGCGGCGTTCATCAACCCGGTGTATGTCGATGTCGATGGCGACGGATTCAAACCAAACGGCGACACCCTCGGACATGCGTTGCCGGTCCGGTACGGCTATCCGAAGAAGTGATGCGAGTTCGGTCCACGCGAGCGTTGATTGATCGCGTCAATCTGCGACACTCGGCGTTTTCCCCACTGAATTCGCAGCACTCTTCATCGAAAACTGCCGTCGCATGTCGTCTTCCGAGGTCCAGAATTCGCCGTCGAGCCTGCCGCCTCAGCCGGCGCCGATCGATCGCCGCTCGCTGAATCTGCCGAACCTGATCACGCTCAGCCGCCTGGTGCTGGCTTTCATTCTGTTCGGACTGATCAGTTACGAGGGCTTCTGGATCACCGCCGCCATTCTGTTTGCCGTGGCGGCGGCGACGGACGCGATCGACGGCTGGATCGCTCGGAAATACGGGCAGGTCACGACGCTCGGGCGAATCCTCGACCCGTTTGTCGACAAGATCATCGTTTGCGGATCGTTCATCTTTCTGCTGCAGCGGCCTGAACAATCCGGCGTTAACGCGTGGATGGTGACCGCCGTCGTCGGACGCGAAATGTTCGTGACCGGGCTGCGGTCCTTTCTCGAACAGGCTGGCAAGGATTTTTCAGCGGTCTGGATCGGCAAGATCAAGATGGCTCTGCAGTGCGTCGCCGTGACGGTCGCGTTACTGACGCTGAGCCCGAAGTTCCGCGAGGACTGGATGCTGCTGGGCCGCGATGTGCTGCTGTGGGCGACGGTCGTCATCACGGTTTACAGCGGGGCCTCGTATGCGTGGCGAGGATTCCTGATGCTCAAGCCTGAGAAGAAGTAATCCGCTGCGAAACAGGCATTCGTTGCTGCCGGAGTTCGGCGGTACGATCCGCGACCCTGATTCTCACGCCGAGCTACCGGACCTGCTGCGATGATTCTGACGCTGATTGGCTACCGAGGCACTGGAAAGACGTCGCTGGCTGAACCGCTGGCCGCGCGACTCGGCTGGGTGCCGGTCGACGCGGACGTCGAGATCGAAGGTGCCGCTGAGTGCTCGATTCGCGAGATCTTCGAGGAAGGTGGCGAGGAGACGTTCCGGCAGCTTGAGCGCGAAGTCATCGCCGATTTGCTCAAGCAGGAAAACCTCGTGCTGGCAGCGGGCGGTGGAGCGATTCTCAACCGCGATACGCGGCGCGATTTTGTCGCGGCGGGACCGGTCGTCTGGTTGAAGGCCTCGGCGGAAACGATCGATCGACGGCTGCACGGGGACGAGACTACGACCGAACGGCGTCCGAATCTGACGTCTTCCGGCGGGCTGGCTGAGATCGAAGAGCTGCTCGCTGTTCGAGAACCGCTGTACCGCGAGACCGCGTCGCTGATCGTGACGACTGACGAGCCACTGCCGGGCGATGCGGAACCGCCGACGCTCGAACGGCTGGCCGAGTACATCCTTGAACGCCTGGCCGATCAGCTCAACATCGCGGAGACGCAGCCGTGCTGACCGCGTTCGGGTACCCGATGATCGTCTGCCTGGTGTACCTCTTCATTGTGGGCACGGTCGTCGGCAGCTTTCTCAACGTCTGCATTTACCGGATCCCGACGAAGGACCGGCTGCTCGATTCGCTGCACGCGATCGTGTCGCCGAAGTCGCGCTGCCCGAAGTGCGGCAACGGGATTCCAATGTGGTTCAACGTGCCGGTGCTCGGCTGGCTGATGCTGCGGGGACGCTGCTACCACTGCCGCGGCTCGATCTCGGTCCGCTATCCGTTGCTTGAGTTCGCGAACGGGCTGTT
>Ga0070726_10003648_pt1 | contig 12831 bp, 13 predicted proteins | sample tdAd471_FD_67275 | JGI IMG/M metagenome (GOLD analysis project Ga0070726, IMG submission 67275) | Marine sediment microbial communities from the Atlantic coast under amendment with organic carbon and nitrate - tdAd47.1 | ecosystem: Environmental > Aquatic > Marine > Coastal > Sediment | place...
GAAAGAAAGGCACCAGGGCGGCAGCAAGTGGATTGGCACTGGCGGCACTTCTCCTTTTGGCGCCGAGGGCTACAAGCCGGAAGGTATTCGTATCGGACAGGACGGTAACCGTAATTTTAGCGCGCTTAAAGTGTGGGATAGGCGTGACTACAAAAACCTGGATGACTCCGTAGAATTAGGCACACGCAATATCAAAGTAGCTTTGCGTCGGCTCCGACATTTTGCGCGCACGGGAGCGCAGGATCAGCTGGACATGGATGACACCATACGTTCTACCGCGAAAAATGCTGGTTATCTCGATATCAAAATGGTGCCTGAACGGCATAACGCGGTTAAAGTCCTTTTGTTCATGGATATTGGCGGCTCCATGGATCCGCATATTAAACGTTGCGAGGAACTATTTTCCGCCTCACGTACCGAATTCAAACACCTGGAGTACTATTATTTTCATAACATGGTGTACGAGTCCCTTTGGCAGAATAACGAGCGGCGCTGGTCAGAAAAAACACCAACCTGGGATGTCCTTCATAAGTACGGTAGTGATTATCGTGTTATCTTTGTCGGCGATGCCAGTATGTCTCCTTATGAAATAAGCTCTCCGGGAGGCAGTGTCGAACATTGGAACGATGAGGCAGGGAATGTCTGGATGAAGCGCTTTAGAGAAACTTTCGATAAGGTGATTTGGCTAAATCCGAAACCACGTGAAAGTTGGGATTATAGTCAGTCAATCAAAATTATTGATCGACTGGTCGACGGGCAGATGTACCCACTCAACATAGAAGGGCTCGAAGCGGGAATGAAGTACCTCAGTAAATAGTCTCCATAGAGCAAAGCGAACACGTACTCAGAGGCTGGCGCGTGTAATATCGACGTAAAGCTTTAACGATTGCCCTGGTTGTAAATATTTATGACGGCTAATGCCGTTCCAGGATTCGATGCTAGCTATACTTACGTTGAATTTTTGTGCTATGCGAGCCAATGAATCGCCCTGCCGTACACGATAACCTACCTGCCGGATAATTTCACGACCAGCAGCGGGGGAGGCACTAGTGGCCGTCACCAGTGGCTTGCGCCAAATCACCAGTTTTTGCCCGACACGCAGTTTGTCAGTGGTTCCCATACCATTCCAGCGAGCTATTTCACGCATCCCTGCACCATACTTTCGGGATAGATCCCAAAAACTATCGCCCGCCCGAACAGTATGTACCTGTTTGGTTTTGCCACGAATAGCCGGGCGCTCTTGCTTTGTCAATAATCGCTGAGAGGCACTTAGTGCATAATGTTCAGAGCCTTTACTTGCAACCGGAATAAATAGAACATTTCCTGCACGGATATGATTGTTTTTTAGTTGGTTAATCTGACTCAGGGCCTTGGTTGTTGTCCGGTGACGCTGAGCAATAGTGCTAAGCGTATCACCGCTTTTGATTTGATAGCGTACCCAACTGATCCGTTTCTCGGGTGGTAACTTTGCTAAGTTAGCTCGAAACTCAACCGCATTTGATACCGGCACATTAAGTTGGTGAGGGCCATCGGGCGACGTTGCCCACTGATTGTAGCCGGGATTGAGTAAATATAGTTCATCCAAATGAATATTAGCCAACTCGGCAGCTTGCGCTAAATCGATCTGAGAGCCAATTTCCACCTTCGCAAAATAAGGCAAGTTAGGCACGGGAGTTAAACTAATGTGATAGGATTCTGGGTCAGCGATTAACTGCGCTAGCGCAATTAATTTAGGCACATAATTTCGCGTTTCTTGGGGTAAATCGAGCGACCAAAAATCAGTAGGTTTGTTCTTTTTCAGGTTCTTTTTAATTGCATTTCTGACGTTGCCACCACCCGAATTATAGGCGGCTAAGGCTAACAACCAATCGCCATCAAAGCGTTTGTGGAGGTAGGAGAGATAGTCTAGAGCAGCAGTGGTTGAAGCCACCACATCACGTCGTCCGTCATACCACCAGTTTTGTGGTAAATTAAAGTGCTTGCCGGTCGCGGGGATAAATTGCCACATACCGGATGCCCGTCCATGCGAGTAGGCGAATGGGTCGTACGCGCTTTCAACTACTGGCAGCAACGCCAATTCCAAAGGCATTCCACGCTCTTCGATTGCCTCAATCACATGGTAAAGATACCTATTTGCCCGATTCGTGACACGCTTTATGTATTGCTGGTTGTTAGCGTACCAATTACGCTGAGCCTGAATACGTTTGTTATGAATATCAATATCCAGGGTAAAGCCTGAACGCATTCTGGTCCATAAATCAATGATCGGGACTGGCTTTTTAGTGTATTGGTGAGTCTCAAAAAAAGTTAGCTCAGGAACAGTAACGACTTCAGCTGTCGCCATTTGAGACGATTCAGTGCTGGGAGTTTGCACGGCATTGCCGACTATGTGCTGTTCTTTCTGTGTATTAGGAATGCTACAGCCGATAAGTAGTAGGCTTATTAACAGATTAAAACATATAAAATTTGTATTAAAAAACGCTTTTAACATATTGTTTTATCAGTATTTAATTTTTTAATGCTTATGTTTGTAAACCAAGTCCAGAAGGAGGAGTGGCAAGTTTTGTCAGCAAATCAAATAGGTCACGGTCAAAACAGCCGATTACTGGAGTAAAGCCATTACTGTAATATAGCCGTTAAAAATTATCTTTCCATTCTCTTGTTACTCGAAACACCTCAACTGGGTCGTCTAACTGCTCTCCAGAATATGCTTCCGCTGCCGCTTTCACGCTTGCCTGCATACTTCTTAAAAAGGGATTGATGTCGAGTTCTTTAGCGATGGTCGATGGCAGTGTTGGCGTATTCTGGCGACGCAGCTCTTCGCATTCAGCAACATAGCTCTGGAGCGCTTCACGCTCGGGCTCAACCGCCTGTGCAAAACGTAAATTTGACAAACTGTACTCATGTGCGCAGTAAAATACGGTATTGCCGGGAAGGTTCGCTAACTTACTCAAGGATTCGTACATCTGAACGGCAGTTCCTTCAAATATTCTGCCACACCCCGCAACAAATAATGTGTCACCACAAAATAAAGAGGGAGCAGGCGTTTGATCTGTAAAGAAGGCAATATGATCGAGCGTGTGCCCTGGTACCTCAATAACGTCAAAACCAACACCCAGGACTTCTAGACGGTCTCCTTCTTTTACGTATCGTGAAATAGATGGTATTTTATCGTTATCGGGACCGATCACCGAAACTCCCATACCTGCATATTCCAATAATTTTTCCACGCCACCGACATGATCGGGATGATGATGGGTGAGGAGAATACCTGCCAGAGTTAACTGATGCTCTTCCAGATACTCGATTACTGGGCCAGCGTCACCGGGATCAACGACAAAGGCACGCCGGGAAGCATACGCCAAGTTAGTAATCAGCCAAATATAGTTATCGTTAAAGGCAGGTATTGGGACAATTGACAGCATTTGTATCTCTCACTCTAACAACGAAAGGGCTATAATAAACCAAGTAACACTTATACGGCTAGGTTAAGCCGATGAATGCAGCATTGTGATTCGAGTCTTGCTTCTTTTTTTACCAGAGGAAAACTCTCGTTATGGGATTGTTTTCAAAAAAAACACCCTCGATTATTCAAAGTCAGCATGAATGGAAAAAATGGCAAGCGTCTAATATGGCGCATCATTTGGCGTCCCTTGAGCAGGCGATTATCGATCCTTTGATGGAACGAACATTCGGCCATCAACTACTACAAATTAGCATTGCTGGATCACCGTCGTTGCATCAAAATTCTCCTATCGTCAATAAAGCCATTTTACACTTTAGCCACCCGGTACAAGGACTGGGACATGCGCTTATTTCGGAGCCAGAGTATTTAGCCATCGCCAATGAAAACATAGACGTTTTGATTTTGCACCATGTCTTAGAGTTTTCAAACAACCCGCACCAAGTGCTCAGAGAAGCGCAGCGTGTGTTGTCTTCTGGCGGATACTTGTTTGTTGTCGGGTTTAATCCGTGGAGCCTATGGGCGCTTAAGAAAGTATTTGCATTGGCAAGAAAAGCACCCTGGAACGGAAATTATCTTTCCTACGGAAGAATTTTCGACTGGATGCGGTTACTGGATTTTAATCTTCAAAATACTCAGTTTGGTTTTTTTAAATTCCCAGCTAACAACGAACAATTTATGACCAGTTGTGATTGGCTTGAGCAGGCCGGGCAAAAATACAATTGCTTTTTTGGCGGATTTTATGTCATGGTGGCGCGCAAGCAAGTTTTGGGCGTGACACCGTTAAGAAGCATAAAGACCAGGCGTCGAATTATCCCTTTCCCAGTAACCGAACCAACAACCCGGAGTAGCCGATTTAGTGACTGAAAAAGTCGAAATGTTTACCGATGGCGCCTGTAAAGGAAACCCAGGCCCTGGCGGTTGGGGCGTTCTATTGAGATATAAAAATAAGGAAAAAACACTTCATGGTGGCGCCGCTAACACCACTAATAATCGCATGGAGTTAATGGCTGTTATCGAAGGGCTACGCAGTCTAAAACGTTCTTGTGGCGTTGTCATTACCACTGACTCTGTCTATGTAAAAAGTGGTATTACTGAGTGGATACAGGCCTGGAAAAAACGTGGCTGGAAGACGGCAGCAAAAAAACCTGTGAAAAATGAAGACTTGTGGCGTCAATTGGATGAAGAAGTCACGCAGCATGACATTGAGTGGCGCTGGGTTAAAGGGCATAGTGGACATCGTGAAAACGAAATTGCCGATGAATTAGCCAACCTAGGCGTTGCGCAGTGCTTAGCAAAACATCAGAGTTAGAAGGGCATTATGCGTCAAATTGTTCTTGATACGGAAACGACAGGGCTAGAGGTCTCTCAGGGGCACCGCATCATTGAAATTGGCGGTGTGGAACTGATTAATCGCCGCTTAACCGGCAGGCATTTCCATCAGTACATCAACCCGCACCGGGATATTGATGCTGGTGCCATGGAAGTACATGGTATTACCAGTGAATACCTAGCTGAAAAACCAAGCTTTGCCGATATTGCCGAGCAGTTTCTTGATTTTATTAGCGGTGCTGAGTTAATCATTCACAATGCTCCTTTTGATATTTCATTTATCGATAGCGAGTTCCGGCTGGTTTCTAAGCAATATCCAGGTACCCGCAAAATTTGTACTGTGATCGACACCCTGGTGACGGCACGGAAAAAACATCCGGGGCAAAAGAATAACCTCGATGCGTTGTGCAAACGCTATGGTGTAGACAATTCACAACGGGATTTACATGGGGCGCTATTAGATGCCGAAATATTAGCAGACGTTTATTTGGCCATGACAGGTGGTCAGACTGCGTTAAGTTTAGGCGGTAAAGAAGAAGCCAGCAATAACCAAGAAAGCCTTGCCATACAGGCCATCAACCCAGATCGAAAACCGCTTAAAATCCTATCTGCAAATCAAGAGGAAGTAACTGCTCATAATGAGCAGTTACTTCGTATAAAAAAAGCGAGTGATGTTTGTATTTGGTTAGATAAGTATTAAGGACTCTTTGTTTAACTCCTTAAAAGGTCGCTTGACTAAAGCAAATAGCTCACACCGATATAGCCCATTCCCCCTAAAACGATAGTATAGGGTAAAGCCATAATGACCATGCGCCCGTAAGATAATCTAATCAAAGGCGCAATGGCAGAGGTTAGAAGGAAGAGAAAGGCTGCTTGTCCATTGGGCGTTGCAACGCTAGGGAGGTTGGTGCCCGTGTTAATAGCAACCGCCAGCATATCAAAATGCTCTCTGGATATACTGCCAGCATCCAATGCGGTTTTTACTTCGTTTATGTATACGGTGGCGACAAACACATTGTCACTGATCATGGATAACAGTCCATTTGCAATAAAGAACATACCCGGCTGTGCATCCAGCTCCATGTTCAATACATAATCAATAACAGGGTTAAACAGGTGCTGCTCATGAATAACAGAAACAATAGCAAAAAACACTACCAGCAACGCCGTGAAAGGCAATCCTTCTTCGAAGGATCGGCCAATGTGGTGTTCGTCGATAACACCATTAAAAGCAGTTTGTAGCACGATAATGGTTAAACCGATAATACCGACTTCCGCGACATGAAACGCCAACCCAAGCACGAGAAGTATGGCAACAATACCCTGTACGATTAAGCTCGCTACCTGCTTATGTGTCCTTTCTTTATCATGGGTTCTATCAACATCCTCGAGAATTTTCCTAACCTGCTCAGGTATTTTCTCCCCATAACCGAACCAGCCGGTTATTTCGAGTAAAAAAACCGTCAATAGACCCGTGCATAATACGGGCATAGTGACAGGCGCCATGCGTAGAAAGAATTCAGCAAACTGCCAACCGGCAACCTTTGCAATCAGTAGGTTCTGTGGCTCGCCAACTAGGGTACAGACGCCACCCAAGGCGGTGCCTACGGCGCCATGCATTAACAAGCTACGTAAAAACGACCTGAATTGATCAAGATCTTCTCGATGGAACTCGTGAATACTGGAGTCACTACCATGGTCATGCTCGTTCTGTACCGGCTTACCTGAAGCTACTTTGTGGTAGATGGTATAGAACCCGATGCTGACGCTAATCAGCACGGCGGTTACGGTTAAAGCATCCAAAAATGCAGAAAGAAAAGCGGCTACGAAGGAAAACAGAAGTGAAATAGCTATTTTAGATTTGACTCGAATCAGTATTTTGGTAAAGACATAGAGCAGTAGATCCTTCATAAAATAGATGCCCGCTACCATGAACATCAATAGAAAGATCACCTCAATATTATTGATCGCTTCCGTAAACACCGCATGGGGAGAACTCATGCCTAAAAGAATTGCTTCGAGAGCCAAGAGCCCGCCGGGCTGGAGGGGGTAGCATTTCAAGGCCATTGCCAAAGTGAAAATAAATTCAAGAATGAGAAGCCAGCCCGTAACAAACGGCCCTAATGAAAAAAGAAAAATTGGGTTAATGATGAGAAAAAGAATGATAGTTTGCTTATACCAATTAGGTGCAGCTCCCAAAAAATTATGCGCGAACGCCTGAGCAATACTTCGTGACATTATTTATCCCTTGGTATTTGGCCTAAATAGAAAAGGCTCTGTATTATTGGACTGGGTAGAAAATCCGACGCTTTTTTCATCGGCAAATCTTCTTTTTTCGGCCCGCTAATATAACCTAGCCGATTAGTTGGGTGCAATCTAATCGGACTGTTTGTTGATGCCTACAATATTTTAATTTTGTTGCTTCAATAAATCCTGGTAGAGCCCCATCAATATTCCCGCCGTGACACCCCAAATATGGTGATGTTGATAATAGGTTGAATAATATCGCCGCCGGAACTCCGCATACTGATGCTCCTTAAGTTGGAATACTTTGGGGTCCATAAGGTAATTTAATGGAACATGAATTATTTCTGCTACCTCCGAAGGATCGGGAGCCAGGGATACTGGCGAACGAATCAAGCCTATCACTGGCGTCACTCGAAACCCGCTGATCGTATAGTAGTCGCCTAATTGGCCAATCACATCCACCTGTTCAATCGACAAATTAATTTCTTCCTGAGCTTCTCTCAGAGCTGCTTCGACACATGTCTCTTCAGGCCCTTCTAAGCTGCCGCCGGGAAAGCTAATTTGGCCAGCATGACTGCGTAAATGGTCGGCGCGACGAGTAAGCAATAATTGAAGGCCCGAAGGTTTTTCCAGAATGGGAATCAGTACTGCTGCTGCTTTATTAGTTTTTTCACACATACTTTTAAATAGCAAAGAATCGTCTTGATACTGAGGAAGAGGAGGGGGATTCTGCCTGCCTAAAAAATGATTTCGCAGAAACGTCAAAGACAGTTCCAGAGCAGGGTTCTGATTATTTTGAATATCGTTCACTGAACAACTCTATTGCTCTGCAGCGTGTTAAGAAGATTGCTGACTTTGACATAGCTTTCCTGGTATTCGTTATCGACATCAGAGCCGGCCACAATACCGCCACCACCCCAGCAATAAATGCGTTGTTTATGACAAACCAAGGTTCGAATGGCGATATTGGTATCCATATTACCGTTAAAACCCAAATAACCAATACTGCCGCAATAAGCACTACGGCGTTGCGGTTCAAGCTCTTCAATTATTTCCATGGCACGATGTTTTGGCGCACCTGTTATTGAGCCACCGGGAAACGCATCTCGCAAAAGGTCGGTCGCATCACACCCGGGTTTAAGTTTAGCCCTGATCGTGCTGACAAGATGATGCACATTGGAATAACTTTCTATGGTAAAGAGTTCGGGGACTGTGACACTGCCCAGCGTACAGTTTCTACTAATATCGTTACGCATCAGATCTACAATCATTAAGTTTTCTGCCTGATCTTTTGAGCTGTTGCGTAGTAATTGTATGTATTGTTGATCCTGTTGCGGCAGCGTACCACGCGGTCTTGTGCCCTTAATCGGCTTTGTTTCAACCTGACTATCCTGCACTAGAATAAATCTTTCTGGCGATAAAGAGAGTAGGGCATAATCCTTTGTCTGCAAGAACGCACTGAAGGGCGCGTCGGTATGCGCGCGCTGCATTAAATAAGCCTGCCAGGGATCCCCCTCGTAAGGTGCATCGAATCTTTGTGAAAAATTTATTTGATAACAATCGCCTGCATAAATATATTCAAGTATTTTTTTATAAGACTCGGCATACTTATCCGCACTCATATTCGACTTAAATGGTGCCAGCAATTTAAAATAAGTGCTGTTGCTACAATCCAAATTCGTTGAGATTAGCTCCAGAATTCCATGACAATCATGCTCAGTGCATTCCGGTCTCGCGATAAAGTATAACTTCTGGTTAGCATGATCACGGATAATCGCCCATAGATAAATCCCAATATCCATCTCCGGTAAATCAATATCAGGTACAGCCGTTGTTGGGAGTTGGTTGATTAACCGGGCAAGATCATAGCTAAAAAAACCGATCGCACCGCCGGTAAAAGGCAATAAGTTATCGTTAGCGCAGGGCGCATAATTTCTCAGCTGATTTTTTAATATATGAAAAGGGCATGTTTGTGTTGAGGTACTGTGGTCAATTGAGCTGACCGCCGTTGTTTTACCTGAGGTTGTGATAGTCATGCAGGGTGCCGCTGCCATTATGTCAAAACCGACATTATTGGAATCAGAGTTGCTATCTAAAAATACCGGCCTTGGAAGATGCCTAATACGCTCAAAAATTGTTTGATTTGAAATCTCATAGGGAATCGACTCTATGGTAAGCAGTGATTTTTTCATTAATCTACTTTAGATAAAAAATATAACTAATTGTTTAAAAAGGTTTTATGGTTTTATTTTTGCCAGAGCGATGACGTTCTCGCATTTCAACATCAATATACTTATCCGTGATAGCGCTGGAACCGTGACCCGCATCGTCGCGCACATGTTCACGCGGTCTATGCTTAACATCATCCGAAATGCCCGTGTGCCGGAGCCAGTGAACGGTTGCTGCCTTTAGAAGCTCGGCATCCTGGTCAAAACCGTCCTTAAAGAGGCGCTCTACCGTCGCGTCAAAACACCTCTGGACAATATTGCGAATCTGTCGCGTACTATTAATTGCCCCGCGTCCCCGTGTTTTCGGGATCAGTGGCACGGATTCACCTGGCGCTGGAAGAGGTGATAACCCAGAAAACTGTCGATAACGTTTAAGCGCCGCCAGCATCGCATCGCTAACAGAAATATCTCGTTCCTTATTTCCTTTGCCAACCGTTGTGAACCACCAATTACCATCCATATCCATATGAAAATCACCCATTTCAGGTGTCCAGCGTGGACTTGCTGCCAGCTCTGAAATTCGCAAATACATACCATAAAGAGACTCTACCACGAACAGCGTACGTTCGTGCTCATCAGGGTTTAGTTGGGCTAATATTTCAGCAGTATCAACAACATAGCTCCACTGTAATTCCGTCAGTCGTCTGATTTTTGTCTTTTGTTGATGTTTTCTTATGTATTTACTTTTTTGTCGAATCAAGGCTATAGGGTTGCTATCTATATATTCTTCTTGGACCAAATAAGTAAAAAAACTACTCAAAATGGAGAATACGGCCTGTAGTGCTTTAGACGAAAAGTTAAAATCTTTTGGTCTTGGCTCATTCCCAGCCAGGCTTGATTTAACGATATAAGGACGCCAAAGCGGATTAACAACCCGCAGGCCATCTTTATTCAAATACCTAGGTACCGTTTTGATACCAATCCATTCCAGAGGTGGTTTTTGACAGAAATCGATAAAGTGTTCTATATCTAGGCGCTTTAGCTGGATCAGGCTGGTTTTGTTGATAAACCAAGACCACTGCAGCAATCGTTCAACTTCTCGTCGATAGGATGCAAAAGTATCTTTGCTGCCACGATAGCTATAGAGAAACTCGAGTGCATGGCGATAATCCTCGCGAGCTTTACTAACTCCAGATGAGAGAATATAGGTAGACACCTGGTTGTTCATTTGCCCTAAGGTAATTTTTAAGTTATCCAAAGTATCAAATAAAGGCTGTGGTGGTAAGATGTTATTCGGCATAGCTGATCATTTACTTTAAATTTAAATAATTTACGTTATTTCCTCTAATAAAGATCAATTCTCTTCTTTACAATTATTTTTTTAAATGGATGTACTTCGAGGTGCCTCTAGTTCTAAATGGGCCATTCGGTTTGGTTTTTCCCTCAACCCAGGCCTTATGCTCGTCATAATCTATGTCTATATAAAAACCTATTTTATACCAACCAGGAGAGGTCATTTTGTATAGGCATGATATGTTTTGAGAGTAACCGCGTCTTAACCTTCCTGTGCCTTTTGGTATATCAGTTATAATTGATATTGAGTTATCTTTTTCAGATAGCGTCCAATTATCAATATCAACTTTTTGAGCTACACATACAGCTTTATGCTTGTTGCCAGTGTAGTAGAGCTCAACATCGCGATTGCCTTCGTTGGATATTTTATATGAAACGTTTACATGGAATGAACCGTTTTCATCTGTGGGCAGTATTTCAATATGGTCGTTAAAGTCGACATTAATATTTATGTTATGTTTTAAAATTCTGAACTCAAAAATAGCCCAGTAGCCACCGATTATAATTGCAACGGTAATTACAACGTTTTTAATATTTTCGATTGAAATTGAAGCCAAACACTGACCAATTTTACTCATCATCAAATAACCCTTATCAGATACAGAACGCAACCTTAGAGCTAGTGGAAATGAGCTCAACTATGACTTCCCTTGATACGTTATATTTCCTGTAATAAAGATTACAGGAAATATCTGCTGATTATATCCGCCCTGCTAATATTGCTCTATTTCATTGCTTAGATATAACTATAAATCATATCTCTTTTTATTAATCATAACCAAAAAAAAAGCCCGGACTAACCGAGCTTTACTAAAACTATCCTGATTATCTGCTTTTAGCCTTCACTATTCGACCACCTTTAAGGTACCGGAACCCCTTTTTCAAACATCCTTTGTTTTTATGAGTCCCTTTTTTCTTTGATACTGATCTTTTACGCATGGTTATTACTCCTCGATAGTTGATCTATGCGCTGATGCGCCCTTGTTACTGACCTCTTAGTTTCGCTCATATCTTCCCGCAAATACTGTATATGCACTTTGTGCATTGCTGTTGTGATTATTGCTATAACCACCTGGCTTGCAATGATACCGGCAAACATTTCAACAACACCCACTACGAACCCCGCTTGAAATACATATACGTCCTATCGCCAAACAGGTAAAAAGTGACCATTTGTGCGTAATTTGCCATTTGAGCAACAATCGCATCATCACTACCCGCCGCAACAACACCAACATACCCAGCGATTATAAAAAACGCTGCCCCTGGCCGCTGCAACGCCCTGACATTTGCGACCCACTGAGAGACATTACCCGCTTGATCTATTTTCGCTAACGCCTCCATTCTCTTTGTTTCCGCTGTCATTAAAGTAACCACTTCATCAACGTTGGCAGGCTTAGCACCCGAACCGCCCGTAAATCGATTAATCAACGCCCTAATGCCATCCGTCGCCGCGGGCAATAACGCTGGAATTAATGACTCAAGCAACACAACTAACCGCCTAGTGATTCAATCAATTTCACTTTTGACACGCCTACACTTTTCAAGCCTCTCTGGCGCGCTAACGACTGCAAATCCTTATAGCTCATATCTGCAATTGCAACTATTCTACCTGCCTGGATTACTGGCGCCTGCTCTTTTTCCGCTGCCTTTGCTGCCTTTTCTCGAATTTGTTTAATTCTATGCTGCCTGCTCATTTTATACCCCTGTTAATTAGTTCACCCAATCATACGCCCACGATCCGAGCGAAAAACTGTCGTTGTCTCCGCCATCATCGAAAACATCACCAATGGCATTAACCCCTTTGTAAATCAAATTCTTTTCGCTTGCAGGATTTACCGCATTACCCGCAGCAACTACGCTATTACCTACAGCCTTTGCCGTTTTATCGATCAATCCTTTACTTGCATAAATTGCTAAAAATCCAACTGCCAACGCTCCGACCGATACCGCTGCAAATTGCTTATCTGATAGTACGCTCATGCCGCCGCTACCCCCTGACCGATTAGTTCTATTGAATATGGCTGAACACCATTCTCATGCTTGATAATTGCCGCGATCAAACTAGGCATTACATCACCCAGGTTTAGCCGCTGTAGCGGATCAACGCCGACTTGATTTGCTACGCTTGCGACGTATGCCGCCGTATTGTTTTCGCTACTTGGCGCCCATCGACTAATTAAGCCGTTGACAGTAGACAACCCATATCTGCTATTGTAATTATTCAGCAGTTTAGCGATTGCCCGTATGCCGTTTTCTGGCTTATCA
>Ga0070726_10003652_pt1 | contig 12822 bp, 10 predicted proteins | sample tdAd471_FD_67275 | JGI IMG/M metagenome (GOLD analysis project Ga0070726, IMG submission 67275) | Marine sediment microbial communities from the Atlantic coast under amendment with organic carbon and nitrate - tdAd47.1 | ecosystem: Environmental > Aquatic > Marine > Coastal > Sediment | place...
GCGCCTCTCACCCAATTGAACCACAACGAGTGGATACTCGAACTCCATCATGGGCCAACCTTGGCTTTTAAAGACTTTGCCTTACAGTTGCTGGGGCGCTTATTAGACTATCTACTGCAGCGCCGTCATCAGCGTGTAGCCATTCTAGGTGCCACATCGGGCGATACCGGTTCAGCTGCGATTGAGGGTTGCCGACGCTGCGAGAATGTCGATATCTACATCTTGCATCCGCACCAACGCGTTTCTGATGTACAACGCAAGCAGATGACCACTGTGATTGGCGACAATATTCATAATCTTGCGGTCGAGGGGAATTTTGATGACTGTCAAAGTATTGTGAAAGCCTGCTTTAATGACCAGTCCTTTCTCAATGGCGAGCGTTCTTTAGTTGCTGTGAACTCGATCAATTGGGCGCGGATTATGGCGCAAATTGTGTATTACTTTTATGGTGCGTTGGCGCTCGGGAGTCCATCGCGGGAAGTGTCTTTCAGCGTGCCGACCGGAAATTTTGGTGATATCTTTGCTGGCTATCTGGCCAAGCAGATGGGGTTGCCAATTAAGCAGCTCGTTGTAGCGACAAATAAAAATGATATTCTACACCGCTGCATCAGCCAGAACGATTACAGCAAGCATCAACTCAGCCATACGCTGTCACCAAGTATGGATATTATGGTGTCGAGTAATTTTGAGCGGCTCCTGTTTGACCTCTATGATCGAAATGGCGCAGCAGTTGCCGACCTGCTCGGTAGGTTTAATCGCGAAGCGATCAGGTTGGACGATAAGGTCTGGCAAAAAGCGAAAACGCATTTTAATAGCTGCGCTGTTGACGACAACCAAACTTGCACCACTATTGCCGACGTGTTTGATCGTACTGAGCTTTTAATTGACCCTCATACGGCCATTGGCGTCCATGCCGCTCGTGCCTGTAATAGAGACACCCGTATTCCGATGATTACCTTGTCGACTGCGCATCCGGTGAAGTTCCCTGAAGCAGTGCTTAAAGCGGGCTGCGAACAACCACGATTACCGCATCATATGGCGGATTTGTTTGAGCGCGAAGAGCGCTACCAAGTGGTGGCGAATGAGGTTGCGGCGGTTCAGCAGGTCATTCTCGCAAGGTAATATTGCTAGCCAGTAACTGATTCAGGTTAAAAGTATGGGGTTTAAGGATAAAAGGGTTGTACAACGCCCATTAAGCCCTGACTCGCTGACCTCTTTTCCTTCGCAACACCCTCTGCTCTCGCGCTTGTATGCCTCCCGGGGCGTTAACAGCGAGTTTGAGCTTGAGTTAAGCCTGTCTGAACTTTTACCATTCCAGGATTTAAAAGGGATAGAGGCGGCAATTAATCTTCTCCAACAAGCACTCCTTCTCCAGCAACGTATTCTGATCATTGGTGATTTCGATGCCGATGGCGCTACCAGTAGCGCATTGGCTATGAAAGCGCTCAGCGGTTTTGGCGCGCGCAATGTGGGCTACCTTGTTCCCAACCGCTTTCAATTTGGTTATGGGTTGACGCCAGAAATTGTGGAGGTAGCGAAGCAAAAGCAACCTGACCTCATTGTTACGGTGGACAACGGTATCTCCAGCCTTGAGGGAGTTGCGGCGGCGAAGAGTGCGGGAATCAAAGTGCTCATTACCGATCACCATCTGGCCGGTTCCCAGTTGCCGGACGCGGATGCCATTGTCAATCCCAATCAGCCCGGTTGTGGCTTTGCCGGAAAAAATACTGCCGGGGTAGGTGTCATTTTCTACGTCATGATTGCATTGCGGGCGCAGCTAAGAACGTTGGATTGGTTTGAGCAGCAGGGGCTTCCCGAACCTAACCTGGCGGACTATTTGGATCTGGTGGCGCTGGGTACGGTCGCGGATGTAGTACCTTTGGATCATAACAATCGAATACTGGTGAAGCAGGGTTTACAGCGTATTCGAGGGGGTAAGTCGGTTGCTGGGATACGTGCGTTGCTGGAAATCTCTGGGCGTGAAGCACAGACTCTAGTCGCCAGTGATTTAGGCTTTGCGCTGGGGCCTAGACTCAATGCGGCCGGTCGACTGGAGGATATGTCGTTGGGTATTGAGTGTCTGCTTTGCGATAATGAAGACTCGGCCTTTGCGATGGCGCGCGAATTGGATGAGCTTAACCAGGCACGTAAAGAAATTGAGTCAGAAATGAAGCAGCAGGCTCTGGATGGCCTAAGCGAAGTGGATATCGAAGCTGAGCTAGTTGGCGTATGTCTTTATAATCCAGATTGGCACCAGGGCGTTATTGGCATTTTGGCTTCAAGAATTAAAGATCTTTATCACCGACCGACAGTAATTTTTGCTGATGCCGGTGATGGTGAGATTAAAGGTTCGGCTCGATCCATTGCTGGCTTCCATATTCGAGACGCCCTTGATTTGCTGGCCAGTAGGTGTCCACAGCTTCTAGAAAAATTTGGTGGACATGCAATGGCAGCGGGTTTGAGTATAAAAAAGACCGATTTTCAAGTCTTTGCAGCTGTCTTTGATCAAGTGGCGCGGGAACTGTTGAACGCGGAAGATTTAGCGCAAACAGTGTTTAGCGACGGGGTTTTAGCCTCGGAGCATCGTTCGTTGGAGGTGGCGCAGTTAGTGCGCGACGCGGGCCCATGGGGCCAACATTTTCCTGAACCGCAATTTGAGGGCGAGTTCAATATTGTCCAGCAGCGCTTAGTTGGCGAACGACATTTGAAATTAAAGCTGAGGGTTGATGGTGAGCAGCAGGTCTTCGATGCAATTGCTTTTTTTGTTGATCTGGAAAAATGGCCTACACTGGCGACTCGGTTACGCATGGTTTACCGGATGGATGTGAATGAGTTTCGCGGCCAGCGTTCATTACAATTTGTGGTCGAATATATGGAGCCTTGTTAGCCAGTGTATAGGTGTTGCTAGCTCGATGTGGCGATAACACTCTGATTACGCCCATTATCTTTGGCGCGATACAAGGCTTTATCCGCCTGGTCAACTGTCTGCTCCCAGTGATCGTAGATTTTTCCTTTGTTAGAAACGCAAGACACGCCGGCACTAATGGTCATGACTTTGAAAGGGCTTAGCGCGTGGGTAATTGCTTCTTTGACAAGACCGTCGACTAATTTTTTAACGAAGAAACTTGCTTGAGAAACATCGGTAGAAGGCAACAAAAGTAACATTTCTTCACCGCCGTAACGATATAAACGGTCAGATTTTCTGATACATGTTTTGACATAATTGGCGACGGCTTTTAAAGCATCGTCCCCAGTGCTGTGTCCATAATGGTCGTTAAACAGCTTGAAATAGTCCAGATCCATCAGCACAACAGAATAAATTTGCCGATAACGCAAAGCCGCTGCGTGTGTGTGTTTTAAATCCACTTCCATAGCACGGCGATTGCCAATACCCATTAAATGGTCTTCAAGGGATAGTGCCAGCAATTCCTGGTTCACTTGAGCCAGTTCTTTAGTTTTTAATTCAACGGACTTTTGGATCATTTCCGATTGCATTTCGATGACATGGAAATGTGCATTAGCCAAGTCGGAAGTGGTAATAAGACCAACAAGTTTTTCATCATCATCCACCACAGGAAAGTGCCGGATAGCGTTCGCGCGGCTAATCACAAGAGCATCAAAGAGTGATTGGTTTTGATTCAGACTCATGACTGGAGAGGACATAGCCTGCGCCGCATTAAGCGTCAGTAAGTCAGCTGTGCTATCAGTTTGTTGTAGCCTACGGACAATATCGCGTTCAGTCACTATCCCGATAGGGCTGCCGTTCTCACAGATGATAACGCAAGAATGATTTTGTTGTGTCATTTGCTTGAGTACCGAGCGCAGCCCACTTTCCTGGGCTACTTGAATTATGTGCTCTGACATGAGAGTTTTGATTAGGATGTCCTGCATTTTCTGCTTACTCTGTTTTGGTAATGCCTGCCGGGATTTGTTAATTGGCCGATAGTAACTTGCACACCTTTAGCTCGGTGTATCCTTCTGTGTACTTCGTCCTTCTCATTCTATTTCCTTTTAGTATAGGCGCTAGTTAAGGGCTTTTGTAGAAAGCGCGCAATCAAAGGCTACTATGCCGGATACCATAAAAATTGGTGGTGCGTAAATTTTGTACGCGAAATACCTGAAGGTTATGTGCTGGCAAACGTTCAAACGAGCAGTCCAATCGGTTAGAATGGCTGGCTTTGTCGCTGACGAGAAACTGAATATATGTTCGAAGTGAACCCTATTAATCAATCGCTTAAAGAATTACGTGAGCGCACGCAAGTGCTTCGGGGGTATCTTTGACTACGCGCAAAAGTGCGAGCGTCTCACTGAAGTGGAGCGGGAACTTGAAGAGTCTGATGTATGGAATGATCCTGAGCGGGCGCAGGCGTTAGGAAAAGAGCGTTCAGCGTTGGAGAGTATTGTTAACACGATTGCCTCCCTCGATAAAGGAACCATGGACGCTAAAGAATTACTCGATTTAGCCGTCGAAGCAGAGGATGCAGAGACTATTGCAGACGTTATTAACGAAGTAGATAAATTGGAGCAGCTATTATCAGGGCTGGAATTTCGTCGCATGTTTTCGGGCGAAATGGACCCTAATAATGCGTTCTTGGACATTCAGGCGGGTTCGGGTGGCACCGAGGCTCAGGATTGGGCTGAAATGTTGCTGCGTATGTATTTGCGGTGGGGAGAGAAGGAAGGCTTTAAAGCGGAACTCGTTGAAGTGTCAGCCGGTGATGTTGCTGGTATTAAAGGCGCGACTATTCGCTTTGAGGGCGATTATGCCTATGGCTGGCTGAGAACCGAAACGGGTGTGCACCGATTGGTGAGGAAATCTCCGTTTGATTCAGGTAATCGTCGGCATACTTCATTTGCGTCGGTGTTTGTTTCGCCGGAGATTGACGATAATGTAGAAATTGACATCAATCCGGCTGATTTGCGTATAGATACTTATCGTTCAAGCGGTGCTGGAGGACAGCATGTCAACACGACTGACTCTGCCGTTCGTATTACCCATGAGCCGTCTGGCATCGTAGTACAATGTCAGAATCAACGTTCACAGCATCAAAATCGTGATTTCGCGATGAAACAGTTACGCGCCAAGCTTTATGAAATGGAGATGCTCAAGCGCACAGCAGCGGCACAGGTGCTAGAAAACAGTAAGGCGGATATTGGCTGGGGCAGTCAAATTCGCTCCTATGTGCTGGATGCATCGCGTATTAAAGATTTACGTACAAACGTAGAAACTTCCAATACACAAGCAGTGTTGGATGGTGACATTAACAAATTTATTGAAGCGTCATTAAAGGCGGGCCTTTAGTAAGACTCAACTAGCGGAAGTGTGAAAATTCATGATAGAAGAAGCAGAAGCACCACAGGACGAAAATAAAATTATTGCGGAGCGTCGAGCTAAACTTGATAGCCTGCGAGAACAGGGTGATGCGTTTCCCAATGATTTTCGCCGTGATGCCTATGCGGCCGATTTGCACGAAGCGCACGGGGATAAGGACAAGGAAACACTGGAGCAAAAGGGTATACGTATTCGTGTTGCCGGACGTATTATGTTACGCCGCATAATGGGTAAAGCCAGCTTTCTAACGTTGCAGGATATGAGTGGCCGCATCCAGTGTTATGCCCGCAAAAACGATTTACCTGAAGGAGTCTATAACGAATTCAAAAAATGGGATTTGGGGGATTTAGTCGGCGTAGCAGGAACTCTTTTTCGAACCAATACCGGCGAGCTATCCATCCACTTAGATGAACTGAGACTATTAACGAAATCCCTGCGCCCGTTACCGGATAAACACAAGGGTTTGGCCGATCAGGAAATGCGCTATCGCCAGCGTTATCTGGACTTGATGATGAATGACGAGTCGCGTAAAACTTTCGTCATACGATCAAAAATTGTCGAAGCGATTCGCCGCTATCTAACCGACCACCGCTTTTTAGAGGTGGAAACGCCGATGATGCAGGTGATACCTGGCGGCGCTGCTGCCAAACCCTTTGTTACCCATCACAATGCGCTGGATATGGACCTTTACCTGCGGATTGCTCCAGAACTTTACTTGAAACGCTTAGTGGTAGGAGGTTTTGAACGGGTATTTGAGATTAATCGTAATTTCCGTAATGAAGGTTTGTCGACGCGTCATAATCCGGAATTCACCATGTTGGAATTTTATCAAGCCTACGCGGATTACCGGGATTTGATGGACTTGACAGAGGATATGCTGCGAGCAGTCACGCAGAATGTTCTGGGTAGCACCAAGGTCCACTATCAGGGTAAGGATTATGATTTTTCACAACCTTTTCAACGCATGACAGTGGTAGATGCCATCCTGCATTACAACCCAGATATCACTGTTGCGGATATTAATAATTTGGATTCTGCCAAAGGCCTTGCTAAAACATTGAGTATTCCATTGAAAGACAGTTGGGGGCTGGGCAAAGTACAAATCGAGATTTTTGAAAAAACCGCCGAACATCGCCTGGATCAACCAACCTTTATTACTGAATACCCTACTGAAGTTTCGCCCCTAGCCCGGCGTAATAACCAAAACCCGGAAGTTACTGATCGCTTCGAATTTTTTGTTGGAGGTCGTGAGATTGCCAATGGATTTTCTGAACTTAATGATGCAGAGGATCAGGCGGAAAGATTTCGACAGCAGGTATCCGAAAAGGAGGCTGGTGACGATGAGGCGATGCACTATGATGAGGATTACGTTACCGCATTGGAATATGGTTTGCCGCCCACAGCCGGAGAAGGTATCGGCATTGATCGTTTGGTGATGCTGTTCACCAACTCGCCATCAATTCGCGACGTGCTACTATTTCCACACATGCGACCGGCAAATTAGGGTTAACAGTCCTCATTGACGGGCTTTAACAAAGAGGCGCTAGATGGCCAAAACTCAGGACCGTATAAAGCTGGAAGCATCCTGGAAGCTGCTCTTGATGGAAGAGTTTTCCAAGGAGTATATGAAGCAATTGCGACAATTCCTGGCCGAGAGTAAAAGCAAGGCTAAGATTATTTACCCTCCCGGCGATGAAATTTTTAATGCCTTTAATCTCACGCCCTTTGACAAAGTTCGAGTCGTTATTATTGGCCAGGATCCTTATCACGGTCCAGGTCAAGCCCATGGTTTGTGTTTTTCTGTGCAGGCAGGTGTTCGGTTGCCGCCATCATTACAAAATATCTATAAAGAAATTAATCAGGAACTAGGCCTAGAGTTTGGTTCGAATGGCTGCCTGACTAGCTGGGCGGAGCAGGGTGTATTGCTGCTGAATAGTGTGCTCACTGTTGAAAAGGGCCATGCCGGATCACATCAGGGCAAAGGTTGGGAACAGTTCACTGATCGTGTTATCGAAATTATTAATGAAGAGCATGAGTCCTGCGTGTTTTTGTTGTGGGGAAGTTATGCTCAACATAAAGGCCAGATTATCGACAGGAATAGGCATTTAGTCCTAGAGTCGCCACATCCATCGCCATTTTCGGCGCATCGCGGTTTTCTTGGCAATGGTCATTTCAAACGTGTTAACGAGTATTTGCAGTCGAAGGGGAAAACGCCGATTGATTGGAGGGTGTCCTGAAAGAAACGAAATATAAGGGGGGAGGTATACACATCCTTGTGTGAGCGCGGTCCATCGCGCGCTCCGTCACTATACAGGATCGCTCATTAACTGAGTTTTTTCCTGGACGAAAGGGCTTAAATGCATGTAAGTATTATCTTACATAAGCGCTCTCTCATTGATGTTATTCTATTTGCGTCGATAGGTTAAAAATAATGAAAATATTTTATCGTCGTTATATCGCAATTATTTGCCTGCTTGGGGCTACTCTTTCGGTGTTGTTTTATCTACGTCTGGATGGGCTTCAGCGAGTTGCCGTCAATAATCAGTTTCGTCAAGAAATAGACCGTAAAGTGGATTTGTTAGAGCGTGAAATTCAATCACATCTGGCAATTGTGCGATTCACGAAAAATCTCTTTGAAGCATCTCGTATTATCTCGGCTGATGAGTTTAAAAGAGTGAATAGAAGCACGCTGAATGATAATCCCGAATTAGTCGCCATAGAGTGGATACCTTTAGTGGTTGCGGCGGATCGTTTGCCCTTGGAGCAACAGCGGCAACAGCAGATAGCAGGCTTTCATTTTAAGGAGTATTCGGAGCACGGCGATTTGATATTGGCGCAACAACGCTCAGAATATTTCCCAGTCTATTATTCCCAGCACGATGGTCAAAGTGAGACGATGCTAGGTCTTGATTTGGCCGCCGAGGAGAATCAGCGAAGGACGTTAATGAATTCGCGACTAACCGGGCAAATGGCAGTGGTGCTTGGCTCAGCTAATAGCGAGCGTGAAAAGGCAGGAGTCGAATTGCGGGTATTTGAGCCGGTTTACCGAGGCGAACCAAATTCCGATGTTGAGCGTTTCCACAGCTTGAAGGGGTTTGTACTAGTCCGATTTATGCTCGCAGATATTGTCATGCAAGTATTCAAAGAAACCGATCTACGGCAGATTAGTGTGCAATTGATCGACCGTAACAGAGTGGGTTCAGGTGTGTTATTTGCTACAAGCCCACAAAAAGAGCCGATGCTGTTTGCTAATTTCCATTATCAAAAATCTTTGCGTGATATTGGTGGGCAGCGTTGGCTGATTGAGGCAACGCCAACGAATGCCTATCTGGCAACGCATAAGACCGCTATGGCTGAAATGGTTCTTGTATTCGGGATGATTCTGACGCTGGTGGTAACCATTTATCTGCTTATTATTTCCAAACGTGAAGAAAAAATTCAAGAAATAGTGAGTCAGCGCACAAGGGAATTATCTGCAGCCAATCAAAAATTAGAGTTGATGACGCTTACTGATGCCTTAACCGGAGTGGTTAACCGGCGCGGATTTGATCAAGTGCTCGAAATCGAATGGAATCGCTCGATTCGGGAGGAAATTCCTATAACACTTCTGCTCATTGATGTGGATTGCTTTAAATATTACAACGATAATTATGGGCATATCGCCGGGGATAATTGCCTCAAGCGCGTGGCTGAGGCAATTGCGGGTGTACCGCAACGGCTTGGAGATTTAGTGGCGCGCTACGGAGGCGAGGAGTTTGCTGTTATGCTGCCGAATACCGATGATAAGGACAGTATTGTTGCCCATAAGTGTCGACTTGGCGTCGAAGCGTTAGCTATTGAACATGGGTTTTCGCTGGTTGCCAGAGTGGTTACTGTGAGTATTGGTGCGGCTACAGTCAAGCCGCAGCGAGGGACGAGCTTTGTATCCCTTATTCAAGCGGCAGACAAGGCAATGTATTTGGCCAAAGCTGAGGGTAGGAACCGAGTGGTAAAAGCGCCGGTAGAGGGGGTTAGTTGAACAAAGTACGGTTAGTAAAATGGGATGAGTTGCCGCCTCGTACACCCGTGAAAGCACTGGTGGAAGCGGTAGATTTGATGGTCATACGTTATGATGATGAAGTTTCTGTACTCTATGGCCGTTGTTTGCACCGGGGTGTCTTGCTGGCAAATGGTGTCATCGTCGGTAAAAAGGTGGTCTGTGGGTGGCACGGATGGGAGTTCCGTTATGATACTGGCGCGAGCGGTCAGCGCTGCCCAAATTTACAAAAATTTGATAGCTGGTTAGAGGGTGATTATCTCTGCGTGGATGCGGATCAAATACGCCTCTGGCGAGAACAAAACCCTCAGCCCTATCAGCCAAGCGAAGCGCCTTAAAATTTTATTATTGCGCTGCATAATTTCGCTCGACGTCTACAATGCCTTCTATATTATTACTGAGAGTAAAGCGGTCGATTGGTTTGGCGGGGTATTCAACGGTGATTGCATTGTAGAGCTGCGTCCATTTGTCTACGCGTTTTATATTTTCTTCCGTAAGCGCATAGCGCAAATCTTCAGCCAGCTCCACGGGCCACAACCCATATTCTGGATGTGGTTTGCCGCCGCAGCTGATATAGGCCATATCGGCTTGATGGCGCTCTATCTCCTCTAGCATGTGCAACACCAAGTCATGCGGAATAAAGGGTGAATCAGTTGCAAAGGTGGCCAGCCATTCTGCTTTTGGATCGTTGTCGCGAGCCCACTCCATACCAGTAAGAATACCGGCTAGGGGACCGCTAAGTTCCTCTATAGCATCTGGCACAACGGGGATAGAGATATCCTGAAAGCGGGTGGGGTCACCGTTTGCGTTTAAAATAAGGCTCGAGACCTGAGGCGATGCGCGCTCAATTACATAAGAGAGCACCGGTTTTCCCATCAGTTTTTTCAAGCATTTCTCGCCACTATTGGTAGTGCGGTGAGAGTGACTTGCCAGTAGTATTCCTACAACCGGCGGTTTTGATTGAGTTGTCATTGGCAAACCTCTTTTCTATAAGCTAATGATAGCGGGGTCCTTCGATTCTGGCCCTATTAACTCGGCCTCTTTTTCTCAATCTAGAGATAATTCTATACCTATTAATTTAGCTGTGGAAATATATAAATGCGAGTAGAAAAATAATTTCTTCTCAGCTAATTAATATTAGCTCGCTTATACTTAACCGGCTTTACCCATCATCGAAGGACGATACTTACCGTCAGGGGTGAGGAAGTGAGCTACTATTAGCGTCCTGAAGATGTTATCGCCGGAATCGAACGATCAGCTTAATCGCCCCGAAATCTGTTTGCACGCTAGGATAAGGATTTTGAGCGCGCGCAAAATACGCCACTTGGGGAGTCTAATCAAGTACCATGAATCAAAATTTTGAGAATCTAGACGACCAGGAGTCCATTTTATGGATTAAATGTCTGCAAGCGTCGCTAACGCCGCTGTTGCTCATCTTGCTGACCATCGTCAGCCAAGGCGTTCTTGCGGACACGCCAAGTCCAGAGGTTAATGCTAATACAGGGGCGACAGAAATCAGTGCGGCAGAAATTAAGGTTGTTGATGATCAAGGTAACAGGCTGATTTTGACTCAACCGGCTCGGCGAATTGTCAGTTTGGCGCCGCATATTACCGAAATGCTGTTCAGTGCCGGTGCTGCCGAGCAAATAGTAGGTACTGTTGCGTTCAGTGATTATCCGGCCGCCGCCGAGCAAATTCCTCGTGTAGGAGATGCTGTTAATCTGGATGTAGAGGCTATTGTGGCGTTACAACCGGACTTGATCGTGGCTTGGCGTAGCGGTACACCGCAAAGGGCGATAACGGCTTTGCAGCAACTGGGGTTTCAGCTGTATCTGTCCGATCCGAGTGGCTTCAATGATATCGTGAAAAATATTAGTGATCTCGGACAACTGAGCGGACATGGCGAATTTGCAACGAGTCAAATTCGCCAGTTTTTGGATCGATTGGCTAAGTTGGAGCAGCACTATCGAAAACCCCCTAAGGTAAGTGTGTTCTACCAAATTTGGCAGGAACCACTGATGACAGTGAATGGCAAGCATCTGATCAGCCAGGTGATTGATCTTTGCGGAGGGGAAAACCTTTTTGCGGACATGCCAAGGCTGACGCCGCAAGTTAGTTTGGAATCAGTAATAGCTAAAAACGTTCAGGCTATTCTGATTAGCGCCCCGCCCGCCGATGATGACCATTTGCTGACCTATTGGCAACGCTGGCAAAGTCTGCCGGCGGTGCGCTATCAAGCTATTTACAAAATACCCTGGGATATTATCTCTCGTCATAGCCTACGCATCGTTGAAGGTGCTAAAGTAATATGTGAGTCGATCGAGCAAGTACGTCAGACGCTTACTGAGGATGGTAAAACACCTTTTCGTTCAGATTAATGCGTTCTACCGGCCAGCCGTAAGCCCGCTCCAAATGCTGAGTTTGTAATACGTCAGCCAGCGTGCCCTGCAAAGGCTCATCATTGGCATTTAATAACAGAGCGTGAGTACAAAAACGAGCAGCAAGGTTTAAATCGTGTAATACCATGATGATCAAGCCCTGCCGTTCTTTAATTGAGCGGACAATCAAATTCAGCAATTTGATTTGGTGGTTAAGGTCCAGGTGGTTTGTCGGTTCATCTAAAAGCATGATTTGAGGTGTTTGCGTTAACAATGTTGCAATTTTTAATCGCTGTTTTTCGCCGCCCGATAGTGAATTGCTAAAACGATCTTGAAATCCTTCCAGTTCCACCGAACGCAGCGCCTTAGTAGCGATATCGAAGTCCTTATAACTCTCGCCACGCCAACTCTTAATGAAAGGGTGGCGCCCAATTAAGGCTGTTTCTATGACACTCGCCGGAAACGGGTCATCCTGTTGTTGAAACAAAATACCAAGTTTTTGTGCAACTGCACGTCGTTTCAGATGGCTTAGGGGTTGTCCCAAGAGTTCGATGCTTCCGCTCAATGGTGCACGTAATCCAGCAAGCGTATGTAATAACGTAGTTTTGCCGGCACCATTACGACCTAAAATTGCCCAGATTTGATTGGCTTCAAAATCGAGTGTGGTGTTCTCACAAATCACCAATTCGCCGATGCTGAGGTTGAGATTTTTGGCAGCAAGTAGAGTCATGTTACTAAAACTTCCTTTGGCCGCGATATAGGATAAACAAGAACAAAGGTACTCCCAACAGCGCAGTAATCACTCCGACAGGAAGTTGCTGTGGGCTAAATAGTGTTCTGGCGAGCAGATCAGCGATGACCATGAGGGTCCCGCCAAGTAGCAGGGAGGCGGGTAATAGTGTGCGATGATCGCTGCCGATGCTAAGACGGACAAGGTGTGGAACGATCAGTCCCACAAAGCCGATATTGCCAGCCATGCTGACCGAGACGGCTGTGAGAAACGAGGCGATAATAAATATGATGAGGTAAACTTTCTCTACGGACACTCCTAGGGAGGCCGCTTGGACACTGCCATG
>Ga0070726_10003657_pt1 | contig 12817 bp, 11 predicted proteins | sample tdAd471_FD_67275 | JGI IMG/M metagenome (GOLD analysis project Ga0070726, IMG submission 67275) | Marine sediment microbial communities from the Atlantic coast under amendment with organic carbon and nitrate - tdAd47.1 | ecosystem: Environmental > Aquatic > Marine > Coastal > Sediment | place...
GAAATCGTCGTTGAACAATTCTTCTTTCTTCATAATGTGCAAATATTTAAAATTAGACAAAAAATTAGCGGGGGCATGCCCCCGCTAATTTTCTATTTACACACTTTATGAGATAGTCCTCTTTTGCCATTTGCTCACTATAGTATTCGTAATCTCCTCCGTACTTTTCTATGAAGTCGGCTTTTGGGACAAATAGTCCAATCCCGTTCTTTGTTCCCATTCCTTCTTTTACCCAGAACAGGGTATTATGCCCAAAATCAACAAAAACAGGCCTCATTGTCATAAACCAACTCTTACGGGCGTAGTCCCATATAAATTGCTTTCTCCCTTTGTGGTTTTCCGTTTCATCATGTTTACTTTTCCATTGAAAATGAAGGTTGTCCAATTCCCTTATATAAAAATTGTGTTTGAAATGGACTCCATTGATTACCCAAATCATCCGCTTACCGTAAAACTCTTCCCTTTTTCTGATAACGTCTTTTTGAATTGGAGAGTTTTGGAGCTCTATTACTACTTCACCGTCTGTAAGTATATCAGCTATGTGCCATTTGTTTTCTTTCTTAATCACAACCTCTGCATTATCTTTACCAAAGGTCATTTTCCAATGAAGATGCCAATAGGATTCAGGCTCGTACCATGAGTCGCAATTTTCATCTTTAAAATGAGCCCAATGCCATACATTGACCTCTCCACATTTTGACATAACTCGACCACCACATAGTGGACATTTACCGTGTGAGTTCGGTTTTGGCTCTACTTTCTTATTTTCTATAATTGCCCAGAGCATACTTCATTAGTTCTGACAACAAGTTAATAATTCTATTGGGTTATATTTGGGATATGTTTGGAGATGAGAACGACACAAGGTTTTGGATATTTCACAGTACTATAGGCAAGTGGATAATAAGGGTATGTATCGTACTGATATTGATAGCTGCTCTGCTCAAAAAACTGGGATATATTGACTAAATCTCCACATCTTTAATCTCAAAAACGGGTCTATCCACAAAACCAAAGGTCTTAATACTGTTCTTTTTCTTGAAATATCCCCAAAAGAACTTTTCATATTTCTTAATCCCTCTACTCGTCGTTAGTGAGTAATAATACTTTGCCTCGTCAATTAGTTCAAAATCTCCATAATGTATAGTCATATCCTCTATAACTTTTTCGGGTAGAGCTCCATTTGAGTTATCGATTTTATACTCATTTACATCTACTAGGATATGAATTAGCTGCAATGAGTCTCCTGCAAGCACTGGTTTATTATTAAATCCCTTGAAATAGTTAAATGAACTACTACCAATTGATAAAATTCCACTCATAACACCCTCTGGTCTCACAAAGCTTTTTTGTGGCTCAATTCTCCGTGGAAAATACACACTCCACTGCATTTCATTTGGCATAAGTCCTGCCTTGCCCGTATTAACTGCAAAAAAATTAAGACGATGGCCTTTAACGCTAGTACTAATACTTAAACAAATTTTAACTCTAGGTCGACGAACATAAGATATTATAGCACCTATGATAATCGTAAAAATGACACCTGATATGATACTAGAGGTAAAAACAGGCCAAAATTTGTCCCAAAACTCTGGGTTAGACATAATAAATTTGAAATTAATTATTTAACAACCTAAGATATCAAATTATACTCCATTACTAGGAAAAACAATTAAATCTCCCAAAAGGATACGTTGGTTCTAGGATGGTAAGTAACCTCTCCAGTCTTTAGATGGATGACAATGCGCTTGCCTGAGTCATCGACCTGTACAGCTACCTTGTAGTCTTTGTCAAGCTCGTACCTCTCTATCGGCATACCACTTATGTTAAATTCAATATCTAAAATAAACCATCCATCTTTATAAATTACATTGATTGTTTTGATATACTTCTGGATTAGTTTTTGCTTGTCATTGAAAGAGGTGTTTTTTTTAATCTGACGTAAATCAGCTCCAATTTGTTTTAGACGATGCTTGGAGTTTAGATAGGATTGTAGTTGTTCGGAGAGGTTGGATATTATTGTAGTATTGTCTTTTATTTCTTTGTCTATCCTCAACAACTCGGCCTTAATGTCGCTATCTGAAAGTATCCCTTTTACGGTCAATGAAATTGCATTGCCTCTTTCCTTGGTTAACTTGGAATTACCCTTTTCAAGAGCGGTGATTTTCGTTTGGAGTACATCTATTTTGTCTTTGTTGCCATTTTCTTTTAGATGCTTTTCAACGAGTTCAGTCAAAACTTTAGATTTAAAGAATCTTGCCCATATCAGGGTATCCAGTTCTTTCATTCTTATACCCTTGTTCTTACAAGATGCTCCTTTGCTGATTCTACTGGTACATCTGTAGTAGAAGTGGGCATTTACTTCCCTACCAGTATAGCGGTTACCGCATTTGGAACAAAATACCAAGTTATTCAAAAGGTATTTGTAGAAGTTTCTTTTACCACTTTTTTTCCCACGTTCTTTGATGTAGTTACCAACAGAATTGAAAGTGGTCTTGTCTATAATGGCGGGAATTTCAAACTCGTAGTCTCCAAACCTCCTTATCCCAGTATACGTGTCATTGGTCAGAATACGCTTAATAGACCCGCCGTTCCATTGCACATCTTTCTTATCACGGGTAACGAACTCTTTTTGTTTTATTTGATTGTTTCGGTTCTTATCGACCGTATAAGTTCCTTTGTAGCTATGGTATCGTGTAGGTACACCCATGTCGTTAAGCTTATAGGATATAGCCTTATAGCCTAAGCCATCCAACGACCACTTATAGATTTGCTTAACAATTTTGGCCTCGGCAGTGTCGGGTATCATTTTTTCATTTTCATCTCTTTTATAACCATAGGGCATTACCCCGTGGACTTTTCCTTTTAAGGCACGCTGCTTTAGAACTCCTCTAACGTGTTTTTTGGTTATATCAACATAGAACTCTCCCATTGCGGACAAAACGGTGTCCAATAGCTTTGCTGTGGGGTCGTTCCATTTGTATTCAATCTTTTCGTGAAAAATCTTTACGTTGTGCTTTCGACAAATGGATAGCATTTGGATACGTACCTCATCATTTCTGGACAATCTAAACCTGTCATATCCATATAGAGCTGTAATTTTAGACCCTTTCTTGACAATATCTGTTAGCATCTCTGCAAAAGCGGGGCGTTTATCAATTTCCCAAGTACCACTGATACCATCATCAATGTAAACTCGGTATTTTAGCCCTAGCTCCTCGGCAAGTTCAATCCCTATTTTCTTTTGGAAGTCAAGCGAGCGATCTTTGCCCTCCTCTTTTTCCTGTGATATTCTGCAATAGATAGCTAACATAGTGCATCCTTTTAAAGTTAACGAGTAGTCAAGTAATTAAATTGTTTTATCATATTGGTAATAATTTCGGTGGAAGTTAATATTGACAAGGGAATTGGCTACCATTTGGTAGGATTGCCGGACAATGCAATAAAGGAAAGTAATTTTCGAATTGCCGCCGCCCTTCAAAATAACGGCTACCGAATTCCCGGTAAGAAAATCACAATTAATATGGCTCCCGCCGATTTACGAAAAGAGGGGTCGGCCTATGATCTTACCTTGGCCATTGGCATTTTGGCGGCATCAGACCAGATTCGTTCAGAAAACATTGATAAGTACTTGATTATGGGAGAGCTTTCTTTGGATGGAAGCCTACAACCCATAAAGGGAGCTTTGCCCATCGCCATAAAAGCGGCAGAGGAAAGTTTTGAAGGGTTTATTTTGCCCAAGGAGAATGCCAATGAGGCTGCCGTGGTAGATGGGCTCAAAGTATATGGGGTGGACAACATCAAAGAAGTCATTGATTTTTTTGATGACGATGTTCCTTTGGAACAAACCCAAGTGGATACCCGTCAAGAATTTTATGATCATCTACATTTTCCAGAGTTTGATTTTGCCGATGTAAAAGGACAGGAAAGTATAAAGCGTTGTATGGAAATTGCTGCTGCAGGTGGGCACAATATTATTTTGATCGGTCCGCCCGGGGCAGGGAAGACGATGTTGGCCAAACGCTTACCCTCCATTTTACCTCCGATGACGCTCCACGAAGCTTTGGAAACCACCAAAATACATAGTGTTGTGGGCAAGGTCAAAAATAAAGGGCTGATGAGTCAAAGGCCGTTCAGAAACCCACATCACACCATTAGTTCTGCTGCGTTGGTGGGAGGTGGCAGTTATCCACAGCCCGGTGAAATCTCGTTATCGCACAATGGAGTTTTGTTTTTGGATGAACTTCCCGAGTTTGAACGCCGCGTACTGGAGGTAATGCGTCAACCTATGGAAGATAGGGAGGTTACCATTGCCAGAGCTCAGTTTACGGTAACTTATCCCAGTAGTTTTATGTTGGTGGCAAGTATGAATCCGAGTCCTGGAGGATATTTTAACGACCCGGATGCTCCAGTGACCTCCTCGCCCGCAGAAATGCAGCGGTATTTGGGGAAGATTTCCGGTCCATTATTGGATCGGATAGACATTCATATTGAAGTAACCCCTGTTCCCTTTGACAAATTATCCGAAGAACGAAAAGGGGAGAGCAGTGTTGTGATTAGAAGAAGGGTAGAAACGGCACGCGAAATTCAAACTCAAAGGTTTGAAAATGTCGATGGCATCCACTACAACGCCCAAATGGGCACCAAACAAATTAGGCAGTTTTGCAAGTTGAACGAATCCTCCAAAAATCTTTTAAAAGATGCCATGCAGCGTTTGAACCTATCTGCAAGAGCCTACGATAGAATTTTAAAAGTGGCGCGTACCATTGCTGATTTGGAACAGTCCGAAGATGTAGTGGAAAACCATATTTCTGAAGCTATTCAATACCGAAGTTTGGACAGGGAGGGGTGGTTAGGTTGATTTTAGTTGAACCGTTTGATCAGATTATAAGTGAACACAATCATTTCCTTGTAATTATCCTTACTGATTTTTTCATCAATGCCGTGGAACATAGACATACTGTTTGGGTTCACTCGAACAGGGTAGAATCGGTATACATCATCAGAAATATCGTAAAAATATCGGGCATCTGTACCCCCTCCAATTAATCCCGGAACCACAACAGATTCAGGAAACACGGAGCGGATGGTTTTTTCAAGATTTTTAAAAGCATCCGAGTCTATTCCGGAAACTGGGGAAGGATTGGTGGCGAATTTGCCTGCCAATTCCACTTCGATTCTTTCTCCAACCGTTTCTTGAATATGTTGTTTTACTGATTCAATGGTCTCACCGGGCAATATTCTAAAATTGATAGTGGCTTTGCCGACCGTGGGGATAACATTGTCCTTAACGCCACCCTCTATAATAGTTGGTGCTGTGGTAGTGTGGGCATTCAAGGCTTTGAGCACCGGACCTTTAAAAAGCCAAGGATTTGCAAATGCCATTTTTTTGAAGAAAGACATTTCAGCTCCCATATATTCAAATTGATAGTCAATCGGCTTTACTAATTTATAGGGTCGCTGGTTGTTCTCCAAATCTACTATGGCCTGTGCCAACATACCCAGGGTGTTTTCCTCTGGTGGTGCAGAACTATGTCCTCCGCCAGTTTTTACAATAAGGTTGAAGGAGGCATAGCCTTTTTCCGCTAAATTTACCATAGCAATGACCTTATCAAAGTCCGGAATCATATTTTCCGCCAAAAAACCACCTTCATCCAGGGTCATCGCTGCCCGAACCCCTTTGTCCTTCAAATATTTTGCTATGGCTTTGGCCCCGTTGCCGCCACCAATTTCTTCATCATGGCCAAAAGCGAGATAAATGGTTTGCTTGGGTACAAAGGATTCCTGCAACAATACTTCAACGGACTCCATAAGGGCCATTAAGGAGCTTTTATCGTCCAAAGTTCCCCTTCCAATAATGTGGCTATCAGTGATTTTTCCTTCAAAGGGGCCAGCTTCCCATTCGGTTAGGGTGGGCTCGTCAACGGGAACAACATCTTGATGGGAAAGCAGTACAATAGGATTTAGGGATGGGTCGGAACCCTCCCATTTATAAAGCAGACTATATTCATTTATCTTTTCCAAACTCAAATTTTGGTGCAAAAGTGGATAAGCTTCGCCAAGAAATTGATGAAATCCATGGAATGCCGTTGAATCGGGCATAACGTCGTCACCAAAGGAAATGGTTTTGTATTGAACAGCTTTGGATAAGTTTTGAAAGGCAGTACCGGGAAAATCCATTGACGCAACAGGCTCGGACCCCACCTGTTTGGAGCTTAGCGATAGTGTGTTGAAGACGACGACCGCTGCCAAAACGACAAAGATGGCCACAAGGACAAGAATTAATTTTTTCATGGTTGGTTTACTTATGGTTCTTTTAAAAAATTCATTCAAAGTAGACAAAAATTTCGTATCTATCATTTCTTGGTGCGAGAATCATAAATTATCAATTTAAAACACTGTTATTCAATAATTTCACAATAAGAACAACTAAAATAACAAGATGCGCAAACACAATGTTAAATACTATTAATGTGCTGTGATAAAGTGTGTTAAGTACTACTTTTGCACGTTTTTAAAAAAAATAGGAAACATGCAGTGTGTGGAATTGAACCCAATCGGGAATTTTGATACTTGGGAACAGGAAAAAATTGATGAGTTGTTACATCAAGAAATTCAGGAATCGTTAAGCAATAGATTGGTTTTTGAGAATGAAGGGGTAAAGCTATGGGATTTAATGCTTCTACCGGGTCAGCGACTGAATTTTAGAAGGCATAATACCAACTACGGCTGGGTGTGTACAACAGGAGGATTGGTGATAACACGTTATGGTAATGGTAAAATAGATATGATCAAGCTAAACCCCGGTGATACAGAATATTTTGAAAACAGGGGCAAAAACTATATCAACGATTTGGAGAATATTGGAGAGGATACCTTGGTCATTAATATTTTGGAATACAAGGATTCCAAAATAGAAAAGAGCTATCAGTTCACCAATTAAATTGCTTTAATATTCGCCTTTAAGCCTGAGATGATACCGAGTATATTGGCTACGGTTTCATCCAAATAATATTTGATGGCCAAATGCGGAATCCGGATAGTGGTAAAACCATTTTTGAAGGAGTGCATGGCTTCTTCAAGATCGTTTATAGCCTGCTCGTGGGTGATCATATTGTAATTTTGGTCAATCTCGATATTGAGTTTGACGCGGGAGATGGCAATATCAACCGATTTTTTACCATCCCACCATTCCAGCATGGGGTGAGCTCCAGCTTCTTTTAAGGCGTAGAATAAATGAATGGCATCAATCGGGGTATCGTTATCCTGTATAACTTTTCTGATGAGCCGTGTATGTCGTTCGCAAAGTTCAACACCTATGGATTCTTTTGAAACTTTAAGTTGTTGAGGGCTAATCTCTTTGCCGCAATCCTTACATGCCATAAGTCTTTTTAAGGTTTAAGTCTAAGTATGATTTGGGACTATTATAACTTTGAGTTTTTTAAAATCGTATAAAAAATCGACGTACGGCATTTCACTTTTAGACGAAATACACTTTTTCGGATGAAATGCATGTTTTCTCCAATTATCCTTTTAATTTAATCGCTCCAAAACCAAAGAACCTATGTTTAAAAAAATAGGACCAGGGGTTCTGGTGGCCGCAGCCTTTGTTGGGCCTGGAACCATAACCATGTGCACCTTGGCGGGAGCTCGCTTTGGCTACGCATTGATTTGGGCTTTGTTGGTGTCCATTATCGCAACCATTGTTTTGCAAGGAATGGCAGGCAGAATAGGACTTGTTACGCAAAATGGACTAGTTGATGTGGTAAGAACAGAACTTAAAACACCCTGGGTCCGAAACGTGGTAATAACTATAGTTTTGGGTGCTATTTTGGTGGGTAATGCTGCCTACGAAGCTGGTAATATTGGAGGTGCTACTCTCGGTCTTGAACAATTGTTGCCACAACCAGAATTAAAATCCCTTTTACCGTCAATTATAGGAGTCATCATATTTTTGTTGCTCTGGTTTAGTAATTATAAGATTTTAGAGAAGATATTTATGGGCCTAGTGGGTATTATGGGACTCAGCTTTGTAATCTGTGCCATTATCACCCAACCATCAATCACTGGTATATTAAAAGGAATGTTCGTTCCTCGCTTACCAGAAGACGGATTGCTCACGGTAATAGCTTTGGTGGGGACCACGGTGGTGCCATACAACCTCTTTTTGCATGCCTCATTGGTGAAGGAGAAATGGAATTCCAAAACCGATTTAAATGCGGTGAATTGGGATACCATCGTATCCATTGGCTTGGGAGGATTGGTCTCCATAGCAATACTTATAACCGCCTCCGCAGCCCCAATTTCAGAAATTAATAACGCTTTGGATATGGCAAAAGCCCTTGAGCCTCTGTTTGGTAAAATGGCGTTCTTATTTATGGCAATCGGACTTTTGGCCGCAGGTATTACCTCTGCAATCACAGCGCCTTTGGCGGCTGCCTACGTGGCCAGTAGTTGTTTTGGTTGGAAAGATGGCATGCAGAACAAAAAATTCAAAATGGTTTGGGCCATTGTGCTTTTGTGTGGTGTGGTTTTCCTATCTTTTGACATAACCCCCATCGAGGTGATTCAATTTGCACAGGTGGCGAATGGTATTTTGCTTCCTGTAATGGCACTCTTGCTTTTATGGATTGTCAACAAAAAGTCTGTGATGGGGCAAAACAAGAACTCCTTGGTGCAAAATGCACTGGGAATTACCATCGTGGCATTTGCCATATTTTTGGGAGCAAAAAGTATATTTAAGGTTATTGGATTGTTGTAGATGGGTAGATTTAAGATAGATATTAATTGTGATGTAGGGGAGGGAGTAGGGAACGAAGCGGATATCTTTCCATTCATAAGCTCCTGCAACATTGCGTGCGGTGGCCATGCGGGGGACCAGGTAACCATGTTGAAGGTTGCCTCCCTCGCCAAGAAACATAACCTTAAAGTAGGTTCGCATCCATCATACCCTGATAAAGCTAATTTTGGAAGGGAAGTGATGGATATATCGGACCAAGACCTAATACAAAGTATTAGAAAACAATTGACGGATTTTGATGAGGTTCTAAAACAGAAACAAATCAGCTTGCATCACATCAAAGCCCACGGAGCACTGTATAATCAAACGGCAAAGGATGAGAGGTTGGCAGAGGTGTATTTAGATGCCATTGCCGATTACAAAGAGAAAGCCCTTCTGTACGTTCCTTTTGATTCGGTAATAGCACGAAAAGCAAAGGAGCAAGGTTTCAATCTTTGGTTTGAAGCCTTTGCGGATAGAAACTACAATGCTGACTTATCCCTAGTCTCCAGAAAAGAAGAAAATGCATTAATTACAGCACCCGAAGTAGTGTTGAAGCATATATTGTCTATCATTAAAAAAGGTCAGGTACAGTGCGCGGATGGTGAATCATGTAAGATTCAGGCAGATACCCTTTGCGTTCATGGAGATACAGTTTCGGCCTTAAAAATATTAATGTATCTTTCTAAAGAATTACCCAAAAACCAGGTAGAAATACAAAAGTGAAAAGTTACCCCATCAGCATCAAACCCTTTGGAGAACGAGCCGTTTTAGTGGAATGGCCCGATGAGGTAAGTGAATCCATTTTGGCAGACATCCTAGATTTTATGGACGCTTTTAAGGAGTTGAAAATACCCGATTGGGAAATGTCCGTCGCCTATAATTCTTTGACCATGGTTTACAACCGCGATCATATAGATTTTGAGGAGACCAAGCATATGATTTTGGAATGCCATAAAAAACAGGCTCAGTCAAAAACAGAACGAGTTCAACATTTATGGACACTTCCCATTTGCTACGACCTTGAATTTGGAATGGACATTGAAGAAGCAGCCAAAACTTTGAACATTTCGGTAGAAGAACTTATTAAACAGCATACATCGCATCAATATGTGGTGTTTGGCATTGGTTTTTTGCCTGGTTTTATGTATTTGGGCGGACTGCCATCATCTTTAGAGATTCCACGCAGAGCAGAACCAAGATTAAAAGTTCAGAAAGGTTCCGTAGGGTTAGCCAGTAAACAAACTGGTATTTACCCTCAAGATTCCCCAGGCGGCTGGAACATTATTGGCAATTGTCCGGTGGACTTGTTCGACCCCAGTAAGGAAAACCCTTGTTTTGTCAAAGTGGGTGATAAGATACAGTTCGAAAGCATTTCCAAAGCGGAATACGAACTTCATAAAATTGAAGGCGAAGTAGGTATTTATGAACCCGAAAAAGTTGTTCTGAATGCTTAAAGTGTTGAAACCAGGTCTTTATTTAAGTATTCAGGATCTTGGCAGGTTCGGACATCGAGATATTGGTGTACCGATTGCTGGTGCCATGGATGTGGAATCGATGAAAAAAGCCAATTTATTATTGGAGAATGATGAGAACGATGCGGTTTTGGAAATGACCATGACAGGTCCCACACTCCAATTTAATACCGATACGTATATTAGTTTGTCCGGCGCGCACATTGTTGCTACATTGAACAACGAGCCGATTGATAATTACACGGTGATCAAAGTGGCTAAGGGTGATATTTTATCGTATGGCCGCCTAGAAAAGGGCTTTAGGGGGTATTTGGCGGTTAAAGGTGGTTTTCAATCGAAAAAACTGCTCAATAGCCGCTCTCAATTTTACCCTGTCACCCAATCCGCCAGACTTAAAGATGGCGATGAGATACCCTACACGGAAACAAAGAATTACGAGCCTAAAATATCAGAAGTAAAGATTGAGGAGCATTTTGAAAGAAATAGACTAAAAGTTTACAAGGGGCCAGAATTCTCTTTATTGTCCGATGCACAGCTCACAGAGATTTTTGCGAAGCCTTTCACCGTTGCCAAAGAAAACAACCGAATGGCCTACCAACTTTCGGAATTGATAGCGGGACACTCGCATTCCATGTTGACTTCTGGAACATTACCGGGAACTATCCAGCTTACCCCTGCGGGTCGCATGATTATTTTAATGAAAGATGGTCAAACTACCGGAGGCTATCCAAGAATCCTGCAGCTTTCCGAAGCATCCATTTCCGTTTTGGCTCAGAAAAAGTATGGGGATGAGCTACTGTTTAAACTTGTTTAGAAATAATTCTTTATTTTAATCAAAAACAGAACCGTTATTTTTCGTACCATTGAAGTATGAAAACAAATAATCAAGTCATTGTAGAGGTCATTATTATTCCAGAAATGGAGTGATACAGACTTGCTGTTGACTTAAAAAGGCCTGTATCCCACAAGATACAGGCCTTTTTTATTGCAATAAAATGAATTGAATATTGGAATTTTGATCAATCTAAAAAACTGAAATACAGATAATTATGTTTATTATGTTTCCAGTGGATTTAAATGGCAAGGAACTGTTAAAAATCTAGGGCTTTTTAAACATTTATCTTTGAATTACGGTATAAATTCAGAAGAATACTGTATTTGAATGAAATTTGACAATGGAATTGAACAAGTTTAGTAAAAAAGTAACACAAGACCCAACGCTGCCAGCTGCACAAGCCATGTTGCATGCGATTGGACTCACAGATGAAGATTTACAAAAACCTTTAATCGGAATAGCGAGCACAGGGTACGAAGGCAACCCATGCAACATGCATTTAAATGATTTGGCCCTCGATGTAAAAAAGGGAATCGAATCGTCCAATTTGGTGGGACTTATCTTTAATACCATTGGGGTAAGCGACGGAATATCCAACGGAACTCCGGGAATGCGATACTCCTTGCCTTCAAGGGATATCATTGCAGATTCCATTGAAACCGTAATCCACGCGATGAGCTACGACGGATTGGTGACCGTGGTGGGGTGCGATAAAAACATGCCAGGTGCACTAATGGCGCAACTGCGTTTGAACCGCCCATCCATTTTGGTGTATGGGGGAACCATAGCTCCAGGATGTCATAACAATAAAAAACTGGATATCATCTCAGCTTTTGAGGCATACGGACAAAAAGTTGCTGGAGCTATAGATGAGAAAGAATATAAAGAAGTCATTCACAAAGCCTGTCCGGGAGCTGGGGCCTGCGGGGGTATGTACACCGCAAACACTATGGCATCTGCCATTGAGGCCATGGGAATGTCCATGCCGTTCAACTCGTCCATTCCGGCGGTCAACGATAAAAAACAAGCAGATTGCGAAGCATCGGGAGCTGCACTGTACCATTTATTGAAAGAAGACATTAAACCAAGGGATATTGTAACCAAGAAAGCATTGGAAAATGCCTTTAGGCTGGTCACCGTGCTTGGTGGCTCTACCAATGCCGTGCTTCACTTTATGGCCATAGCACACGCCGCAGAGGTAGACTTTACGTTGGAGGACATTACAAGAATTAGTGAATCCACACCGTTATTGGCCGATTTAAAACCTAGCGGAAAGTATTTGATGGAAGACCTTCACCATGTGGGGGGCGTTCCAGCAGTATTAAAATATATGTTGAAAGAAGGGATGCTTCACGGTGATTGTATGACGGTTACTGGAAAAACCTTGGCAGAAAACCTATTGGATGCTCCAGATTTGAAAGAAGGTCAAGATATCATCAGAAAGAAAGACCAACCTATTAAAGAAACAGGTCATATTCGTATATTATATGGAAACCTTGCTTCTGAAGGTGCCGTGGCCAAAATCACAGGGAAAGAAGGACTGGAATTCACAGGAACCGCCCGTGTTTTTGATAGCGAGACAGCCGTAAACGAGGGTATTCACACAGGTAAAGTCCAAAAAGGCGATGTAGTGGTCATTCGTTACGAGGGACCAAAAGGAGCACCGGGAATGCCCGAAATGTTGAAGCCTACGTCCGCCATCATGGGAGCTGGACTTGGAAAAGATGT
>Ga0070726_10003662_pt1 | contig 12810 bp, 10 predicted proteins | sample tdAd471_FD_67275 | JGI IMG/M metagenome (GOLD analysis project Ga0070726, IMG submission 67275) | Marine sediment microbial communities from the Atlantic coast under amendment with organic carbon and nitrate - tdAd47.1 | ecosystem: Environmental > Aquatic > Marine > Coastal > Sediment | place...
GCCGCCTCGCCCTCCTCGAAGACCTCGGGCGACGGCTGCAGCGCAGCACCGACCTCGACCAGATCCTGGGCCCGGTGCTCCGGCTGCTCGCGACCGAGGTGGGCCTGCTGCGCGCCGGGCTGTGCGTGTGGGACCGTCGCCGCGAGGAGATCGTGCTCGTCGCCGCCCACGGGCTGACCCCCGCCGAGGTGGGGCGGGTGCGCTGGGCTCCCGGCGAGGGGGTCGTCGGTGGGGTCGTGCAGTCGGGCTCGGTGGCCATCGTCGCTGCTTCACAGACCCGGATCGGGGCACGGGCCGGGGAGGGCACAGCGGATCAGCGCTTCGTCGCGGTGCCCATCCGCACGGAGGATGGGGTGCTCGGCGCGATCGGGGCCTACCGTGCGGCGGCGCCCCTCGAGGTGCTCGAGGCAGACGCACGGCTGCTCGGGGTGGTCGCCGGGCTCCTCGTGCCCGCCACGCGTCGGGCCATCGATGCACAGCGCATGGTCGCCCCGGTGGCGCAGCCGACCTCGTTCATCGGGCGCTCGAAGCCCATGAGGAAGGTGTTCGAGGCCATCGGCCAGGTGGCTCGCAGTCAGGCCACGGTGCTGCTCCGGGGCGAGTCGGGCACCGGCAAGGAGCTGGTGGCGTCGGCGGTGCACGAGGGCAGCGACCGCGCGCATCGACCGTTCGTGAAGGTCAACATCGCGGCGCTGCCCGACACCCTCGTGGAGAGCGAGCTGTTCGGCCACGAGCGCGGCGCGTTCACTGGCGCCTCGCACCAGCGCAAGGGGCGCTTCGAGCAGGCTCACGGTGGCACCTTGTTCCTCGACGAGATCGGCGATCTGTCGCCCGCGAGCCAGGTGAAGCTGCTGCGGGTGCTGCAGGAGGGCGAGCTGCAGCGGGTCGGCGGCGATGCCACCGTGCAGGTCGACGTGCGCATCGTGGCCGCGACGAGCCGCGACCTGGAGCAGATGGTCGACGAGGGGCTGTTTCGACCCGACCTGTACTACCGACTCAACGTGTTCCCCATCCGCCTGCCCCCGCTGCGGGAGCGGCGGGCCGACGTGCTGCTGCTGGCCGATCACTTCGTGGAGCGACTGGGGCCGGGCCGCGGCCGAGAGGTGCGCCGGATCAGCACCTCCGCCATCGACATGCTCATGGCCTACCACTGGCCCGGCAACGTGCGGGAGCTGGAGAACTGCATCGAGCGCGCGGTGCTGCTCGCCACCGACGGGGTCATCCTCGGCCACCACCTGCCGCCGACCCTGCAGACGGGCGAGGCCAGTGGCACAGTGTTGGCCCGAGGGGGCCTCCAGGCTCGCCTCGACGCCGTAGAGCGCGAGCTGGTTCTCGACAGCCTCAAGGAGAGCCGAGGCAACATGGCCGAGGCGGCGAGGGTGCTGGGCCTCACCGAGCGGAAGTTCGGCTTGCGGGTCAAGAAGTATGGCATCGACTGGCGCGCCTTCCGACGCGGCTAGTGGAGTCCTCATTTCCGACATCTAGGTAGGTTTTGGGACCCTTCCTACGCTAGTGTAGGAAATGGGCGGGAGCCGCGATGGCTGGGAAGCGACGACCGAAGGCGGCAACGACGCACTGAGGTGGGTTGGCACGCCGCGTGCTTTGGCGGGGTCCACTGGAGGACACCTCGTGGACACGCCCCTGACCGCCGCCGACGCCCTGTTCTGGGTCAACAACATCTGGATGCTGATCGCGGCCTTTCTGGTCTTCGTCATGCACCTGGGCTTCGCGTGCCTGGAGGCGGGCATGGGGCAGGCCAAGAACACCGTGAACATCTTGTTCAAGAACCTGTGTGTGCTGTCGATCGGGCTGCTGACCTACGCGGCGGTCGGCTTCTCCCTGATGTACCCGGGGGAGGCCTTCGCGGGCGGCTGGTTCGGCTTCGCCGGCTTCGGCATCGGCACCGATGCGTCGGGCCTGGGTATCGCCTACGCCGACGGCGCCTACACCTACTGGACCGACTTTCTGTTTCAGGCGATGTTCGCGGCCACCGCCGCCACCATCGTGTCGGGGGCGGTGGCCGAGCGGGTGCGCCTGTCGGCCTTCCTCGCCTTTGCAGTGGTCTACGTGGCCGTGTGCTACCCCTTGGTCGGCATGTGGCACTGGGGCGGCGGCTGGATGGCCGCGGCGGGCTTCCACGACTTCGCCGGGTCGACCATCGTGCACTCCGTCGGAGGCTGGGCCGCGCTGGTGGGCGCCGTGATGCTCGGGGCTCGTCACGACCGCTTCGCCGCCGATCGCCGTCGGCACCCCAACATGCACAGCATGCCCCTGGCCGCCATCGGTGTGCTGCTGCTGTGGTTCGGCTGGTATGGCTTCAACGGGGGCTCGGTGCTGTCGGCCGACCCCGCGAAGGTCTCGTACGCGGTGGTCACGACCACCCTGGCAGCGGCCAGCGGCGTGCTGTCTGCGGCGATGCTGTCGTGGGCCATCGAGAAGAAGCCCGACCTGTCGATGGCGCTCAACGGCGCCCTGGCTGGCCTGGTGTCGGTCACCGCGGGGGCCGACGTGCTGTCGCCGATGGCCGCGGTGGCGGTGGGCGCGGTTGGGGGAGCCCTGGCCCTGGGCGCGACCGCCGTGCTGGTGAACGCGCGCATCGACGACCCGGTCGGAGCGGTGCCGGTGCACCTGGTCAGCGGGGTGTGGGGCACGCTGGCCGTCGGCCTGTTCGTGCCAGAGGTAAGCGTGGTGACGCAGCTGGTAGGCATCGGCGCCACGGCGCTGTTCTGCCTTCCCGCCAGCGCGCTGCTGTTCAAGGCGGTCGATGGGGTGCTGGGACTCCGCGTCACCCTGGAAGAAGAGCTGGGTGGGCTCGACGTGGGCGAGCACGGCCAGGAGGCCTACGGCGACTTCCTGGTGCTGACCACCGACGAGGCCCGGGCCTGGTCAGCGAAGTAGAGGATGCCTCTCGAGGAGGTCGAATGCGCGTGGCCCTGTGGATGTGGATCGGCCTGATGGCCTGCGGTGGCAGCAAGGAGGCCACCCCTGACGACACGATCTCACCCGACACGGACGCAGACACCGACACCGACTCGGACACCGACACCGACACCGACACCGACTCGGACACCGACACCGACACGGACACGGACACCGACACCGACTCGGCGACGCCGACCGACACCTCCGACACCTCCGACACCGGCACCCCCGTGCTGCCCGACGCCGACGGCGATGGCGTGCCCGATGTCGACGACTGCGCACCGAGCGACGCCGCCGTCTACCCGGGCGCCGCCGAGCTGTGCGACGGCCTCGACCAGGACTGTGACGGCTTGCCGGAGACCGGCGATGCCCTCACCTGGTTCCCCCTGGGTGCGCCCGGCGTCGATCTGATCGGGGCGGGGGTCATGGCTGATCTCGTCGTCGACTCCGGGCGGGTGGTGGCCTGCCCCGGCAGCTACGACCTGGCTGGCTTCGATCTGGTCGTCGACGGCGTCGTAGAGCTCAGCGCGTCGGGTGGGGTGGGGACTTCGACCTTGCTCGGCTCCGTGGCTGGATCGGCCGTGCGGCTGCTGGCGGGGTCCCAGGGAACCCTCACCGAGCTCACCCTCGACGCGGTGGGCCTCGAAGCCGAGGGCGCGGCCCGACTCACCGCGAGCGACCTGGTGCTGACGAACACTCCGTCGGTGAGCCTCACCCTGCGCGAGCTCGACCTCGATCGCGCGAGCATCACGGCCGGCCCGGGCAGCGACCCGGTGGTGACGCTGCGCGATGTCGACGACGGTCGGATGGAGGGCGTGCTGATCGTAGGCCACCCGTCCGATCCTCGGGTGGGCTTGCACCTCGAGCGCACCCTGCCCGGCGCGAACTACGTCGACCTGCAAGACCTGCTGATCAGCGGGCACCTCGGCGGAGGCGTGCACGTGGTGGCGCCGACCGAGCGGCTGATCGTGTACTTCGGCGAGGCGCTGATCAGCGGCAACGGCGGGCCCACGGTGCGCGGGGGCGGGCTGCGGCAGGAGGGGGAGGGCGCCATCGTGGAGTCCGGCGGGCTGTCGATCCGCGACAACACCGGCTCGGAGGGGGGTGGCATTGCGATGGACGCCGGCTTCCTGTACCTGGAAGACGCGGTGGTGACGGGCAACACGGCGACCAGCGGCGGCGGGCTGTGGGTGGGGTCCCAGGCGGCCTACCTGCTGATGGAGGGCGTCAACGTCGACTTCGGTACGGGGGCGACCGACAACAGCCCCGACGACATCGCGGTGGGGGGGCAGAGCCTGAGCTACGGCGCGGGCGCCTACCTGCAGTGCGACGCCTCGGGCTGCTACTGAATCCAGGGCTCCGTGGCGGCGAAGGCGTGGCTCACCAGCTCCTGACGCATCGACGGTGAGGTGGCGGTGCCCGGCACGGGCTCGGTGGGCGCCTCGGCGCGGTCGAACCAGAAGCGACCCGACGGGCCCGGGTCGTCGTGGGCGACCAGCCACACGATGGTGTCGGCTCCCTGGGCGGCGTCGCGCAGGATGGGCCGCGTGATGCGTCGGAACACCGGCAGGCTGTGCTGCACGCCGGCCGTGTCGGCCCACCCCGGATGCATGGCGGCCGACCACACGGCCGGCCAGCGCTCTGCGAGCACCTCCTGCAGCACGAGCTGGGCCCGCTTGGCGTTCGCGTACACGGTGTGGCGCTGGTAGCGACCGTCGCGTCGCAGGTCTTGGAGGGAGAGCCGCTGCAGGTACATCCCCCCCGACGACACCCACACCACGCGGGTGGTGGGCGACAGCAGGCCACGGCGATGGAGCGTGCGTAGGAGCAACAGGTGGCCGAGCACCTGGGAGCCCCAGATGAGCTCGTGCCCCTGGGGCGTCAGCTGGCGGCTGTGGGGCATCGCGCCGGCGTTGAGCACCACCGCGTCGAGGGGCCCCTTCACCTGGGCCGCCGCCGCGGCGACAGCGTCGAGATTGCCCAGGTCGACCGCCTGGAAGCTGCCGCCGGTGGCATCGGCGACCTCCTGGCCGCGCTGGGGGTTGCGGCCCCACACCAGCGGCCGGGTGCCCAGAGGCGCCAGGGCCTCGGCGGCCGCACGGCCGAGGCCTGCGGTGGCGCCGGTGATCAGGCTGACCCCGCTGAGCGCGCGAGGCGTGAGCGGGGGCCCCGCAGCCAGGTGCCGGGCGAAGCCGCCGCGCCCGAAGCCGAGCCTCACTCCGACCGCCCGGTGCAGTGGGCCTGCAGCCCGTCGAGGGCGGCTCGCCCCAGTCGGCGGAGCACGGGGCCCAGGAAGGGGTCAGCCAGTCGCATGGGACCTCGGCCGCGGAGGGTCAGCGACCAGGTGACCTCGGTGGCCCCGTCGCCGACGGGTCGCAGCACGATGACGTCGTGGGCGCGGCTCGCCGACGCTTCTCCCTCCAGCTCGAGGGCATGGGGCGGCTGGTGGCGGACTACCTGGTAGGTCATCGGCACCGACTGCCCGAGGAACCGAGCCACGACCCGAAACCGGGTGCCGACGGCGACGGGGCCGGGGTCGAGGCGCTCGGCGGAGCTCACCCCGGGGTCCCACTCTGCCGTGCGCTCGAAGGCAGCGAGCAGGTCGAACACCGCGGCAGGGGTGCCCTCGACGATGCGGGTCTGGGTGGTGCGGGCCATGAGCGCCTCCGCTTGGGGGCGTATCGTCGTTACCGAGCCCTTACGGTGAGCCAGCGACAAGCCCCCCATCCTGTGGGCATGTCAACCGCTCCTACCTACGTTGTCGCGTGGTCACCGACCTCGATCCTGCTCGCGTTCACGGCCCTGGCTCCCGACGCCTCCCTAGGCCTGGCCGTGCTTCATGCGGCCATGCCCTGGCTGCTGCTCGTCAACCTCCTCGCCGTGGGGGCCCTCGCGGGGCTGCGCCGCGCCCGCCTGCCGCTGCTGGCCGCGCTGGCTGCGGCGGGATGGGCGTGGTGGCCGGGGGTGGGGGCGGTGTCGACGTCGCCTCCGACCTTGAGGGTGATGACCGCCAACCTGTTGTTCGTGAACGCGGCGCCCGAGCGGCTGATGGACGAGCTGCTGGCGGGGTCCCCCGATGTGTTGATCCTCACCGAGTACACCCCGGACTGGGAAGACCGCTGGCCCGACGACGTGCTTCCCTACCGGGTCGAGTGGCCGGCGACCCACAGCTTCGGCATCGCGGTGCTGTCGGCGCGCCCGCTGCGGGATGCGGTCGTGGAAGACCTGGAGGGCGTGCCGATGGTGCGGGCCTGGGTGGAGGTGGCGCCGGGGGAGGTGGTGGAGGTGGTCGGCGTGCATGCCGAGCCGCCCCGGACCGTGGAGCTCACCGCCCACTGGCATCGCCAGCTGCGGGCCCTGGGGCAGCGCACCGGGGGGGAGCACCCCGTGGTGGTGGCAGGGGACCTCAACGCGTCGTGGACGCACCCCAGCTTCCGTGCGCTGGTCGCGGGCGGGCTGGTGGATGCGCTGGCCGCCGTGGGGCACGGCACGCTGACGACCTGGCCCCGGTATGCGCGGGTGCCGTCGCTGCTGCGGCTCGACCACGTGCTGGTGCGGGGGCTCGAGCCGGTGGCGGGGGGGCGTCTCGAGGGCCATGGCTCCGACCATCACCCTGTCTGGGTGGACCTCGCGTTGCCCTGAGCCACGCTACTGGCCGGTGTTCACCACGGGCTGCGCGTTGCTCTGCCCACACAGCACCACCAGCAGGTTGCTGACCAGGCGCGAGCGCTCCGCAGGGGCGAGCTCGACGACCTGCCGCTCCGACAGGTCGCGCAGCGCCTGCTCCACCATGCCCACGGCCCCCTCGACGATCTCCTTGCGGGCCGCGACGATGGCGCTGGCCTGCTGCCGCTGCAGCATGGCCCCGGCGATCTCGGGGGCGTAGGCCAGGTGGGTGATCCGGGCCTCCAGCACGTTGACGCCGGCGCGATCGAGGCGCTCCTGCAGCGAGCTCAGCAGCTTGCGAGCGACCACCGACGTGTCGGAGCGAAGCGACACGACGTTTTCGTCGACCGCATCGTAGGGGTGCTCCTTGGCGCTCTCCCGCACCGCCGCCTCGATCTGCACGTCGACGTACGACACCAGCTGGTCGACATCGAAGGCCGCCTGGGCGGTGTCGCGCACCTCCCACACCGTCACCACGCCGATCTCCACCGGATTGCCCACCAGGTCGTTGACCTTGATGGTGTCGCTGGCCATGTTCCGCGCCCGCAGCGACAGGGTGTGGCTCACCGACAGCGGGTGGACCCAGTGAAAGCCGTCGCGACGCACGGTGCCCATGTACTTGCCGAACAGCACCAGCACCGCCGCGTAGTTCGGCTGCACGAGCATCAATCCCTTGGCGACGAACAGGGCCGCCACGACCAGCGCTACGCCCGCGCCGCCCACCACGACGCTGTGGCTGGTGGCGCTCGCATACATGGTGGCCAGCCCCGCCGCACCGAGGGCCAGGCTGACAGTGAGCCCCATCCAGCCGCTGGTCGGCGTGAGGGGTTGCTCGGTAGAGCGGGGCATCGGGCCTCCTTTTTCAGGAGTACGCGACGGCGGCGCGAAGTCCTTCACGCATCGGCCTCACCATCCCGTCGTCGCCTCCCACCCCGTCGCGTACAGGGAGGGGTAGACCTCGGCGCGGTACAGCTCGCCCTCGGTGGTGTAGGTCTGGCGCCAGCGGACGGTGCCGTCGTCGGTGACGTCGACGATCTGTGCGTCGCCGAGGGCCTTGACGTAGATGGAGCCGCTGCCGTCGTGCAGTCGATCGGCGTCGCCCGCGGCGGGGGAGAAGAAGTGGTCGGGACTCGGCTCGGGCGCACCGAAGCTCCAGTCGATGGCAGCCCGCATCGTCGTCTCGTCGATCACCAGGCGCAGGGCCCGGCTGTAGGCGTTGCGCTCGTCGGGGCGCCCCTGGTCGTCGGGCCGCGCGTTGCCGTTGTCGAACAGCAGCAGCTCGGTCCGCCCGTTGCCGAGGGCGCGTGGCTCCGGGGCGTGCTGGTGGAACATCCACAGGTCGTCGGGCAGCACCGCGGGCGTGGCAGCGTCGAGGTCGTCGACGAGTTCGAAGTCGCCCTGGTAGCCCAGGCGCCAGCGCACGGCGCCGCTGGGCGCCTCGATGGCCACGACCCAGTCCTGGTGGCGCAACGAGAACCAGAAGGTGTCGGACCCATCGTCGGCGATGCGGTGCACGACGGCATTGGCGTGCAGCCAGTCGTCGCCGTAGTCGAACAAGCCCGTGCGCTCGTAGGCGAGCAGTGGGTCGATGGGGGCGTCGTCGCCCGAGGCGCCGTGGCTCGACCAGTCCCAGAGGACCGCGCGCGTCGTGGGCTCGAACACGATGAGTCCGGCGCCGATCACCCACCGGTTGCCGACCCGCTCTTCGCTCGCGGTGAGCACGGCCCAGGCGCCCGCCCAGGGCCCGTCCACCAGCTCGATGACCTCGTGTTCGTCGATCCAGTCGTGGCGAAAGGTGGTGCCGGTGAGCGCGTCGAGGGTGATGCGGTCGAGCTCGTGCCCCAGCGCGTCGAAGTGGGTGAGGTAGGGCGGGCCGTCGGGATGGCCCACGAAGGTGCCGTCGGAGAGGGCACGCACGAACATGGCGTTGCCGGGAAGCGGGGCGGCGAGGGTGGGTCGGCCCTCGCGGTCGGTGCACAGGTAGGTCGGCGGTGACTCCAAGGCGACGCAGATCGCTTCCTGTTCGTCGAAGGTCGACGGGTCGGCGATGGACTCCGTGGTCGGCAGAGGGCGCGGGGCCAGCTCGGTGGCCAGGTCGACCGCTGGGCCCACGACGCCCTCCGCCTCCACCGCCAGCGACCACACCCCCGGGTACAGACCGAGCACGGGCACCTGCACGGTTCCTCCCGCTGGCACGACCACGGCCGGTGTCGCGCGGGACAGGGTGGCGTCGGGCCCGTACACGACGGTGGCGGTGGTATCGGCGGCGCCAGCGTTGGTGAGGGTCACCAGGCGGGCCAGGGGGTTGGGGGGCGTGGCTTCGACCTGCAGCAGGATGGGCGCCGTCGTGGGGGTGGCCGTGTCGGTCGTCGTCGGGGACGGCGTGCCGCTGTCGGTCGTGGTGGTGGGGGTGCTGGGGTTCGTGGACGTCTCGGAGGGCGATGTCGTCTGGGGGGGAGCCTTTTCGGTGCCGGGTGCGCACGCCGCGACGAGCATGGCGGTCAGGGTCAGGCGCGTCATGGGATCTCCGGGTGCGTACCCGTACGATACGTGACGACGGCCCCTCGGAACGGCGCTACCGGATCGCGCTCGCGTGCACGGGCACCCACTGCCCCGACCCCTTCACCTTCTCGGGCGACTGCACGAGGTCGACGCGGGTGCCGCTGGGGAGCGTGCACACCACCCCGTGATCGGTCGACCAGTCGTTGGACTCCGTGGGGCGGGCCCCGTAGACCTCTTGCGCGCCCATCAGCGTCCAGGTGGCGCCTTGCTTGAGGAAGAAGGGGCGCGGGTTCGCCCAGCCGATGAGCCCGTCGTGGCCTGGACAGGGGTGGGGCGCGGGGGCTGGGTCGTCGGGCTCGGGCGCGGGCGCCTCGTCGACGTCTTCGGGCACGGCAGCCTCTTCGTCGGCCTCCTGCTCCGGCAGCGCCAGGGCCTCGCCGCGCACCTCGAGCCAGCTGCCCTGCCGGTCGCCTACGGTGAGGCGCGTGCCCGCGGGCAGCAGGCAGCTGATGTCGTCGTGGTGGGGCTCGCCCGGCGGCTCGTCGTGCACGTCTACGTCACGGGGGATGCGCCAGGTGCGCCCTCGCCCGGGAGGAACGAGCCCGGTGTGCCGCACCCAGCCGCGGGAACCCTCTGACGTCGAGCAGGTCGTGGGGCCTGTGACGACCTCGCCCGCCCCGCTCGCCCACAGCCCGACCACCACCACCACCGCGAGCCCGCCCAGGCCGATCAGGCCTCCGGCGATGAGGGTCGACCCCACCAGCATGCGCGTCTTCCGGTCGGTGGGCACGGCGAGGTCGGGCAGCTCAGGAATGGGCAGGGGCCAGGTGCGCTGCCCCTCGAGCACCTCGAACAGATCATCGCAGCTCGCCACCCGCTGGTCCCGATCGGCCACCAGGCAGGCATCCACCGCCTTCACCAGGTGCGTGGGGACCCCGGGTCTCAGCGAGGCCAGCGGCTCGCGCTTGTCGGCCAGCACCGCGTTGAAGATGGTGATCGCGTCGTCGCCGTCGTAGGCGGTGTCGTGGGCGACGAGCTCGTGGAGGATGCAGCCGAGGCTGAACAGGTCGGCCCTGGCGTCGACGTTGGCGGCATCGCGGATCTGCTCGGGGGCCATGTACGACGGGGTGCCCATGGGCATGCCCGAGCGGGTGCGCCCCTTGCCGGCCTCGTCGCCGTGGATGGCCTTCGACAGGCCGAAGTCGGCGACCTTGGGCACCAGCGTGCCGTCGGGGGCGGTGGCTACCAGCACGTTGGCGGGCTTGAGGTCGCGGTGGATGAGGCCCTGGTCGTGGGCCGCCTTCACGCCGGCGACGACGCCGCGGAAGAGCCGCTCGGCGGTCGCGGGGTCGGGCTGGTGGTCGGTGATCCAGTCGTGCAGGTCGGGGCCGTCGACGTAGTCCATCACCAGACCGGGCTGCCCGTCGACGTCGACCACATCCAGCACGCGCACGATGTTGGGGTGCTGCAGCCGCGCCTGCACGCGCCCTTCGTCGACGAGGCGCTCGCGGAGGCTCTTGCCCGTCACGGTGAGCACCTTGAGGGCGTGCAGCGTCTCCAGGGTGGTGTGGCGCACCAGGTAGACCACGGCCATGCCGCCTTCTCCGAGGGTGCGAACCACCTCGTACTTCTCGACGATGTGGCCGGGCTCGAGCACAGTCCTCCTAGGTCGCCGATGCTACCGCGGGAGCCGCCGAGCCGATGGCCTTGCCCATGCGCACGGTGTCGCCCGCCTGCACCGACCAGCGCCACGCCCCGGGGGGCGCCACCAGCACGACGGTGCTGCCCAGGTGGAAGACGCCGAGGTCGCCGCCGCGCTCGAGGGCAAGGTCGACCTCACCGGTGGCGGCGGTGGCGCCTGCGTTGCTGATGATGTCGGTGACCACGCTGGAGATGCGCCCCACCCCGAAGGCGCCGACGAGCACCACGTCGAGGGGCCCGGCGTCGGTCTGCACGGTGACGGTGAGGCGCTCGTTGCGGGCGAACAGCCCGTCGATGGTGCGCACGGCGGCCGGGAACACGGGCCACAGGGTGCCGGGCACGTAGGCCCAGCGGGTGGCGCGGCCCTCTCGGGGCACGTGCACGCGGTGGTAGTCGGTGGGCGACAGGTAGAGCACCACGGCGTCGTGCTCGCCGTCGAGGGGGCGGCCGACGAGCTGCGACAGCGACAGGTGCCGGCCCGGGGCGATCTCGATCTGGCCATCGGTGGACGGGCCGACGAAGGCGCAGGTGCCGTCGACGGGGCTGACGATGGCCTCGGGGGTGTCGTCGATGGGGCGCGCGCCCTCCTTGAGGCGGCGGGTGAACAGCGCCTCCAGGGTGGGGTAGGCGGAGCGTGGGTGCTCGGCCTCGGCCATGTTCACCCCGTAGACCGTGACGAACAGCCCGGTGAACCAGCTCGACACGCGGGTGCGGGCCGTCCAGCCCATGGCGGCCGCACCACGGTTGCGGGGCACCAGCGACAGCGCGGAGACGATGAGGGCGTCCTTCATGGGCTCGGTGTCTATCGCGTCGGGCCGGACAGCGCGGAGCCTTGCCGTTGACCGACATCTCGCGGCGCCAGTCCGTGCCCTGGCTGGTTGGCTAGGGGCGCTTGACCTCGTCGATGACGCAGGCCGGGTCGAGCACGGTGCAGGCGCCCGAGGCGTCTTCGGTGTAGTAGCCGCAGCCTCCCGCGAAGGCTGCGTACATCTGCAGGAAGGCCTGATGCCCGCACTCTTGGTAGGCGGGGTCGCCGATCCATACCTCCTCTCCGCATTTCTCGTAGGGGTCGTCGGTGATGATGTAGCCGGCCACCCACTCCCGAGTGGTGCCGTCGTAGACATTGACGTCGCCCGTCTCCGACCATTTGTGCCAGCGGGCCAGGACCACGGCGCCGTCGCTGCAGGTCGTTGCGACCACCGCGCCGCAGCCGCTCTGTGTCTGGTCTACGACGTAGTCGAGATAGTAGTCGAGCAGCGAGTCGGTCCAGGCGAGGTCAGGCGCGTAGCAGAGGCCGTCCTCCATGTAGCAGGTGGGACCGAAAGGAATCGCGTCGCATTCCAGGCCTGTGTCTCCCGTCATGCCTGTGGATGCCGTCGAGGTGCTCGCAGTGTCTGCCGTGGTAGCGGTGGCCGACGTTATCTGCGTCGTCGAGGTGTCGGCGGTGGTGGCCGAGGAGGCCACGGCGGTGTCACCAGTGGAGGGCGGGACACCGGTGTTGGCGGTCGCAGCAGTAGGCGTCAGCGTCGACGTGCCGGTGGGGGAGGTGGGTACCGTCGCCGAGTCGGTGGGGGAAGGGGTCGGCGGGGGGCTGCCTGCCCCTCCGCCACAGCCGACGACGAGGGAGAGGAGGGATGCCATGGGCAGCTTCGACATGAGGGACTCCATCAGTCTGCGACCACGGTGGCGCAGGCCGCCGGTGCGGCGGTGAGGGTGGCGTAGGTGCAGGGGAGAGACCAGGTGGTATGCCCGCAGCTACCGAACAGGCCGTAGGTGTTGTTGGGATGTACCGTGCCGGAGGCGACGGAGGAGATGTAGAGCGTGTCGCCGGACGACGCCCCGGCTTGCAAGAGGTCGTCGGCGTTCTGTGTACAGAGCACGTCGGCCTGCTCGTCGCCGGCCAGTTCGTCGCTGCCGGCCCCAGCGATCAACACGTCGGCGCCGGCCCCACCCTCGAGGTAGTCGTCGCCTGCGCCACCTCTGAGCTCATCGGGCCCGCCGTTGCCATACAGGGTGTCG
>Ga0070726_10003664_pt1 | contig 12805 bp, 10 predicted proteins | sample tdAd471_FD_67275 | JGI IMG/M metagenome (GOLD analysis project Ga0070726, IMG submission 67275) | Marine sediment microbial communities from the Atlantic coast under amendment with organic carbon and nitrate - tdAd47.1 | ecosystem: Environmental > Aquatic > Marine > Coastal > Sediment | place...
CGGTGTCGACGAGAACATGGACCTCTCGTGGATCGATCGCGCGGAGTTCCTGCGGCGCGTCTGGGCCTCGGAGCTGCTCTTCGAACCCGGAACCGAGTCGCGCCACTCGCACACCGCCTGGGGACTGCTCGCCGCCGTGATCGAGGTCGTGACGGGGACGGACTACGAGGGCTTCCTGCGCGAGGTCTTCTTCGAGCCCGCGAAGATGAAGCGCACCGGGCACTACCCGCACACGAAGCGCTTCCCCGCCTCCGAGATCGCCGTCGGACTGGGCGGCAACGTGTGGGGCGAGATCAACGCGCCGCAGTACTGGGGCGAGACGTCGTGGCTGGTCCTCGGCAGCGGCGGCATGGTGTCCACGCCGGGCGACCTCTACCGCTGGCACGAGTTCCTGCGCGTGGGCGAGATCTTGAGCGAGGCGTCGCGCGCGAAGTACTTCGGCAACGGGGCGATCGTGAACGAGGGCGGCAACGACCGCGGCTTCATCAACACCATCGGCGCCCGCGGGGACGACATCGTGATCGTCTGCAGCAACTCGCACGTGGGCATGGACGATGCCACGGCCGCCGTTGCCTCAGCGGCGTCGCTCGTGGGAGCGGGGGAGTAGGAGTCCTCGAGCTTCGAGGCCGAGGCCGTCGCCCTCGGAGGTCGCACGGCCTCGAGGCTCGCGCTCGACGGACTTCCTCAGGGCAAGAGAGCGAGCGGCACCGGGTTGCTCGCCGCCGTCGCGATGAACCCCGCGGGGTCGAACGCGATCCAGGCGTGGTTCAGTGTCAGCCCGGCCAGGCTCGGGGTCAGACCGGCGGGGAGCGTCAGGCTCGCCGCGCCGGCGCCGCCGGGATCCAGCTGCCCGAGCGTCGACCCGAAGGGCGGCTGGTTCGCCTTGACGATGGTCAGGTTCAGGTAGGCGTCCGGCTGCAGCGGCACGAGCACGCCGTCGAGCGCGAAGCCGGGCTGCGTTCCGCTCGCGCTGCCCGCCAAGAGGTAGGACTCGCCGCCGTGCTGGGCGCCGGCGTTCAGTGCGAACGACGTGACGCTGCCCTGGGCCAGCGAAGCCTCGAGACGGTCCGTCGTCAGGGGCGCCGCGCAGGAACCCGGCGCCGCCAGCAGCTCCAGCCGCACGCGCCGATCGACGGCGAGAGCGAGCTCGATCTCCGGGTCTCCCGCGCCCGCCGCGATCCAGGTGTCGAGTCCGTTCAGCGTCGACTCGAACTCCACCGTCGCGCTCCACGGCCCGTCCAGGGGACCGACGACCATCCCGTCCGTACAGCAGCCCATCCAGCTCCACACGCCGACGGCGACGCCGTTCGTCGGGTTGACCGTGTAGCTGTCGCCGGGGTCGTCCCCGACGAGCACGTCCGGAGCCGCGAGGAAGTCGTCCACGTCCACGCGCACGCGCGCCTGGCCGCCGGAGCCGTCTCCGGGCCGGTCGTGGACGACGAAGAGCAACAGGCCTTCGTCCGAGTCGACGAGGAACAGGTTGGAGCGTCCATCCACGAGCGTGAGCAAGCCGCCGTTGTACGACTCCTTCCAGGGATAGTCGTAGGCGTACAGGGACGCCGCGCTCGCACCGCTGGCGAACGGGTGCACCACTCCGAGCACGTGCTCGTCGAAGTCGGCGGCCCCCGGCGCGGACTCCTGCGACACGCGCACGAGCTGACCGCACCCGTTCGGCGCCGGTCGGGTCAGGGTCACCGAGTCGAGCGCGAAGTCGACCGTGCCGTCCGGGTCGGCGGTCGTCACGCGCGCGATCGTCGCGGCGCCGCCTGCCGGAACCTCCAGCTGGACCAGGGTTCCGACGCCGTCTCCGGTGCCCGGGTCGCCGGCGATGCGCAGGGCGCTCGTGAGCAATCCCAGGTCGTCGAAGAGCTCGATGAGCACCTCCTCCTTGTCGTCCACGTCGAACACGCGCATCGAGAGCGCGAGGACGGGCGGGTCGAAGTGCATCTCGATCGGGACCGGGTCCTTGGGGGCCCCGCCCGTCGGGATCGGATCGGTGAGTCCGCCCTTGCCCACGAGCGGCTTGTCGCTGGAGAAGTCGTTGGTCGTGAACGCGGACACCGGGCCGCTCTCGTGCGCGACGATCGGAAGCAACAGCTCCGGACCGGCGGGCACGAACGTCACGCCCTGCGCGGCGTACTGATCCTCGAGTTCCGTGAACTCGTCGAGGTCCTCGAAGTCGAGGACCACCGTGGCGAAGCCGCAGGGCTGGCACTCGTCCGGCACGCCGTTCTGATCGCAGTCGCCGCTGGTGCCGAGGGCCAGGTCCAGGGCGTCGTCGACGCCGTTCGCGTTGCAGTCCTGAGCGTCGAGCGACGCGGAGAGGGGAAGGAACAGGAAGGCGCAGAGGAGATGCTTCATGTTCGTTCTTGCGCCGGGGCGCGCGGATCCGACGCCGGGGGGGGCCGGAGGCGTCGGCCGGGGCTCGCAACTCCCGACTGGGTCGGTGGTTGTGATAGGTACGGTGCCGCGACAAATGACAACGGATTCGAGTAGCGACGCTCAATCAATCAGAGCGCGTGATCGAATCCGTTGTCATTTGTCGCGGCACCGTACCTATCACTCTAGGGGCCACACACGCACGTCGAGGCGCCCTGCGTACAGGAGGTGGGGCGCGCCCGAGGTCCGAAACCCGGCGGCGGCGGTGCAGGTCTCCGTCTCGAACCGCGCCTCCGCGGGTTGCAGCGGCCAGGGCGCGTGCGCGATCTCGCCGTGCTTCAGCTCGCCCGCTCGGTTCTGCGCGTAGAGGCAGTAGCGCTCCGTGAGCCAGTGCTCGAGCGAGCCCGGCTCTGCGTACGCGACCGGGCCCGTGGGCCGGTAGCTCGCCGCCAGGCTCGCCGGCGCGGCTCCGCGGTGCGTGCGCTCGCTGGAGTAGCGGATCCAGGGCCCCTCGCGCGCGAGCTGCATGCGCGCGCGAAAGTACGGCAGACAGAACCACGCGCGCGCGGCGGCCACGGCGATGGGGCTCGCGGCGTCGAGGGAGTAGAACCACACCCCGGGCCGATCCCCGCGACGCACGTAGGTGCGCACGTTCAGCTCCGGGAAGCGGTGCGCGCCGGGCACGCGCGGCAGCCCGCGCAGGGCGATCCGCGACATGCGAAAGGGGACGAGCCCCAGCCACGCGCGGCCGTCGAAGGTGTCGAGCTCCAGACCCGCGGGCAAGCCGGCGCGCACGAGCGCCGGGTCCAGCGGCCAGTGCGCGAAGAGCAGGTTGTGCCAGCGCTGCGACATGAGCCAGGGACGCTCCGGCACGGGCCACGGGCGGTGGGCCCAGTCGGCCTCTCGCGCGCCGGGGGACTCAGTCATCGCCGGGCGCGTTCACGCGATCGACGAGGTCGCGGATGGTCGCGGGCCCGTGGCCGGCGTAGTGGTTGTTGGCGTAGACGTAGACCTCGGGCACGCGCTCGAGCAGGTGCTTCACGAGGCGCCGCCAGCCGTCGAGCCGCTTGGACTGGTCGAGGACGATCTTGTCGAAGGTCTCGGTCTTGGCGTCGACGGCCTTGCGGTCGCCGATCAGGCGCGCGTAGACGAAGTCGGCCGTGACCACGTCCCACTCGCGCGCGATCGAGGCCGGGTGCGGCATGTAGACCAGGTCGACCAGGCAGTAGGCGATGTTGCGCTTGCGCAGCGAGCCGAAGAGCTGCGGCCCGACCCAGTCCTTGTTGCGCACCTCGAGCCCGTAGCGAAAGTCGTCCGGCAGGGCGTCGAGGAACGGCTCGAGGCGCTCGAGGAAGGCCTCGAGGTTCGGGAACGCGGAGCGGTTGAAGTAGGGGAGCTGGATCACGAGCGGGCCGCAGCGCGAACCCAACAGCGACATCACGCTCAGGTACTCGTCCAGGTCGCGGTGCACGTGCTCCAGCGCGAGCGCGCGCTCGCCGTTCGGGCGCGGACCGTCGCCGCCGTGCACGATAGACCGCGGGAACTTGGCGCTGAGGGTGAAGCCCTCCGGCGTCTTGCGCTTCCAGCCCTCGACCAGCTTGGGGGCGGGGATCGCGTAGTAGGTGTTGTCGGCCTCGACCGTGTCGAACTGCGTCGCGTAGTAGGTGAGGTAGTCCCCGGGCTTGGTGCCCGCGGGATAGAAGACGCCCTTCCAGCTCTTCTCGGACCAGCTCGACGTGCCGTAGCGGAGGGTGCCGACCACGCTCACTTCCTCTCGGCGACGATGCGGTCGCCCTCGACGATCAGGGGGTGGGCGCGCAGCACGACCTCGCGCTCCATGGTGAGCGGGTGCACACCGACCAAGGCGGTGGGGCCCGGGCCGCTGCCGAGGCCCGCGAGTGCGAGGAGCGAGAGCATCCGCACAGTCTGTTGGAGCGAGTCGCGTTCGGCATCAACAAACGAGCGGGGCGCGGGAGATTCCCCCGCGCCCCGCTTCGGCCCTGTCGGAGCCTCGGATCAGTTCTCGGTCATCGCGATCTGCTGGATGAGCCCGGCGTCGTCGGGGAAGCGCTCGAGCCCCTTGCGGAAGGCGGCCAGGGCGTCCTCGGGGCGACCGTTCTGCTGGTACAGGTTGCCCAGCAGGAGGTAGGTCTGCGCGTGCCCGGGATCGGCGGCGAGCTGCTCCTGGTTCTCGGCCAGGATCTCGAAGTGGTGGATCGCCTCGGCCTGCTTGCCGAACACGGGCGGCCAGAAGGAGAGCGCGGCGGCCTTCGAGAAGCGCGCTTCCCAGTGGCGGTCGTCCAGCTCGAGCGCGGCGTCGAACGCGCCGTCGGCCTTCGTGGCCCAGACGCCGGCCAGCGGACCGTTGCCGACCTCGAAGATCTTCTGCAGGTAGGCCTCGCCCAGGTCGACCTGGACCTCGGGGTCGTCGGCGAGGCGCTCGGCGCGGTCCTCGAACATGGCGATGACCTCGTCGAGGACGCCCGCCTCGCGGATCTCCTGCCAGAAGTTCTCGCGCTCCATCTCCGAGAGCTCGCCGCTCATCAACTTGTCGAAGGCGTCGTGCTTGTCGAACTCGGCCGCCGATGCGGAGAGCGCGGAGTCGGCGGGTTGCGCGGGCCGCGCCTCGGCCGGAGCCAGGCGGCGGTCGATGGCGCGCGCGACGATGTCCTCGATCTCGCCCAGCGGGATGCGGTCGGATTGAGGGGTGAGCTTCTGGGCGTCGGAGCGGAGCGTCGCGAGCTCCCGCGTGAGGTCGGCTTGTTGTTCTTGAAGCTGGTCGACGAGCTCGGCCAGCTGGAGCTCGGCGACTCGGGGCTCTCCTGCGCCCTCGACCGAGTTCGGGCGCAGCGCGACGTGGGCCAGGGCGCCGGACGATGCGCCGGCGACGACAGCGGCGAGGATGAGGGGAAGGGGCTTCATGATGCTCGGGTTGCAGTCGGTGGAAGGGGTCAAGGTCCGCGGGCGTCGAGCGAAGGCTCAGAGCTCCGACAGGACCACGCTTCCCTTCTGTGTCCCCACGCTCAGATTCCATTCGCTCCTCGTCGAAGAAAAACCCGGCTTGCGAACTTCGATGATCATCGGCCCCGGAGTGCCGGGCAGCAGGCGGAGCTTGCCGTCGGCGTCGGTGGTCGAGAAGTAGGGCTGCTCGTGGGCCTGGCCAGTCTTCGGATCGACGAGCGCGACGTGGGCCTCGGGCACCCCTCGCCCGGCCGTGTCGACGACGGTGAGCTCGAGCACCGCGCCCGTGTCGAGCTGGATGTCCGCGCGCACGTCCTCGGCCCCCGCGCGGATCTCGACGGGCTCGATGACCTTGGGCGCCTGATCGGTGGTGGGATAGATCGTGACCCGGTAGCTGCCCGGCTTCAGGTAGCGGATCGAGTACGACCCGTCGAGGTTGGTCATCGCCTTGGCGACGAAGCGCGTGGGCTCGCCGTCCTCGCCGAGCTTCTCCGCGATCACGGCGGCGTAGAACACGGCTCCCTCGGCGGCGTCGGTGACCCTGCCGTGGATCCGGTTCTTGCCGAGCTGCACGTCGTGCTCGAACTCGAGCCAGTCGGGCACGTCGACGGAATCGACCACGGTGACGGACTCGCCCAGATCGCTCGTGACGCAGAACTGGTTCACGCCGGGTAGCACCTGGTTGAAGGAGTAGTTGCCCTCGCCGTCCGAGGCGCCGCCGACCCAGCCCTCGGAGCCGCCGCGCGGGTCGGAGCCCTCGTGGAGGATCGAGAGCGGCACGCGCGCCAGCGGAGCCCCCGCGGGGTCGAGCAGGCGACCGAACAGGCGCGTGCCGGTGACGGCGCTCCCGAAGTCGATCGTGGCCTCCGCGCGAGCGGTGAGGTTGACCGGTTGGACCTGCGGCGGGAAGCCGCCCGTGTACTCGTCGCCGAGCAAGACGACGACCATCATGGTCATGGGGAGGTCGGAGATCGCGTAGTGGCCCTGCTCGTCGGTGACGCCGAAGTTGTAGGACATGCGCTCCTGGCGGCCGGTCATGTCGACCGTCGTGGCCACGAGCTGCGCCCCCGACCAGGGGGCGCCGTCGCTGGAGTACACGTGACCGCTGACGGATGCGCCGGGCTCGAGCTCGAAGCGGACCTGCTGGTCGGGTTCGGCGGCCGGCACTTCCAGCACGCTCGACCAGCGCGGGCCGTAGCCGGCGGCGGACGCGCGCAGGATCTGCTTGCCGCGGCTCACGTGCGCCAGTCGGAAGACGCCGTCGGCGTCCGTGTGCACGGCACCGGTGAGGTCCAGCCCTTCGAGCTCCGCGGGGTCGAGCGGGATCACGGACAGCGGCAGGTCCGCCTCGCAGACGACCACCGCGCCCTCGATCGGTCGGCCGGTGCCGCGGTCGGTGACGGTGCCCGTGAGGCTCAGGCCGCGGTCCAGCCGGGCGTCCTCGACCTCGACGAACTCCGGACGTGTGTCGACCGCTTGCGACGCGTGCCAGACGGCGAAGCCCGGGGCCTCGATGAAGAGGTCGTGCACACCCTCGGGAGCGTCTTCCCAGACCCAGAAGCCGTCGGCGGCCTCGAAGTGACGGGAGGCGGGGTCGGTCACGTTGGAGTAGTCCTGGACCAGGAGCAGGTGCACGCGGAAGGCGGCGACGGGGTGGCCCGCCGGGTCGACGACGCGGCCTCGCAGGCGGCGCCCGGCTCGTGCTTCGATCTCGGGCACCGCGACCGGGGTCTCGACCGCGGGCAGCTCGGCGCGCCGGGTGGGGGCGGGGTTCTCGAGGGCGACCAGAGCCGAGGCGACGATCGCTCCGTTGACGATCGTGGTGCTGCCGAGCGGGAGCACCACGGGGCCGTCGTCGGTCAGGAGCACCGCGCGACCCGAGGCGAGGAACACCTCGAGCTCGGCGTTCGCATGGGCGGGCAGGTGCAGCGCCAGCTCGCCGCGCTCGAAGCGCAGGCGCGCGCCGCCGGCTTCCAGGAACCAGTCGGGGACGTCGTCGGACTTCGCGAAGGCGGCCGAGCCCGCGAGGAGTCGCGCGTCGCGGGTGTCGCCGAGGCTCGCGAGCAGGTGCGAGTCGGGTTCGAGCTGCACGGAGCCGCTCGGAGCGAGTTCGATCGCCCCGCGCGCGGCGGCGTCGGTCTTCAGCTCGTAGAACGCGGGCCACGTCTCGAAGCGCTCCACGCCGCCGGCGCGCTCGAAGTCCCGATCCGCCGAGAAGCGGTGCTCGCCGCGCGCGACGGGTCCCGGCGCGGCCGGATCGTCGTCGCCTTGGGGCACCAACAGGATCCAGATCATCAGCGCGGCCGCCGCGGCGACGGCGGCTCCCACCCAGCCGAACGACGGGCGGGTCAGGGCGCGGCGCCGCTGGGCCCAGCGCGCGTCGGAGCGCTCGAACTCCGCGAGGAAGTCCGCGAGCAGCTCGGACTCGAAGCGCGGCCGCGCGCGCACCGGGACGTAGCAGCGCGTGAGCAGCAGCTCCAGGTTGCGCTCGAAGACGGGGCCGTTCGGCATCACGACCCACCTCGTTTCTTGGAGAGCAGCTCGAAGACCTGTCCGAAGGCGAGGCGCGCGCGGTGCAGCATCGACTCGGTCGCCTTGGCGCCCTTGCCGCTCTCGGCGGCGATCTGGGTCACGCTCATGCCGTCGATGTACTTGCCGACCAGGGCGCGCCGGTAGTCGGGCGGGAGCGAGGAGAGCGTGGCCCCGACCAGCTCCTGCGTCTCCTGCTGTTCGAGCACCCACTCGGGCAGGGGCTCGGACTGCACGCGGCTGAGGATGTCGGCGATCTCGGAGTCCGCGGAGTCGAGGGCCTCCTCGAGCGAGAGCGGCCGGCGCTTGCGGCGCTGCGAGCGGATCTTGTTCTTGGCGATCCCGCACAGCCAGGTGTGCAGGGTGGAGCGACCGTCAAAGCCGCGCAGCTTGTCGAGGGCGACCAGGAAGGTCTCCTGGACGATGTCCTCCGCCAGCGGCCGGTCGCGGCCCACGCGGTAGTGGACGAACTCGTACAGCGAGTCGAAGTGGTCGCGAAAGAAGGCCTCGGCCGCCTGACGGTCGCCGCCGAGAATGCGGTCTCGCAGGGCGAGATCCACGGGATCTGTGGTTCCGAAGCTCAAGGAGAGGTGTTTCTGGGGCGGGCCCCTGGAGTCGAGTGCCCTGGGTCAGGGAAATCCTTCGCGAAAAACCGGCCCGATTCCCGACTGCGACTCCCACCTTTAACATGCGGGGGCCGATACTCCTCAGTGCCATGGCCGACTCTCTCGAATTCGAATCCCCCGCGGACTTCGCCCACGCCATCAACAACCCGATCGGCGCCATCCTGCTGGCGGCTCAGGGGGCGAAGCGCTTCCTCGAGCAAGACGCCCCCGCGGAGCGCATGCGCGAGGCCCTGGACTTGATCGAGGAGGAGGCCAAGCGCTGCGGGCAGATCGTCCGCGACGCGTTGGCGGAGCGTCGGTGATAGGTACGGTGCCGCGACAAATGACAACGGATTCGATTACGCGCTCTGATTGATCGAGCGACGCTACTCGAATCCGTTGTCATTTGTCGCGGCACCGTACCTATCACCGACTCACCTCCCCAGTCCCCCCAACACCCGCTCCAACCACCCAGAGGACCGCTCCAGCCCGCCCGGTCGGTGGCGCCCGAGCCACACCCGCCGGTGCCCTTCGATCAGCGGCTCCAGCGCAGCCGCGAGCCGCGCGCGGACCTCCTCCGGTAGGCCCCCGACCTCGGCCTCGGGGGAATCGAGCCGCGCGCGACCGAAGGCCGTGGAGAAGCGCAGCATCTCGAGCGCCCAGCGACACTCGCGCGCGGTCGGGTGATCGGCCGGAGCCGCGTCGAGCTCGCGCTCCAGCTCGTCGAGGCGCGCGTCGGCGTCGGCGAGTCCCTCGCGCGAGAGGCTCGGGAAACGCTCGTGGGGAAAGGCCTCGTGGGCGAACGAGAGCAGGAAGAAGAGCGGCGAGCCGTTGCTCGAACCGGCGCGGCACAGCTCGGCGATCTCGCCCAGGCCGACGGCGACCGAGCCCAGGATCCCACTGGGGTCGTCGAACGCGAGGCGTGACAACCGCGCGGCGTGGTGGCGCGCCGAGTCGTCCGCGGCGTCCGCGCCTCCCCAGGCACAGCCGGCGCCCACGAGCCAGCCCAGCTCGCTCGCGAAGAGCGGCTGGTGGTGGCCGCGATCGCCCCAGTCGGCGATCAGGTAGCCGCGCGCGCCGTGCGCCGCTCCCCAGTGCGCGGCTCGCTTCAGGTTCGCGTGAGCGTTGGGCGTGCGGCCGGCGAAGCTCTGCCAGCTACTCGTGCCGGGACAGACCCAGTACTCGAGCCCGCTCTCGGCGAGCGCCCGCGTCTGCGCCTCGAACGGGTGCGCGGCGTCGTAGCCCCACAGGATCGGGACGCTGTCCTTCGGGAGGTGCGCGATGCTCTCGGGGTTTTCGAGGACGACGTCGGCCCAGAAGAGCATGCGGCGACCGCGCTCGGCGACGAGCCGTTGCACCGCCGTGAGGAACTCGACGTAGACGACGTCCGTGCCGCGCTCCTCGCACGCCGCGCGGCTGCGCCCCTGCCCGAGGTCGAAGGTCTCGTCGAGGCCGACGTTGAAGCTCGTGCTGGAGAAGCAGGGCAAGAGCGCGTCGTAGAGTCCGGCGAGCAGCTCCAGCGAACGCGGGTCGGTGGGGCACAGGCTGAAGGGCTCGGGCTCGATCGCGAAGGGATGGCGCACGCCCTCGGGCACCTCGGCCAGGTCGCGGTAGCGCTCGTGCACGAGCCAGTGGTGCATGTGCCCGAAGCTCTGCTGGTTGGGAACCAGGTCGATGTGCAGCTCGCGCGCGAGCCGATCCAGCTCGCGGACCTCGTCCGGCGTGAGCGCGCTCGTTCCCTCCCAGACGACCTCGTGACCGGGGTAGGCGAAGGTGTGCTCGACGTAGAGCTCGACGTGGTTGAGCTTCCAGTGCGCGAAGCGGCGCAGGAGCGAGCGCAGGGTCTCCATGGTCGGGACCTTGTCGCGGCTGACGTCGAGCATGACGCCGCGCACGTCGAAGAGCGGCTCGTCCTCGATCGCGACGAAGGGGAGCAGGGTCGCGCCGTCGTCGTCCCGGGCGAGCTGTCGCAGGGTCTGGCGGCCGTAGAAGTCTCCGGCCGGGCTCGCGGACGCGAGCGTGATCCCCCCGGCGTCGATCGCGAGCCGGTAGCCCTCGCGCGGTAGGGAGGCGTTCGTCTCGGACCGCACCGCGGCGTCCAGAGCGCCCGTTACACGGATCTCTCCCGGTCGGTGCTCCAGCCGCCGCGGCGGCGGCCACACCCGGTCGGGCGGGCGGCTCTGTTCGATCCTCTGGCTCATCGCGGAAAGTTTGCGCTCCCGGAGTCCGATCTAGGCTATGACTTGGGATTCGATCGAACCGATCCCCCTGGTCGGACTCGTGAAGGAGACGAAATCATGAACATCAAGAAAACCCTGTCGATCCTCTCGCTCACCCTCCTGGCCGCGGTGCCCGCCGCCCAGGAGACCCGCCCCGCCGCCGACGCGGCTGCCGAGGCGGCCGCCATCAAGGTCCAGCTCCCGTCCTATCCCCTGACGACCTGCGTCGTCAGCGGCGAAGCGCTCGGCTCCATGGGCGATGCCATCGACATGGTCGTCGACGACAAGCTCGTGCGCCTGTGCTGCAAGGGCTGCGTGAAGGCCGTCAACAAGGAGCCCGCCAAGTTCACCGCCAAGGTCGACGAGGCCGTGATCCGCGCCCAGGCCGCGAGCTACCCGCTCGACAAGTGCGTCATCAGCGGTGAAGCGCTGGGCTCCATGGGCGACCCGATCAGCGTCGTCTACGGAACGCGTCTCGTGCAGCTGTGCTGCAAGGGCTGCGAGAAGGGCTTCGCCAAGGCGCCGGCCAAGCACATGGCGCGCATCGACGCGGCTCTGATCGAAGCGCAGAAGAAGGACTACCCGATGAAGACCTGCGTCGTCTCCGGGGAGCCGCTGGAAGAGCCGATCGACGTGCTCTACGGCACCCAGCTCGTGCGCCTGTGCTGCAAGGGCTGCAAGAAGGGCTTCGACAAGGACCCCGCCGGCCACGTCGCGAAGCTCACCAAGAAGTAAGCGCTCGCCGCTCCGCGATCCAACGAGCTCTCGGCCCTCGCGGGTCGGGGGCTCGTTCGCGTTGGGGGGCACGCTCGGAGGCGATTGTGTCGGATTTTCCCCCGGCTCCGCGAGCGGCGGCTGCTAGAACGCTTCCCATGAGCCTGGCGCGAAGACGATTCTCCGTGGTGCGCGATCCCGTGCACGGAGATGTCTACCTGACGCACGAGGAGCTCGCGCTCCTGGACACGCCCGAGATGCAGCGGCTGCGCGGGATCAAGCAGCTGGGGACGGCGTACCTCGTCTATCCCGGCGCGCTGCACACGCGCTTCGATCACTCGATCGGGACCCTGGCGGTGACGCAGCAGGTGATCGACGCGATCAACCTCAACTTCGAGCTCGATCCCCGCAGTTGCCTGGGGGTGAGCGACGAGGAGGCGCGCGTCATCCGGTTCGCCGCGCTCCTGCACGACGTCACGCACATTCCCTTCGGGCACAACATCGAGGACCAGACCGGGCTCTTTCACCGGCACGACTCGGCCTACCGCTACGCGCGCGCCTTCGCGAGCGACACGAAGCTCGGGGCGGAGCTGGAGCGCCTGGGCGTGCGGGCCGAGGTCGAGGCCATCCTCGTGGCCCAGCCGGAGGTCGACATCCCGCCCTACTGGTCGCAGATCCTCTCGGACACGATCTGCTCCGACATCCTCGACTACCTGGCGCGGGACGCCTACTTCACGGGGCTGCGGCTGTCGGTGGACCCGCGCATCGCGAGCTACTTCAAGGTCGATCGCGCGAGCGGCTCGCTCTACATCGACCTGGCCAAGCGCGACCTCCTGCGCGAGGACATCCTGAGCGAGGTCGTGCGCATGCTCGAGGCGCGCTACTACTTCTCGGAGCGCGTCTACTACCACCACGCGAAGGTCTCCGCCGGAGCGGCCGTGGCGCGCGCCGTCGAGCTGTGCCTCGTGCACGAGCTCCTGGGTGAGGCCGACTTCTACGACCTCACGGACGAGTCGCTGCTCTCGTGCGTGCGCGACGCAGCGGAGCGCGCCGACGAGGCGGTGGGGGCCAGGATCCGGTCCCTGGTGGACCGCTTCCGCGAGCGGCGGCTGCTCAAGCGCGCCTGCGTGTTCCCGCGCTACCAGAACGCGGAGGTGCAGGGCGAGCTCGTGGAGAGCTACTTCGCGTCGGGGCGGCAGGAGAACCGCGCGGCGGCCGAGGATCGGATCGCCGACCTGGTGCGCTTCGCGACCGGGCGCGAGATCGAGATCGTCGTGTACTGCCCGGCGGCGCGCATGCAGCTGAAGGAAGTGGCGACGCACGTGCGCTGGCCGGGGGAGTCGGGGCTGCGGCCGCTCTCGGACTTCGCCGACCGCGTGCCGCGCCTGGGCGACCTCG
>Ga0070726_10003665_pt1 | contig 12802 bp, 12 predicted proteins | sample tdAd471_FD_67275 | JGI IMG/M metagenome (GOLD analysis project Ga0070726, IMG submission 67275) | Marine sediment microbial communities from the Atlantic coast under amendment with organic carbon and nitrate - tdAd47.1 | ecosystem: Environmental > Aquatic > Marine > Coastal > Sediment | place...
TGACACTATGGAGAATTGAATTTGGCCGTTGCCCTTTCTCTAAACAACTGGCAAGGTGTTAACTTGTTATCACGCCATCACGTTAGTTAATTCAGTTTCAGTAGGCGCAACTCCAATCCGCATAGTTAAAATAGCAAGGGCGGCATCAAAATTAGCAGAGTAGTCCGACGCAACCAACGCCGCTACCCATGACAACTGAGATAATTCTTGAATAGATATGTCGAGTTCACTTTTGCCGATAAAATAAACACTTATAGAAATTATAATTGGAATATGAATTGTTTTCGTAAAATTTATATTCTTGTAGTCTGCTCACTGCCAAATGCCGTCATTGATGAATTTATTGATTCATATTCTGACTCCAACTAATCTTCCAGCACCTTGACCGCGTCTTAGCTACACAAAGTGTAGAGCTTATTGCTGCAGCCTTATCAAGGTGTGCGCGAATACATTCTCGAAATATTCATGCTACTATCGTTGACAGGCGAGCCGTGAAATCTAGCTATACCTAGTAGGTTGAATGAGTTTCTCCCGAAAGCTTTCAATAGAAATAGGTGTTGTGCCTTGCTGTTCAAAATTCCCGGAATTGTTGTCCTTTTCCTCGTTGGTCTACTTTTTTTGCAGGAAACTGGGCTGGCCGCACCGCTAACTGCGCCAGCGCTTACTATTGAATACGATTTAGAGGAAACTGAAAACGCCGAGTTTCATATCCTGTGGGATACGGCAGAAGCGGTGACCGGTTTTAGGCTATGGTACGCACCGTTGTTGACTATCTCTCCAATCGAGAACATCGACATGGGATTGTTAACAGAGTTTTCAATGGACCTTTCGGCTCTTAAGGCAACCGATGGTTATTTTGTGGCTGTCCAGGCTTATGACGATGACGGTGACAGTCCGCTTTCTGTAGTACGAGTTTTATCTGCAGAAGGACTAGTACCTTCGATGCTGGATCAAATTTCCCAGTTTCTGCAGCAATACAATAACTATAAGTTCAATCAATGGATTTCACTGGGGGACCTGACCCGGTTTCAGAATCGAGCCTACAGCGACGGGTTTGATGTGGAAATATCCGAAGACCTGGGTGGAGATCTGGCTCGCTACTACACGAAAAACCTGCTGGTGTTTGGAGGGTACGTGGTTTTGAGTAGCCCCCCCCAGGAAATGTCATCCACCACTGCCGATCCCTGGCATGAGATGATTCATGCTATTGATGATACCAGCGAAGCCCCGTTTCTGCTTGATGACGGCATAGACAATGAATCCCATATCACATGGGCTGAGGATGTTGTCAAGAATTCATTGGGAGTAAATGGATTAGCGGGATTTGAAGAATATGCTTTGGCCAATCTGGACATGCCCACTGATCAACTTGACCCCCCCGAAGGAAACAAGACCATAGCCGAAAGAGCCAGAACCCGCTGGAACAGTTTTCTGAACGCGATGAATCCTGAGAATTACACTTACATAGACGATGATTTGATCGGACATGAAGTTACCCAGGCCCATGTGGTCGAACTACGGAATCTCATCGGCTTTGATGTAGACCCCGAAAAAATCAAGCAGGGATACCTGGATGCTGGTTTTCCTCCGGAGTTTTTCGATGAAGACCCTGAGCTCAGACTGATCTTCAATGGCGAGGTTTACGAGGAACCCTATCAGGGTGCCATTATTTCGCCGGTCGGCAACAGTTTTTTTAACAGAATATACACCGTAACCAATATTGGAACTGGGCCAATTACTTTGAACAAGTTTGCCAGTTCCGATACCAATTTTGTGGTCACTGGTACAGAAGGCTTGGTTCTGGCACCTGGTGCGCAAACGACAGTTAATGTCCGTTTCAACCGGGTTCAAAATATTCCCATGACGACTGTTACAATCGGGCAGATGGACCGACCAGAAGATGACCTGACATTTGATCTGTGGGGGCTGATCAATTATCAGGGTAATTATCAAGTTTTCAGTGTGGATTCATCACCGGATTCGGCGCTGTTTGAATGCAACGGAGGGATCAACGTCCTACTACCTGTTTTGCTGGATCCGAATACCTTTCAGTACCAGCTTGACTATCTGGGTAATGACATCCGATTTTTCTACGGGCAGGATGGCTCGATCTTTAGCAACCAATTTATTCAGGTGCCGGATGGCGACGGAGTCACCAGTGAAAACCTGTCTGTGGGGATTAATGTATTTGGCAATATTTCCGGCAGTTCAACCTGGACTTGGGTTAGTAGCGACGGTTCCGAGTCCTGCAGCGGTACCAGCAGCTATGGGGGTAGCCTGATCAACTCTTTTTAGCCGAGAGTCAGTTTAATGGGGGCTGGCCTGGATTACGCAAGCCGGCGAGGCATTGAATGATTACAATTTTTAAAATTTCCAGGAAAATCTTCGAACCAACAGCCCTAAATGTCTACTGTGGGTCGACTCCAGCCTCTCAGTTATTGTTGACCTTGAAAACTACCAGGGGTGGATTTCGGCCATGAGCGGACACTTTTCAACAATCAATATTCAATCCCTCAACCGAAACACATGCAGCCCATTACCGCTTCGAGGGTAGTGAATCTCTGGCGCGAGTGAACTCGGTCCCAGGCGCGGACTGCCGCCACCGAGTCCAGTCGACACCGCTATATACTGTGTGCCATCTATCTGAAACGAAACTGGAAAGCCCTGCACAGAAGTGCCAAGTCGGGTTTGCCACAGTTCTTCACCGGTTCTAACATCTACCGCACGAAAACGCCGATCGAGATCGCCGACGAAGGCGACTCCACCTGCCGTTGAAAGTACGCCGGTCAGAAATGAAGCGCGTTGTTCAAAGCTCCACACCTCCTCCATTGTCTCCACGTCGTACGCGGCGAGTTTACCCAGGTTACCATTGGTTCCCGGCATTTCCAGAAACGGTCGCGAGCGGATGCCGACGCCGCCGGAACCTTCTACCAGCGCAATCTCTGCGCCAGTCATCTGCATACAGGTTTGCGCCATGGGAATAATCAGCAGTTCTTCACCGGGGTGGTAGCTCATGGGGTGCCAGTTCTTGCCGCCGGCGGTGCTGGGACAAGAGTCAATTGCCTCATTGATTCCGGCGTTGCGAATGTCAGGGCGATAGGTGACGGCACCGGTGTCAGGATCGATGTAATCGAACACGTCTTGGTAGAGCATCTCCTTGTAACCGAGAAACTCGCCGGTTGTGCGATCGAGTTTCCACAATATTCCGTGCTTGCCGGCGTTGAATACTACGGAACGTCCACCGACATCCACCAGCACTCGCTCGTATACTTCATCGAGATCGAGTGTTTCGCCAGGGACAAATTGGTGGTACCACTGCAAAGAACCATCGTCAGGTCGAAGGGCAAGGGTGGAATTGGTGTAGAGTGCTGCATCATCGATTGTCATGCCACGACTCGCCGCCACCCAGGGTTTCGGTTGCGCCACGCCGTAGTAGATCAGGTCCAGGTCCGGATCATAGCTGCCAGTAATCCAGGTATCGCCACCGCCGCGAATATGATCGGGCAGGTTCGCCCAGGTGTCGCCGCCGGGTTCGTCCGACTGTGCAACGGTGTTGAAGGTCCATAATGATTGTCCGGTATCGGCATCGATACCACTGATGTAACAGCCGGCATGGCTGAAACGCTCACAACCATTGAGACCTTGCACGACAGTGCCGTTTACCACTAACGGACCACTGGTGCTTTGGTGACCCTGGGTGATGTCGCCAAAGCGCATAGTCCACTGTAACTCACCGGTGGCGGCATTAAGGGCAACCATACGTGTATCGGAAGTCGCGAAAAAGATCTTGTCTTCATAGATGGCAAGGTTGCGGCTCATGCCGGAATAGCCCTGGGATTCGATGCCGAATTCATGCTCCCAGATCAGATCGCCCGTGCGCGCGTCCAATGCCTGCACAATATTGCCGTAATTGGTGAGGTAGATGATGCCGTTGTATACCAGTGGCGAGGGGGCATTCCATCCGCCTTCAGCCATGGACCAGGACCAGGCAAGTTCGAGATCCTGTACGTTGTCCCGATTCACTTCATCGAGTGCACTGTAGCTCCAGGACTGGTAATTGCCACGGATCATCAACCAATCGTCAGGAGAAGGAGAGCGGAGCATCGCGTCGGTGACCGGTGTGAAGTCTGGCACCGAGCCGGTTACCCTGAGTCCAGCTGGCGCATTTTGTGATTGTCCTGGCGGTGGCCGCAGTTGTGCTCTTTCCTCTGGATCAGGAACAACACTGCCTATTGCGCGCCGAGCTACTAACGTACTAATCGATGTTGCTGCGGTAGAACTCAGTTCAACGTCGCTCGCGCTTACGCCATTGGCTGCGAGCAGGTAGGCCACGATATTGACATAAGCCTGATCACTGAGTCTCCCCGGTTGGTCAATAGGCATTGTCGCCTTGATGCGATCGAACAATTCGGCCGGGGTTGACTCAGCCCAATTAATGAGAAAATTCGGCCCGGCCAGTTGTGGCGCTTCGAAACTGCCCTGAAAGTCGGAGCGGTGGCAGCTCGCGCATTCAAGCTCATAAAATTCCCCGCCGCGTGATGCCTGGTCTGCTGTGAATCCGTCGGATTGGCCTGGTTCCTGGGCGGACAGAGTTGTTGTCATAACAGTTGTTAGTAGGGTTAGGGCGGCAAAGGCTGCTATCTTTATCTGTATGGTTGGTGTGATATTTAGTTGATTCATCTGTGGACTCACTTGAAAAAGGATCAGGGTAAAAATACAACAGTTCTTAGTGCGAGGGAAATTTTCAGATTGCAGGATTTCATAAGCTTTTTTGCAGGAATCCACAATCACTTTGGCTCTCTTCATCCCTATATATGAATTCTAGTTCCGGCCAACAGCGGTCATTCGGACGTCTGCATCGATTTATTATTTCCCTGCCCCAGTCGAAACGCTTTTGCTGATGCGACTAAACCAAGTATTGCTGGCGGTAGAAATCCGGCAACCCAAACTGGACCACCAGTGTTCGATGCTATCACGCCGAGCACCAACGCTATTGCTGTCGATGAGCCTATGTAGAGGCAATAGAGTTTCGTCATATTTTCCCTCTGGCAGCTTTCGGCCAAGCGGACATGCAACGAATAATCAAAGCGCCCGCTTCTGGTTGAGTAAATTTATCTCATTTACGCTTATTGCTTTTCTCTTCAATAATCTGAAGAACAGCATCGTCTATCTGCATTTCAAGAATATGTTGACCGAACAATGCAGTTGATTTTGCCGGGTCGCCCACATGACCTTGACCATCTCCTCGTTCTCCCGGTCTCAATTTGTCGAATCGCAGCATTGCAGGGTTCAGATACATGAGTGCTGACGTATCATGGGTGCCAGCATGACTACCAACATCTTCCGCACTAACACCCTGGCGCATTACCCATTCATCACCCCGCCCCGGGTAATAATCTGTAATGTGATGGAAGCGTACATTGGATTCATCCCATTGGGAGTTCAAAACATCAGACACCAGTTGTTGCCCCGCTTGATTACCGCCGCTGTCACCAATGAAGACAATGTCCACAAATCCATGTTGCACGAAGCTCCTCGCCGTATATTCGAGCACATTGACGAAAACTTCCTGGGGTATTGAGATTGTTCCGGCAAAACGCATATGACCTGTCGGAGGGTTAATGTCGCCCTCGGGTACAAATGCAAGTACAGGCGCAACTAGAGCGTCTCCTAGTTGTTTTGCAATTTCTCCAGCTTTGTATTTCACCAGATAATTGTGTTTTCCAAGAACCATGTGTGGACCATTCTGCTCAGTACCACCAGTGGGAATAATGATGGTGGTTTTTCCCAGAGCAATAGCATCTGAAACTTCCACCCATGTGAGTTCCTCGATAAAGACACTGTTCGGATTCGGCGTTGACGGTAGTTGAGCCAGTGCGTTGGGAACTAGGCAACACAGGCTTAACCAAAGTGTGAAGTATATTAATCGCATGATAGCCTCTGTATTATTCTAAGCGTATTGTGCTCTTCAGCTATTTGGAAAAACTATTGGCGGCTTCCGGTCACAAGCGGACGTTACAATCGCTTCTTAACGCCCATGTTAAGGGGCGTGGCGGACTGTGCCACGTTCCGCTTTGAACTAATTGTTAGGCGGCCCTAAATATTTCACGAGTTGAAGGGCCGGGTTTGTCGGAGCCCATAGCTCCGGGAACACTTCCATTGGATCATAACCCTTTCGTAAGTAAAACTCTCGAGTCTCTGCATAGTAAGGATCAGGGGAAGTGTCAGCAATAGTCTTTATTTGGAGGAACCGAACACCTTTTGAAGCTAGCCATGATTCAGCATGCTCAAGAAGCTTTGTACCGATACCCTTGCTCCTTTCCTTAACCAAAACAGCAATACAGTGCACTTCCCAAGCACTCTGAAAGTGTTCCTTCAGAGAGATAAATCCGACTAGTTGCTCACCAGACTCAATGCCAAAACCTGGAAGCTGGCTTGAGTTGCGAACATACATCTGCAACGCTTTCTCAATTCCGAACCACTTCTGTAAAGAGCGCAATATTTCCTCGCAGTCATCTTCTCTATTGAGTTCGGGTCCGATTATCACCATATGACGCCTAATATTTGTATAAAGTGCATGCTCGCTTTGCAAAAATAACAGAGCGCGGTCTCTTATCCCTATAAATTGCTATATCTGACCGGCGGATTTCGGTCAGCAGTAAACATTAATATTTAATTTCCAATGTGAAATACCACTTACTTTTTAATTTGATTGTTATATCTCGCCATCTCAATTTTCCCTCTTTTGCGCTCTAGCCAATAATTGGATAGCCTAGATTAAGTTGAATCAAAGTAACTGCATATAATAAAAAGCTTGCCAGTAGCCCTACAAATAAAATTGCCCTGAATGGGCGCAGGAAACTCGAAAGGTTTTGCAACCAGTTTGCTACCGGCTTTTCAGTTTGATCTGCTAATTGGATAATCCCTACTAGTATCATAATTATTCCAGATACCAAACCGGCCATCCCCCAAAATAGGTCCAAATTCCGGAGGCCATACCACAAAGAATTCCAACTACCCATAGCGACAAGCAATAGCGAGGCGGCATGGATAAATTGAGCACTATTGCTGATGGTCGATAGAGGGCCACAGGATTTAGGCAATGCCATTATCAATCCCAACAACATAGCAATTGTGACGACAATTCCCATTATTTCCCCTCGCCATCAAACATACGGAGACCTCGCTATTGAATTGCATCCAATGTTGACCCAGGTTTTACAGTAATACCTGACCCAGTCAGACTGAGTTAATGCGGATTTCTGCCATCGTGACTACTTCTAATTGTTTCTAATCTCCGCTGAGATGACTCCAAGTCTAGTTTCAAAACTGCAAGTACTGCATTAACTTGATCTGTTTCGTTTCTCTCACTCCACCACGCATCTATAGCAAACGCCAACAAAATCGAACCAACAATCACAATCGCTTCAACGGCTAATTTATTCCAGGGAGTTTCTTGTTTCATTTACAATTTCTTTTTATTAATAGGGCGGTTTTCGGCCAGCAGAATACTCTATTTCGAACTTTAGGAATCTAACACCAATCAATAGTTATATCAGACGCGCTCCAAAATGATGACGAGATAACAAGTATAGGACCGCTGAATGCAAACCTGCAGAGCAGTACCCCCGGCAAGATTCTGCCAGTAAGAGCCTGGGAGCGGCAGGCGGGTCAGGCGGCTCATAATAAACAGAAGCGGCTTGGGAAACGGACGTACGTATGCCGACAGGTCGATCACTTCCAATAATCGGAACCCCTGTCTATCTGCCAGAGCCAGAAAATTTTCTCGGCTATGCAGTTGATTGATTTGCCAGCCATGCCTAAATTGCTGAATCCAGACGTTCGCCTCACGTGACGGGGTTGGATTGACAAAGTCATCGCAGATCACGAGTCGGCCGCCCGGCAACAGGTTTTCCCGTGTCTTGTTCAGGAACTGATCGGGATGTTGGCAATGCACAACAGATTCGATGGCACACGCTGCATGGTGCTTTATCGGAACTGTGAAAGACTCAAAACTGTCAGTGACAAAATCCACGTGTTCTCCACAACCCAACCGCTGTGCCCGCTCTTGCGCCAACTTTACCTGGCGGCCACTGATATTGATGCCCAGCACATCGGCGCCCAGCGTGTGATGCAGCCACGTAGCGGTTCCCCCGACACCGCAACCAAGGTCCATTATGCGTAAGGGCTCAGTAAAGTGATCGACTAATGGCCGTATCGAGTCAGCCACCCGTGCATTTAGCTCTTGGAATGCCTGTTGGCGGTTGGCGACCTCTGGCGCCCAGATGGCCCTGTGAATGGCTGCCACTTCGCCACTACCGCCAAACTGCAAAAATTTGCGAGTATTGGCATCATAGTAGTTGGCAATATCGGCGTCATTGGCAATGGGCATAGGCAAGCTATTCGGGGATTTGATTCAGCTGCATCGAATGGTCTCCGTGTCTTTTTTGTTGTGGGAGATGCAAGGCAGAATACACGTTTTAAGCTAAAAACGAAACATAACGCTATCCGCCGCTTGGGGTCGGCTCCAGTCCCTCAATTGTTGCTAAAATTCAGCCTTATGACAGGCTGCTGTTCGGCCAAAAGCCGACCTATTTCCAAAATTTCCAGTGTGAAATGGAGCATCCAGGCGCCATAGTCACTTGCTATGCGTCGAATCATAAACGCTGCCCCTCAATCACGCTCATACTTGTAACAGTACACAACGAATCCGATAGTAAAAAGAAAAGAAATTGCTACCCAAACCGGTCGGAAAGCGCCCCCTAAAGTAGATTCCCTTTCTATTGCACGTTGCCCTGCTATGCTCAACACCTCAGGCCGAAAGCTGAACTAGTTTTGGGTTATTTGGGTCGGCTCGCTCGCCAGAATATGGAGTTTTCTATTTAACAATATTATTTGTGTCTAGATCGAACACGGAGAATTCTGATTACCTTTTCCCTGAATTAGTGCCAGTTTCTCAGAGAGTTTTTCCAAAGGGAAAATGCGTGTGCCGCATACGGACTACTCAACCACAAAATCATAGATTTTTGTCGCTTCGCTGCAGATCCCCAAGAAAATTTCCACTCTTCACGCTCACTTTTTCAAATTTTTAACGTATCATGGCGCACTGATCTTTATTTGATTAAGCCGAGGAATCCATGTCCATAAATATGTATGAATGTTCCGTCCCTTTTCTTGTACGCGCTCTGCGCAACCTGTCCGGAATACTCGGCAAAGGTGCTGACTTTGCCAAAGAGCAAGGCATCGAAGAGCAGGCGCTCACAGGTTACCGCTTATACCCCAACATGATTGCCCTGGCGCGTCAGGTTCAGATTGTATCCGACACCGCCAAAGGGGCCGGCGCACGTCTTGCTGGTATGGAACCACCCAGCTTCGAAGATACCGAAATCACGTTCGACCAGTTGCAAGAGCGTATCATCAAGACCATTGAATTTCTTGACAATCTGACCGCCGAGCAAATCAACGGCAGCGAAGATAAGGAGATCATCCTCAAAGCCGGCGACAAGGAATTTCGCTTTACGGGTATCAACTATTTAAACAGCTTTGTACTACCCAATTTGTATTTTCACTGCACCACTGCCTACAACATTCTTCGTCATGTGGGAGTTAAACTCGGGAAAATGGATTATCTAAGTGGGATTTAACAACCCCAACGGTGAATGACTGGAACCTTGGAATAAATTTTGGCAAGCTCTTGTTCAGGCGATTATATCCAGGCTATTGGGCTTTTCATTTTTGCAAATGTTATGTCCCACAACAAAATTCGCGCAGTGAACTATTTTGAGAACGCCGCTAATATGAACAGTGAGCAATATCTTAAGGTCCATGTAAGGTTGATCAAGGTGTTGCGGATATACGACGGAAAGTCCTTAGCGGCGAAGAAATTACGCCAAAAGAAAGAGCCATTCTGCGGGCAAGTGGCAGAATGGGATTGTGGTATTTTAAGGACCTTCACTTTCAGAGATCATTAGGTAATGTTGATGATGAAACTTGGAATGCCAATCTTGTCGGTATGGGGAATCTCGCAAATGGTGGAGATTTTGATTTAGTAGCTGAGTTTAAATCAAGCGGGTTTCGAGAATCATTTGAAGAACTTATGTTGTCGTTGATAAACGACTAACAAATCGAGGCATAACAACTAAATCGAACGGAAGCGATATCTCACATTGGAAGTCAAATTGAATGTCCGCTTCTGGCGAAAGCGACCGTTAAGAAACATCGGGACCCCTCCCTATATCCATGTTGAACATCGCGCAGAAGGTAGAGTCTTGAATTTAGACGATCTGAACAAGTGGAGTACGCTAATCACGAATATTGGTGTAATAGCAGGTATTGTATTTTTGGGTTATGAATTAAATCAGAATAACCAGAATCTAGAAGCACAGGCAAGATTCAATTATAGAGATGGGCGTGCGGAAGGGAATTTACAGAATGCACATGATCCTGCCTTCGCTGAGATTATGGTCAAGTCGCAGAATGGTGAAGAACTTACACAAGTCGAACGATTCCAGTTTGATGCTTATCTTCGGTACTTGTTCGTAAATTGGGAATGGGGCTATGCTGAGGCTCTAGCTCGGGGAGAGGAACCAAATCCGGTGAGCAGAAAGCAGTTTTTTACCATTTTCCCTCGAGCGGTGGATTTTTGGTCGACAGCTAAGTACTCCTATGATGAAGCATTCCAAGATTATATGGAAAATGAAGTTTTATCAGACCTAAATCTGAGATGAGACAAATAACAATCAAAAACGGCCGTTTTTAACGACCGCAGTTGGCTGAAAGCAGCTGTGAAAATAAGAAGAAATAGTAAACGAATCAAGAAATTCCATGGAAGAGATTTGCGATTGAAGCGATTGTGATAGTTGGTTCAATTCTATTGGCGTTTGCGATTGATGCGTTATGGGAGGAACGGCAGGACCAGATAGCTGAATTGAATACTTTGGAAGCTCTTCACGATGAATTTGAATCCAATATTCGTCTCTTTAATTCTGGTGATTCGCTTCATTTGCAGTTGGCAACAGATACTCAGAGTCTACTGAATCAGATGCTGGAGGCACCTGTTAATAGTGTCATTGAGGTTGACGACTCTCAATGGATTCCTTTAGTTGCCTTTTTGACTACTGAGGCCGCAACCGGAACGCTAAATACATTACTGTCTTCCGGTCAAATCGACCTATTCAAGAACCAAGAGCTTCAACAGGCTCTAGCCTATTGGCCAGCCACATTAAAAAATTCTTATGAGAATGATGTCGGAGTGCGCGAATTCGGTTTAAAACAGCTGATACCAGGTATGGTAGGTCATGTAGACTTGAGCGAGATTTTAGCCGCCAAGACTCCTGCTGGGCTTCTAAGTGGCAACGCATTTGCATTGAAAGGGAATGCATACGAATTGCACATAAACCCAACTACCCTTTCTTTGGTTGGTGAGTTACATCTACTTCGCCAAATGCTACTACGCGGAAGTAGGGTACGAATGGAAAGAGCTGAGAGAATTTTGGGCTTGATTGAAGCTCAAATTCAACTATAGGGAATGATAGATTTAGGTGCTAATGCAAAACAATAAACGGTTTAACCGATCAGCCTTATTTCTAAGTGTAGGAGAATAAGGTCCGCTCTTGGCCGCAAGTAGAATTAGATTAACGAGATGATTCTGGATAATTCCTGGTTGGAAACAGTGTCGGTTAAAAATTTTTTCAGGTTTCAAGGCACAAACATTCCAGCTACTCAGTTAGCTTGTCAGCGCCCTTTTGTTCTACTTATACTCGCAGGTTCACTCAAAACACGTAGAGGTACTCCATGTCTGTTCGCAATCCAATCCTACCCCTAGTCGCTTTACTTGCACTTTTTTCCTTGTTGGTGCCGCCGCATTCCACTGCCCAGAACTCCACGAACCCCTACGCGATCGTTGAAGGGTGGGCGAAGCTGCCGAACGGAAGGGTGATGGGAGCAGTTGGTAAAGCGAAGGTTGATCCCGACGGACGCCATATTTGGGCCATTGTTCGCTGCGATGCCGGGCCTGACCGTTTCGGTTCGGAGTGCGTTGATTCAGATCTGGATCCTGTCTTGAAGTTCGATCCCGACGGCAATGTGGTCGAGTCCTTCGGCAGTGGAATGTTCATCTGGCCGCATGGCATTGACGTTGACGCTGGCGGTAATGTATGGGTGACTGATGCGGTGAGTGATAACAACATTCCCACGGGCGACGATCGGGGCCATCACGTCATTAAGTTTAGCCCTACCGGCGACGTGCTCATGACACTTGGCACGCCTGGAGAACAGGGAGACGGCCCGAACCATTTCACTTCCCCGAGTGATGTAGCGGTTGCGTCCAACGGCGATGTGTTCATCGCGGATGGCCACAACGCGAACGGAAACAACCGAGTGATGAAGTACAATAGCCGTGGCGAGTTCATCACGTCCTGGGGAGAGACTGGCTACGCCCCCGGTCAGTTCCGCGCCCTGCACGCCATCGCCATTGATCCGCAAGGCCGAGTATTCGTGGGAGATCGCAGCAACAGCCGGATTCAGATCTTCGACCAAGACGGTAACCACTCTGCCACCTGGACTCAGTTCGGGCGCCCAAGCGGAATTGCTTTTGATGATGAGGGAAGGATCTTTGTAGCGGACTCCGAGTCGGACAATGTACAGAACCCAGGGTATGAAATGGGAATTCGCATTGGTGAAGCCGAGACCGGTTGGGTGAAGGAGTTTATTCGCTTTCCGTGGGCAAATCCCAACATCCTTCCGGGGAACGGCGCAGAGTTTGTCACCGTCGATAGTGAAGGCAACATTTACGGAGGAGAGC
>Ga0070726_10003666_pt1 | contig 12802 bp, 12 predicted proteins | sample tdAd471_FD_67275 | JGI IMG/M metagenome (GOLD analysis project Ga0070726, IMG submission 67275) | Marine sediment microbial communities from the Atlantic coast under amendment with organic carbon and nitrate - tdAd47.1 | ecosystem: Environmental > Aquatic > Marine > Coastal > Sediment | place...
GCGCAAGTTCGGGCGGATCGTCAATATCACATCGGCCATGGTCACCACCCCGCGCCCGCATCACACATTGTCGGCGGGGGCGCGGGCCGGTCTGACCGCCAGTCTGAAGGCGCTGTCTTTGGATGTCGCCAAACATAATGTCACGATCAACAATATGCTGCCCGAACGGTTTGACACCCACCGTCAACACCAGATGGCCAAGGCCGCCATGGCGCGCGAGGGTTTGAGTTATGAGGAGGCCCGCGCCGCCCAGGTCACTTCCATCGCGGCCAGGCGGATGGGCCGCCCCGAGGAATTCGGGGCCGCTTTCGCCTTTCTCTGCTCGGCGCATGCGGGATATATCTCGGGGCAGAACCTCCATCTGGACGGCGGCTCTTATCCGGCATTGATATGACGTACAAAGACTACCGCCCGTATATTCCGACGCCTGCGCAATCCCGCATTGCCGCGGCCAGCGCCGAGGACCATGCCAAAGCGCGTCTTTCCACGCCCCGCGCGGCGGCCCTGTTTGAGGGCTGGGCCGAGATCGCGAAACAGCCCTATACCGGGGTGACGACCGGCGGCGCGGTGCAATCCGGCCTGTTCGAGTTGGCCCCCGAAGGTGCTCCGTCTGAGGCGATGGCTCAGGCGGCCACCCGGTTGATCGCGGCATTGACACCCGATGAGAAGGCCCGCGCCCTGCGCCCGGTTGAGGCCCCGGAATGGCGTCAATGGCAGAACACCGAGATCCTTGTCGAAACCCACGGGTTGCGATTGGAGCGGACCAGTGCGGCGACCCGCGACCTGGTGCTGGGACTGTTGCGCGTCAGCCTGTCGGACAAGGGCTATGACGAGACGCTGACGGTGATGCAGTTGAACGCGTTCCTTGGCGAGATTTTGAATGCGCCGGGGGTATTGAATGAATGGAGCTATAATTTCTGCCTTTATGGCACGCCGAGCGTTGAGGGCCCCTGGGGGTGGCAGCTTTGGGGGCACCATCTTGCCGTCAATTGCCTGACGCTGGGCGGGCAGATGATCCTGACCCCGTGTTTCATGGGGGCCGAGCCGAGTTATGCCGATACGGGCCGCTGGAAGGGCAAGACCCTGTTTCAGGATCATGAAAGGCTGGGTCTGGAGTTGATGAACCTGTTGCCACAGGATCAGCAGGACAGGGCCTTGGTCAGCCGCTTGATCTCGGGCGAGGATTTGCCCGAAGGCCGGGCGCATTTCGCCGATTATCTGATGCAGGGCGGCGCCCATCAGGACAACCGTATCGTCCCCTATGAGGGCGCGGTGGCCGGCGACTTCGCGGCGCCTCAGAAAAACGCCCTTCTGGATCTTGTCGAGGCGTATATCGGCACCTTGCCCGATGGGCCGCGCGCCGCCAGGATGGAGCAGTTCGAGCGCCATTTGGGGGATACGCATTTCTGCTGGATTGGCGGGCAGGGGCCGGAGGATCCGTTCTATTACCGGATCCAGTCGCCGATCACTTTCATCGAGTTCGACCAGCATCCGGGCCTTTTCCTGACGAATACCGTGCCTTTGAAATTCCATATCCATACCGTCGTTCGAACCCCCAATGGGAATGATTACGGGGTCGATCTGCTGCGCCAGCATTATGCGCAGTCCCATGCCGACGGGCCGCACCATCATCACGATCACACGCATGATCACGACTGAATACGCCCGTCGCGACACCCGTGCGGTTTTCAGGGGTATTCCGGTGATTTTCCCCTTGATTCCCGCGTTCCGTTCATAAATGTTAGCGCTAACATCGCGAGTCGCCGGGATTGCGCTTGTCCTGACTGGCGCCTCGGGCGAGAATTGAGCTGATCCCCTTCGCCCGGCGGAGGTTCAAACGGAGAAAACCATGGTATCCCGAGTCATCCCGGTCGGCGCGTTCGACCTTGTGATATTTGGCGCAACCGGCGATCTGGCCCAGCGCAAGATCCTGCCGGGCTTGTTCCAACGCTTTCTCGCGGGGCAATTGCCGCCCGATGCGCGGATCATTGGGGCCGCGCGCAGCAAACTGGACGATGCCGGTTTCCGTGCTGAGGTCTCCGGAGCGCTGGCAACCCATAGCGCCGCGGCTGAGGAACACCCGGAGATTGCGAGCGGGTTTCTGGACCTGTTGTCCTATGTGGCGGTGGACGCCAAGGGCGATGATGGATGGTCCGATCTGTCGGGCCGGTTGCGCGCGGATGTGGTGCACGCGTTTTACCTGTCGGTGGCGCCATCCCTTTTCGGTCCGATTGCCCGGCGTTTGTCGAGATCGGGCATTTCAACGCCGGAAACACGGATCGTGGTTGAAAAGCCCTTTGGCCACGACTTTGAAACCGCGCGGGACTTGAATTCGGAACTCCGGGATTGTTTTGACGAGCATCAGATTTACCGGATTGACCATTATCTCGGCAAGGAAACGGTGCAAAATCTGATGGCGCTGCGCTTTGCCAATGCCTTGTTCGAGCCGCTCTGGAATTGTCAGCATATCGACCATGTCCAGATCACCGTGGCCGAAACACTGGGTGTCGAAGGGCGGGGCGGGTATTATGACCATGCCGGCGCCAGCCGCGACATGCTGCAAAACCACCTGATGCAGCTTTTGTGCCTGACGGCGATGGAGCCGCCCTCACGGTTCGACCCGGATGCCGTACGCGATGAAAAGCTGAAGGTTATCCGGGCGCTCGACCCGGTGCCGTTGGGTGATATCACTCGGGGGCAATACCGGGCGACGCGCACCGAGGGGTCCTATACCGACGATGTGAAAAACCCCGGCAGCAAGACCGAAAGCTTCCTGGCGATGAAGCTGCATGTCTCGAACTGGCGCTGGTCGGGCACGCCGTTTTACATCCGGACCGGCAAGCGACTTCGCGAACGGATGAGCGAGATCGCGATCATCTTTCGCGACCCGCCCCATTCGATCTTTCCCAAGATGGAAAACCGCCGGGGCAATGCGCTGATCATCCGCTTGCAACCGGATGAAGGGATCACCCTTCGCATGACGATCAAGGAACCCGGTCCCGGCGGCATGCGCCTGACCGAAGTGCCGCTCGACATGACCTTTGCCGAGGCGCTGGGCGCCGATGTCGCCATGACCGAAGCCTATGAGCGGCTGATCATGGATGTCATTCGCGGCGACCAGACATTGTTCATGCGCGGCGATGAGGTCGAGGCCGCCTGGGAGTGGATGGACCCGATCGTAGCCGCCTGGGAAGAGGCGGGCGATCAGCCCAGTGCCTATGATTCCGGCGGCTCGGGCCCGGAAGATTCGCTGATGCTGATGCATCGCGACGACCGGCGCTGGCGGCAGGTCGGGACCTGAACATGGTCAAGATCGTCACCTATCGCGACCCTGACCGGATGGCCGAGGCTCTGGCGGCTCTTGTTGCAGGCCAGCTTGCCGATGCGCTGGCCCTGCGTGGGCGGGCCAGCCTTGCCGTGCCGGGGGGCACAACGCCGGGGGCGTTTTTGTCGGCCTTGTCGGGTGCGGCCCTCGACTGGGCCAATGTGAAGGTTCTGCTGACGGATGAACGCTTTGTTCCGGAAACCTCGCCCCGGTCGAACACTGCTCTGTTGCGCCGAACATTGATGCAAGGGGCCGCAAAGGCTGCGACACTGGTGCCAATGACCGCCGATGCGGCCTCGCCCGAGGCGGCGCTGGACGCGCTGGAAGCCGGACTCCGCGAGGCGCTGCCGCTGGATGTCTGCGTGCTTGGGATGGGCAATGACATGCACACGGCCAGTCTGTTTCCCGGTGCGGACCGGCTGGACGCGGCGTTGGACCCGACGGGATCGCATGTTCTGATGCCGATGCGCGCCGCCAACGCGCCCGAGCCGCGTCTGACGCTGACCGCGCCGGTCCTGTCGGCGGCACAGCATCTGCATCTTTTGATCAAAGGTCAGGAGAAACGCGCAACGCTGGAGCGCGCAATGACCGTTGAAACATTCAAGGAAGCACCGGTGCGGGTGGCTTTGATGCATCCGGCGGTTATGGTGCATCACGCGCCGAATGAGGATGAGACATGACCCTGAACGCGACAGTCGAAACCGTCACTGCCCGGATCATCGAGCGCAGCCGGGACAGCCGCAGTGCCTATCGAAACAGGATGGCCGAGGCGATGGATCAGGGCCCGGCGCGGGGGCACCTGTCCTGCTCGGGGCAGGCCCATGCTTTTGCCGGGGCCGGCGAGGATCAGTCGGTTTTGGCGGAAGGGACCGCCCCCAATCTTGGGATTGTCACGACCTATAATGACATGTTGTCGGCGCATCAGCCGTTCGAAAAGTTCCCCGACCAGATCCGCGCCGCGGCCCGTGCCGCAGGGGGCACTGCGCAGGTGGCCGGTGGGGTGCCGGCCATGTGTGACGGCGTCACGCAAGGCGCGCCGGGGATGGAATTGTCGCTGTTTTCCCGCGACGCCATCGCGATGTCGGCGGCGGTGGCCCTGTCGCATAACACGTTTGATGCGGCGGTCTATCTTGGCGTTTGCGACAAGATCGTGCCAGGGCTGGTCATCGCCGCCCAGACCTTTGGCCATATCCCGGCGGTTTTCCTTCCAGCCGGGCCGATGACGAGCGGCCTGTCGAATGAGGATAAATCCAAGATCCGCCGGGACTTCGCCGAGGGAAAAATAGGCCGAAGAGAGTTGATGGAGGCCGAAATGGCCGCCTATCACGGGCCGGGAACCTGCACGTTTTACGGCACCGCCAACACCAACCAGATGTTGATGGAATTCATGGGGCTGCACCTGCCTGGCGCAAGTTTTGTGAACCCGAATACACCCTTGCGCGACGCTCTGACGGCGGAAGGTGCGCGGCGGGCGCTGTCGCTGTCGGCCCTTGGCAGCGGGTTCCGTCCGGTCTGCGATATTCTGGATGAAAAGGCCTTTGTGAATGGGATCGTCGGGCTGAACGCGACCGGCGGATCGACCAATCTGTTGATCCACTTGATCGCCATGGCCCGTGCGGGCGGCATCGTGCTGGAACCCCGCGATATTGCCGAATTGTCGGATGCCACCCCCCTGATGGCGCGGGTCTATCCGAACGGTTTGGCTGATGTGAACCACTTTCACGCAGCAGGCGGGCTCGGCTATATGATCGGGGATCTCCTGGCCGAGGGGCTGTTGCATCCCGATACCAGGACCGTCGCGGGGGACGGTTTGGCGAACTATACTCAGGAACCGGTGCTGACCGATGGTGTGCTGACATGGCGCGCGGGCGCTGGCACCAGCCTCAACGACCGGATCCTGCGCCCGGCGGCAGATCCGTTCCAGCCGACCGGCGGGTTGAAACGACTGCGTGGCAGCCTTGGCAAAGCGGTCATGAAGGTTTCTGCGGTGGCCGCGGAACATCGCGTGGTCGAGGCGCCGGTGCGGGTCTTTGCCGACCAGGAAGATGTGAAAGCCGCCTTCAAGGCAGGCGAGATGACCGGCGATCTTGTGGTGGTTGTGAGGTTTCAGGGCCCAAAGGCCAATGGGATGCCTGAATTGCATTCCCTGACACCGCTGTTGTCGGTCCTGCAAGGGCGCGGCCAGAAGGTGGCTCTGGTGACCGATGGGCGGATGTCGGGGGCCAGCGGCAAGGTGCCGGCGGCCATTCACGTCTGTCCCGAGGCCTTGGAGGGCGGACCGATCGCGCGGCTTGCCGATGGCGATGTGGTCCGGGTCGATGGCGAGGCGGGGGTTCTGGAAGTCCTGGATCCCGCTGTGCTGGACCGGGCCCCGGCCTCCGCTGATCTGTCTGCCAGCCAGTCCGGAATGGGCCGCGAGCTTTTCGCAAATTTCCGCAAGGTTGTCGGCTCGGCCGATACCGGTGCGTCTGTCTTTTTCTGAGGGATATTAAATGCTTGTTCCAATAGAATCCACAAAGCGCGCGCGTGAGGTTGCCCTTGCCGCACCGATCATCCCGGTGCTTGTCATCTCGGAAGTTGCCCATGCCAGACCGCTGGCCGATGCGCTCATTTCTGGTGGATTGCCCGCGCTTGAAGTGACGTTGCGCACCCCCGCCGCGCTCGAGGCGATCCGCGCAATGGCTGCGGTGCCGGGTGGTATTGTCGGGGCTGGAACACTGGTCACGCCCGATGATGTCCGCGCCGCCAAGGCGGCGGGCGCGACCTTTGGTGTCTCGCCCGGCGCAACGGATGAGTTGCTGGCCGCGGCCGAGGCCGAGGACCTGCCCATGCTGCCGGGTGCTGCCACCGCCAGCGAGGCGATGCGCCTGTTGGCGCGGGGGTATGACATGCTGAAATTCTTCCCCGCCGAGGCATCGGGCGGGGCCCCGGCGCTGAAAGCCATCGGTGCGCCCCTGCCGCAGATCAGTTTTTGTCCGACCGGCGGTGTGTCACTCGCCAATGCGCCGGAATATCTGGGTCTTGCCAATGTGGTCTGCGCCGGGGGATCCTGGGTTGCACCAAAGGACGCGGTCGAGTCCGGCGATTGGGCCAGGATTGAGGAGCTTGCCCGCGCGGCAGCCAAGTTGGAGCGCTGATATGCCAAATGCCTGGGATACTGTTTTTGCCGAATATGATCGGGTGCGCCTGCGCCGGATCGACACGCTGTTTGAGGACGCCTTTCGGTTCGACGCGTTTTCTGCGGCGGCTGACGGGCTGGTGCTTGACTATTCCAAGACCAATATCGACGCTGACACGCGGGCCGCTCTGATCGCGCTGTGTGAGGCGGCGGGGGTGGCCGATCTTCGTGATGCCATGTTCCGCGGCGACAAGATCAACACGACCGAGGATCGGGCGGTTTTGCATACGGCCCTGCGGTCGGACAAGCCGGGACCCTTGGTGGTTGATGGCGTCGACGTGTTGGCCGATATCCGCGAGACCCGCAGGGCGATGGAAGCGTTTGCGACCGGTATTCGCAGCGGCGCCCTTTCGGCCAGTGACGGTGCACCCTTTCGCGATGTGGTCAATATCGGGATCGGCGGTTCTGATCTGGGCCCGGCCATGGCGACGCTGGCGCTGGCGCCGTATCATGACGGGCCACGGTGCCATTTCGTCTCAAATATTGATGGCGCGCATATTGCCGACACGCTGGCAGGGTTAGATCCGGCGCGCACGCTGGTCATCATCGCCTCTAAAAGCTTCACGACCATCGAAACCATGACCAATGCCGTGACGGCCCGGAACTGGTTGGAGACGGCATTGGGGCCGGCGGCGTCAGGCCATCTTGCGGCGGTGTCCAGTGCCAGGGACAGGACAGCCGATTGGGGCATCGCGCCGGACCGGGTGTTCGGGTTCGGCGACTATATCGGCGGGCGTTATTCGGTTTGGGGTCCGGTCGGGCTGCCGGTGATGCTGGCCGTCGGGTCCGAGAATTTCGCTGCGTTCCTGGCCGGGGCCGAGGCGATGGACCACCATTTCCAGGTGGCCGAGCCCATAGACAACCTGCCGATATTGCTTGGGCTTGTCGGGATCTGGCACAACAATATCTGCGGCTATCCGAGCCGGGCAGTTTTACCCTATGATCAAAGACTTCGGCGTCTTCCGGCCTATCTTCAGCAATTGGATATGGAATCCAACGGAAAACGCGTAACCCGTGATGGTCTGCCCCTGGCACACCATTCCGGCCCGGTCGTTTGGGGCGCGCCGGGGACCAATGGGCAGCACGCGTTTTTCCAGTTGCTGCATCAGGGAACCGACGTCATCCCGGCGGAGTTTCTGATCGCCGCGGAAGGTCATGAGGCGGACCTCAGCCATCAGCACAATCTTTTAAAGGCCAATTGTCTGGCCCAGTCCGAAGCGATGATGATCGGTCGCCCCGAGGCCGAGGATCCTCATCGCGTGTTCCGGGGCAACCGGCCCTCGGTCACCATTGCCATGCCGAAACTGACGCCCTTTGCCCTCGGCCAGATCCTCGCTCTCTATGAGCACCGGGTGTTTGTCGAGGGCGCGATCTGGGGGATAAATTCCTTTGACCAGTTTGGTGTGGAACTGGGCAAGGAGCTGGCCAACGCCCTGTTGCCGATGGTCGAAGGGGCAGATGCGAGCGCAAAGGATTCCTCGACCCGTGGGTTGCTGGGAGTGTTGGGCACCAGGACGGTTTAGAAACAGGTTTGGTGCCAGTCAGGCCTTCCCCTTGACGGGGGAAGGAGTTATTTCTCTGGGATCCCCGACAAAAGCAGGAGCCGACCGATGATCGCATTGCCCGAAACCCCTTCCATGGACCTTGCCGGCAAACAGGCCCTTGTGGCGGGTGCTACTTCCGGGATCGGGCTGGCATGCGCGGCAGCCCTGGCAGGCGCCGGGGCCGAGGTGACGCTGGTGGCGCGGAATGCGGACCGGCTGGCCGAGTTGGCCGAGGCTTTCGCGGCCAAGGGCCAGACCGCCGTGACTTTGCCGCTGGATGTGTCGGATGTCGCGGCCACACGTGCGGCGATTGCCGCGAACGGGCCGTATGACATACTTGTCAACTCTGCCGGGGCGGCGCGCCATTCCAAGGCGGTCGATACGACGCCGGACGATTTTGATGCGGTGATGGGGCTGAACCTGAAAGGTGCCTATTTCCTGACCCAAGCGGTGGCAAAAGGGCTGATCGCGGCGGGCAAGCCGGGGTCCCTGATCAATATTTCCAGCCAGATGGGCCATGTCGGCGGGGTGGACCGCGCGGTGTATTGTGCCTCAAAATTCGGGGTTGAAGGGTTTACCAAGGCGATGGCGATGGAGTTCGGGCCAAATGGTATTCGTGTCAACACCATCTGTCCGACCTTCATCCTGACACCGCTGACGCAGGCGACGTTCGACGACCCCCAGAAGCGGGCCTGGGTGATGGACAAGATCAAGCTGGGCCGGGTCGGACAGGTCGAGGATATCATGGGGGCGGTATTGTACCTGGCCTCGGACGCGTCATCGCTGGTGACCGGAACCGCGCAGATGATTGACGGCGGCTGGACCGCCGATTGACGCCGTTGCGCACCTAGACCGGCAAGGCGGTTGTATTCGACACGGTCCTGAGCGCAAAGGACGAATGCATCTGCGCCACACCTGGCAGCCGCGCCAGATAGCGACGGTGGATCCGGGCGAAATCATCGGTGTCGCGAGCCACGACTTTCAAAAGGTAATCCGCAGCACCCGCCATCAGGTGACATTCCAGAACATCGGGGATCAGGGCGACCGCTTTCTCAAAAGCCTCCAACACCTCGTCCGCCTGCGCCGAGAGGGTGATTTCAACAAATACCAGTGACCGCCGGTCAACCTTTCGGGCGTTCAACAATGCGACATAGCCTTTGATGATGCCAACAGATTCCAGCCGCTGGACCCGCCGGTGACAGGCCGAAGCGGACAGATTGACCCGCTCGGCCAGGTCGGCATTGGACATCCGGCCATGGTTTTGCAGCACATTCAGAATACGGCGGTCTGTTGCGTCGATTTCCAATTGACAAGATATCCTTTCGTCAAATGCCACTTTTTGCGCAGATTCTGTGCAAAACTCTGACGAAACCGGACGATATTTGCAAAGACTTTCCACCAAATCTGCCAGAAAATCGCCATGGAATCAGTCGTCGAATGGAGGCGGACATGCAAATCGGGTGCCCAAAAGAAATCAAGAACCAGGAATATCGCGTGGGGTTGACCCCCGTGGCGGCGGCCGAGGCTATCGGCCATGGCCATAGCGTTCTGATCGAGGCCGGCGCGGGCGCGGGCGCGGGATTTTCCGATGATGATTATCAGAAAGCTGGCGCGGAAATCGTCGAGACGGCGGCCGAGATTTTCGCCCGCGCCGAGATGGTCGTGAAGGTGAAAGAGCCGCAGGCCTCGGAACGCAAACAGCTGCGCGAGGGGCAAATCCTGTTCACCTATCTGCATCTGGCGCCCGATCCGGAACAGACCCGTGACTTGCTGGATCAGGGCGTGACCGCCATCGCCTATGAGACGGTCACTGACGCGTCGGGCGGTCTGCCCCTGTTGGCGCCGATGTCTGAGGTGGCGGGAAAGCTGGCCCCCCAGATGGGCGCCTGGACTCTGCAAAAGGCCAATGGCGGGCGTGGCGTCCTCTTGGGCGGAGTGCCGGGCGTCGGTCCGGCCAGGGTGGTGGTGATCGGCGGCGGTGTGGTCGGCACCCATGCGGCCCGGGTGGCCGCGGGGATGGGCGCGGATGTCACGGTTCTTGATGCGTCGATGCCGCGTATGCGGTACCTGGATGATGCGTTTTCCGGGGTGTTTCGCACCCGCTATGCCTCGCGCGGGAATACTGCCGAGTTGGTGGCCGAGGCTGACATGGTGATCGGCGCGGTTCTGATCCCCGGTGCCGCTGCGCCAAAGCTGGTTCGCCGGTCCGCGCTTGCCACGATGAAGCCGGGCGCGGCGATTGTCGATGTGGCGATTGATCAGGGCGGGTGCTTTGAAACCTCGCGTCCAACGACCCACGACGATCCGATTTTTGAGGTGGACGGTATCATGCACTACTGTGTCGCCAATATGCCCGGCGCCGTCGCCCGCACCGCGACCATCGCCCTTGGCAATGCGACCATGCCGTTCCTTCTGGCGCTGGCCGGCAAGGGCTGGCGGCAGGCCTGCGAGGACGACCCGCATTTGCTGGCCGGGTTGAACACCCATGCTGGCAAGCTGACCTATTTTGCGGTCGGCAAGGCCTTGGGGATGGATGTGATCTCGCCCAGCCTGGCGTTGAAAATGTAAATCGCCTAAGCGTCCTGTCGGATCTGCACCACATGGGGGAAGGGGATGGAGATGCCGTTCGTGTCGAACGCCTCTTTGATGGCTTTGGTAAGGGCGAATTTCAGCTCCCAATAATCCGCGCTGTCGCACCAGAGCCGGGCCGTCAGGTTCACGGAACTGTCGCCAAGCCCGGTTACCCGGACCCAAGGCTCCGGGTCTTTGTGGAGGCGCTCCTCGGCCTTTGCGATATCAAGAATGATCGCCATCGCCTTGTCCGCATCATCGCCATAGTCGATCCCGAAGGCGAGATCGAGGCGGCGGGTCGAATGGGTCGAGAAATTGGTGATCACCGCCCCCCAGGCTTTGCCATTGGGCATCACGATCTTGACATTGTCCGGGGTGGCCAGTTCGGTCAGGAACAGGTTGATGTCCTTCACAGTGCCCGATGTGCCGCCGATATCGACGTAGTCGCCGAGCTTGTAGGGACGGAAGATTATCAGCAAGAGCCCCGCCGCCACGTCGGACATGGTCCCTTGCAGGGCGAGGCCGATCGCCAGGGTCGCCGCGCCGAGCATCGCGACGAGGCTGGTCGCCTCGATCCCGTAAATGCCAAGAACCGTGGCCAGGACCGCGATCAGGATGGCCCAGCGAATGGCGGCGGCGATGAACGAGCCTACCGTGTTGTCGAGGGTCTCGGAAGCTAGGACGCGACGGCGCACCGCCCGGCTTACGATGCCGGCGAAAATCCAGCCGATGACCAGAACGGTGAGGGCTTTGATCGAGCTCACCGCCAGGGGCCCCCAGCTTTCGAGTTCCGCGAGTAGCGCGTCCATTTTCGTCTCCTGTATCTACCCTATTTCTTCAGGGCGTCGCGAATTTCGAGGAGAACGTCAAGCTCTGTCGGCCCTTTCGGGGCTTCGGGTTCGGGGGCGGCTTCCTCTTTCTTTGCCGCAGCCTCTTTCACGCGATTGACATAGCGTACCAGCATGAAAACGACGAAAGCGATGATGAGGAAATTGATGATTGCCATCAGGAAGGCGCCATAGGCAAAGACGGCGGCACCGGCTTCCCGCGCTGCTTCGAGCGTGTCGAAAGCACCCCCGCCGAGGACGTAGAACCAGTTGTTGAAGTCGATCCCCCCGATGAACAACGAGATGATCGGATTGATCAGGTCTGCGACCATGGATTTTACGATCGCCGTGAAGGCGGCGCCGATGATGATCCCGACGGCCATGTCCATGACATTGCCCTTGGCGATGAATTGACGGAATTCCTGCAACATGTTGGCGTTCTCCTGTTTTTACCTACGTCATCTTGCGGTGCTTTGGGGGGATTTTCAAGAAAACTATGGGCGAGGCTTGTCAAGAAGGGGCCCGCTGTCTAGGTCGGATGAAACAACCCAAAAAGGAACGGCCATGACGATGCTTGCAGATTTCCCGATCACCAAACGTTGGCCGGCGGAGCATCCCGACCGGATACAGTTATATTACCTGCCGACGCCGAACGGATTGAAAGTGTCGATCGCGCTGGAAGAGATGGGACTGCCCTATGAGGCCCATAAGGTTGATTTCGGCGCACAGGATCAGATGACGCCGGAATTTCTGTCGCTGAACCCCAACAACAAGATCCCGGCGATCATTGATCCTGATGGGCCGGGCGGGGCGCCATTGGGTCTGTGGGAAAGCGGGGCGATCCTGATGTATCTGGCGGAGAAAAGTGGCCAGTTGCTGCCGGAGGAGCCGCAGGCGCGTTGGGAAACCGTGCAATGGCTGATGTGGCAGATGGGCGGCATCGGACCGATGTTCGGTCAGGTCGGTTTTTTCGTAAAGTTCGGCGGCAAGGATTATGAGGATACGCGGCCGCGTCAGCGCTATGTCGATGAGGCCGAGCGTCTGTTGAACGTATTGGATGGGCAATTGTCGGGTCAGGATTGGATCACGGGGTCCTATTCCATCGCTGATATCGCTGTGGCGCCCTGGCTTCGGTCGCTTCGGGATTTTTACCAGGCGGGCGATCTGGTCGATTGGGATGAGTTCGACCATGTCGATGATTACCTGAACAGGTTCCTGGCACGCGAGGCTGTTGCGCGCGCCCTTCCCTGAGCGAGGGCTCCCGCCCGTCACCGGCCCCTGGTCGGGGCCGCCTCCCGTTGGGCCGGGCCGCGCGGGCGCGCGGTGCCTCCGGCGGGAGTATTTGGGCCAAGAAGAA
>Ga0070726_10003668_pt1 | contig 12796 bp, 9 predicted proteins | sample tdAd471_FD_67275 | JGI IMG/M metagenome (GOLD analysis project Ga0070726, IMG submission 67275) | Marine sediment microbial communities from the Atlantic coast under amendment with organic carbon and nitrate - tdAd47.1 | ecosystem: Environmental > Aquatic > Marine > Coastal > Sediment | place...
TACGGGTTGGGTCCACAATTCGCTCATGCTGAGCGGTGTCGAAAAGACGGTGCTGGAAACTCCGCTCGTTGTGCTTCCCAAACCGGTCTGGGATCCGACGCACGGTCGCCCGGAATCGGTGGCGTGGAGTCTGCTCTCGCTCATGCGGCGGCCTTCTTTGTACAACCTCAACCGGCTGGCAATCTCGGCAACGCTCGGGGCTTTCGCCAGTCCTCAAAAGCCGAACTCATAAACATTCCAACGCGAATCCCAACAGAAACGGCGCTCTGTTGAACCTGATCAGTGCCCGCCTCGCAGGAGACTCTGGCGAGCACGAGAATTCGGAGATGCTGCCATGAAGACGCTCAGCAACAAACTGGTTCTGATTACTGGTGCCGGGCATGGGCTGGGGTTGGAGACCGCTCGGAGATTTGCCGAGTCGGGGGCGATCGTGCTCATTTCCGATCGCGATCCCGGACGAGTTTCCGAGGCAGTGCAGGAGTTGGCGAAGGATGGCCTGCAGGCAGCGGGTTACGTTTTTGATGTGACGGACGCTGCCGACGTTCGTCTGGCGCGCGAGCGGATTCTGCGTGAGCGCGGTCGGATTTCGGTGCTGATCAATAATGCCGGGATCGTGTCGGGCGGCGAGTTCGAGGACATTCCGCTCGAAAAGCATCTGACAACCATCGACGTCAACACGAACGGGCCAGTCATCGTGACGCACACGTTCCTTGACGATCTGCTTTCACACGATGAAGCAGCTCTGGTGAACATTGCCAGTGCGTCGGCTTTGATCGCCCTGCCGAACGCAGCCAGTTACGCGGCGAGCAAATGGGCCGTGCTGGGGTTCACCGATTCTCTGCGCGAGGAACTCAAGTTGCGTGGGAAGCGTCAGCTGACGGTGACGTCAATCTGTCCGAGCTACATCACGACGGGGATGTTTCACGGCGTGAAAGCTCCGCTGCTGGTCCCGCTGCTGACTCCGGAGTGGCTCTCGGAACGCATTCTGCGCTGCGTCCGAAAGAAGAAGGAGCAGCTTCTGGCTCCGTCGCTGGTCGCGCTGCTGCCACTGGCCAAAGCGACCTGGCCGCGGTTTCTGTTCCGGCGGCTGCTGTCATTTCTGGGCGTCTATCAGAGTATGCACGACTGGAAGGGGCATGCAGGGCGGGCGGAGCCTGCGACAACGCCTGAGGTTGTTCGGGCGGCCGGCTGATTCGCTGGCCGGGCTCTGCTATTCTGCGACTCTTCGGATCGCGATCTCCATACAGGGAGCGTGACGGGACCTGAATCCAGTGACGTGGATCGTCGCCTGCAGAGTACGCACATGACGGATGAAGAAACTCCGTTCGATCCTGACCAGTCGGTCGGCTTTGTCGAGACCCGGTTTGCCACGCTGTTCGAGCCGCCGCACGAACTGGTTCTGGAAAGCGGCGAGAAACTCGGCCCGGTCACGGTGGCCTATGAGACCTATGGCGAGCTGTCTGCGGAGAAGGACAACGCCATTTTCGTCTGCCATGCGCTGACGGGAGATGCTCACGTTGCCGGCTGGCACGATGCAAAAGATCGCAAGCCGGGCTGGTGGGAAGATTTCATCGGCCCTGGCAAAGGGCTCGACACGAATCGCTATTTCGTGATCTGTGCCAATGTGCTGGCGGGCTGCAAGGGCACGACGGGGCCGATGAGTATCGATCCTGCCACGGGCAAGCCCTACGGTCTGAGCTTTCCCTTCATCACGGTGGGAGACATGGTCGCCGTCCATGCCGAGCTGGTCCGATCGCTGGGCGTTGAGAAACTGCTCGCGATTGTCGGCGGCAGTCTCGGTGGGATGCAGGTCCTTGAGTGGGTGGCTCGTTTCCCGGATCAGATGCGCGCCGCCGTGTGTCTGGCGTCGGCCGCGAAACTCTCGGCACAGGGGATCGCGTTTAACGTCGTCGGACGCCGGGCGATCCTGTCGGATCCGATGTTCAAAAACGGTGAGTACTACGGTGAGCCTGAGGGGCCGCGCTATGGCCTGGCACTCGCTCGCATGGTCGCGCACATCACATATTTGTCCGACGTTTCGTTTGAGGACAAGTTTGGTCGCCGGCTGCAGCAGGGGGACCGCCTGCAGTACAGCCTGGAAAAGGAAACCGAGTTTCAGGTGGGCAGTTATCTGCACTATCAGGGCAAGCGTTTTGTCGAACGGTTCGACGCGAACAGCTATCTGTGCCTGACCCACGCGATGGACTACTTCGATCTCGCGGAATCTTACGGGTCGCTGGAAGAAGCACTCGGACGGACCGACGCCCGCTTCCTGATGTCGTCCTACACCAGCGACTGGCTGTTTCCATCGTCGCAGTCGCGCGAGCTGGTTTCTGCACTTCTCAACCGGCAGCGCGACGTGACGTACGTCGAACTGGAAAGCTCGAAAGGGCATGATGCCTTTCTGCTCGAAATTGAACCACTGCAGAAGATGATCACGCCGTTTCTCGAACAGGCTCGCGTTGCCGGGGCACGTTGACCTGCTGGCTCTTTGAACGCCGGTTTTCAACAGTTGAGTTTCCGAATCAGGAATCCTTATCGAATGGCCAGGAAGCGTTTCTCTCTGCCCGATCCGAAAGCGGCGGTCACCGATGAGTTGCTGATGCAGCACATCGAGCGCGGCAGTCGTGTCATCGATCTCGGCTGCGGTGACGGTCGTTTGCTGCAGCGTCTGCGGGACGAGCATGGCTGCAGCGTGCAGGGAGTGGAACTGGATCTCGATGAGCTGCTGGCCTGCGTCGCTCGCGGAGTTCCTGTGCTGCGGGCGGACCTGGATCGTCGGCTGGACGAGATTCCTGACGACGCGTTCGATTACGCGGTGCTCAGCCAGACACTGCAGCAGTTGCGGCATCCGACGAAGATTCTGACGGAAGTGGTGCGCGTGGCGAAACGCGCTCTGGTCGTCGTGCCGAACTTCGGCCACTGGCGGGTTCGGTACCAGGTCATGTGGCACGGGCGAGCCCCCGTGACTTCTGAGTTGCCTTACGAGTGGTACAACACGCCGAACCTGCACTTCATGTCGATGCGCGATTTTCGTGACCTCACCGCACGGCTGAGCATCGAGATTATTCGCGAGCTGCCGATCATCGGTCGTCATGCCTACGAGCGTGCCTGGCTGGCGAATCTGAGAGCCGAGAGCCTGCTGTACCTGCTTGAGCGGAAGCCTGTCACGTCGTGACAAACCGGAGTCTGCTCCGTTCCTGTCGGTCGCCGCTCAGCCCGCACGTCCCGCCTGAATCTGTGACGGGAGCCGCTTTCCAGGAGTGCCTTTTCCTCGCGATCGTGAGTTAGAAGCTAGATTTCCCGCAGACGCGTGCAGCCGCATTGGCCGTGACTGCGCGAGGAAGCCCCGGACGGATGCAGGGGCTGCAAGTCGGCAGGTCTCCGTTGCGGGAGGCCAGGATCAACCTTCGTGACTTTGTCTGACCGGGCACCATGAGCACTGCACTCTGTGACGACCTGACCCCCCGTTGTGAGTCGCGACTTCCCGACACGCCAGCGGGCGATGCGAGTCTTTCGGATCTCGTGGATCTGTACGCGGTGGCCGAGTTCATGCCGCCCGCCGAATGGGTGACTCGGTTGCAGCTCACGCAGCCGCGGCGCGACGTCCGCTGCCTGAGCCCGGCGACGCGTTTGGGCAAGCGAGTGCTCGATGTACTCGTGGCGGTCGTCATGATCGTTCTGCTCGCCCCGGTGATGCTGGCGGTCGCGATCGCCGTTCGGCTGACGTCTTCGGGGCCGGTGATCTTTCGACAGACGCGGGTCGGCTTGAACCTCCGCGACGAACCGTCAAACAAGACCGACCGGCGAGTCGAGCACTACGAGCTGCCGGACTGCCTGGAACGGCGGTCCGGCGATGACCGTCGGCGGCATTCGAACTACGGCAAGCCGTTCACGCTCTACAAGTTCCGCACGATGCGTGTCGATGCGGAAAAGCATGGTGCTCAGTTTGCGACAAAGTCTGATCCGCGCGTGACACCGATCGGTCGGTTTCTCCGCAAAACACGGCTCGACGAATTGCCACAGCTGTGGAACGTGCTGCGCGGCGAGATGTCACTCGTCGGGCCTCGGCCGGAACGCCCGGAATTCATCGAGCAGCTCTCCGATGAGATCCCTGACTACCTCAATCGACTTGGACTCAAGCCCGGACTGACCGGCCCGGCCCAGGTGATTAACGGTTACGACAACGACATTGATGGCTTTCGCCGGAAAGTGGCGCTCGATCTGCTGTACCTCCAGAACTGCTGCCTGCTTAACGACCTGAAAATTCTGTTGAGAACTGTAAGAGTCGTGCTGACCGGCAGCGGTGCCCTCTGAGATTCCGTCTGCTTCGGGCCGGCACTGCAGAACAGCTGCATTCGGTCGTCACCGCAGAACACAGAAAGCCGGCTGGAGCGATCCGCTCCAGCCGGCTTCTGGCTTCTGGTTTGTCAGCGACGCCATCGATCAGAACGTGATCACGGCATCGATTGCGAACGTGCCATTCGACTGGTTGACGTTGCCGTAAGCGCGACCGGCATTGGTGTTCCCGCCGGGGCTCCAGTCGTAACGCCACTCCGGTCGAACGGTGACGTTGGCGTGCGGTTTGACGTTGAGGCCGACCGTGAAGGCGTTCACAGAACTTCCATCAACCTTCCACCATTCGAAGCGGGTCCCAGCGGCGACGCAGTCGTCGATCTGGTAGAGCAGGTACTGGTTGATGCCAAAGGAGTCGTAAACGTCGGCATCCAGAATGTCACTGTGGAAGACGTAGTTCAGCTTGTCGGTCACCTGGTAATCGATCACCGTGCTCATGGCGAACGAGCCGTCTGCGACAACTCCGAAACCCGTTCCGAAGTTGCCGAAGCTCATGATCTGCGTCAGCGTCACATCGTCGGTCAGCGATGTGCTGTAGCCACCGATGAAATTGTTGCCGCCAGCAGACTGGTCGAAGCCGGTGTCGAAGCCCAGCGTCCAGCCACCGTAGAGTTCGGTTTCGTCGCTCAGAGCATGCGTCACCAGAACACCGGTGTGGGTGAAGGGCTCTGAGTAGTTCATCGTGTAGGCGTGGGTGAAGAAGAAGTTGCCCGTCGCCTGAACGACTTCGTAGCCGTGCAGCGTGTAAAAGTGGCCGCCCTTGACGGTCCACTCACCGTTGGAGATTTCGGCGTAGAGCTGCGGGATCGCCCAGTCTTCCCGAGTGCCTCGTTGAAAACCGGGATCGAGGTCGAACTGTCCGGGGTTGTTGCCGAACGACTGGGTGTTCGATGCGTCGGCACCGTAAACGAAGTCGCCGTGGTAACCCCAGGCCCACTCGCCGCATTCGCTCTCGGCGGCCTTGTCGATGTAGAGCCAGCCCTGATTCAGCAGGACACTTTTGTCCTGAAAGCTGTCATTGAAGGCGGTTGGGCGGGTTGAGTAGCCCAGCTGGATCCAGCCGCCGACTTCGACGCCGTCGAAGAGCTTGAACTCTTCCTGGTCGCAGCACAGGCCGAGCAGGTTGCCGCCGTCATCGCAGCCGCCGTGGCAGCCGTCGGAAGTGCAACCTGCTTCACATGATCCGGGGGCACACTTTGTGGCTCCGCAATGGCCGGAGCCGCACTTCGGTGTGCAGCCGACCGTTTCCATCAGATTGTACGAGGCCTGCTTGAAGACGTGCCCCGGGGCATAATCTGAGGCATCGCCCGCAACAGCGACATTGCTGAGCAGCATGGTCGCCGCCGCGCCCGCCAGGCAGCGCAGTCCCTTCAGCCAGTTCCACGTTCTCATCCTTGAACTCCTTTGTTTTCCACTGCTCTCAGCCGGTCGGAAGATCAGCTGGCCGCCGAAACGACGTTCGGAAACCCGGCAGAGAGAATGAAAAACCGCTGGTTGCTCTGGTTTGCTCTCGAATTCCTGCTGTTACGCGATGCGCCCGTTTCAGTTTTCGGCGCGTCATCTCCGGCAGAACCAGTCGAACAGGATCGACCGCCAGACCTTATGCAACATCGCGAGAGTTCCTCGGCTTCCCAGACTCTCAGTTTGTCGAGGGTTAACGTTCGCTGCGGCCGGGCGGGACATCTCCAGGTCGAGCGGGACATCTCCAGTCTGTGACGACACCTGGAACGGCACGCCGTCGACGAGAGGGGCTGCGACTTCGATCAGCGGGCTGGCATTCTGTGAGACGGCACAAAAAAAGCCGGTCGGAGCGAGGTGCTCCGACCGGCGGAATCTGTCAGTTCGTTGACGACGCATCACTTAGAAAGTGATGACCGCGTCGATCGCGAACGTTCCATCCGACTGGCTGCCGCTTCCAGTCTGGAAGCCGTCGTTAGTTTGGCCGGCTGGGCTCCAGTCATAACGCCATTCCGGACGAATTGTCACGTTGGCGTGTGGCTTGACATTCAGGCCGACGGTGAAGGCATTCACCGAAGCGCCGTTGGCCTTCCACCATTCGAAACGCGTACCAGCGGCGACACAGTCGTCGATCTGGTAGAAGAGGTACTGATTGATGCCGAAGGTGTCGTAGACGCCGGCATCCAGAATGTCACTGTGGAAGACGTAGTTCAGCTTGTCGGTGATCTGGTAGTCGAGCACCGTGCTCATGGCGAAGGAACCCCGCGTACCGCCTGGGACACCAAAGCCAGTACCAAAGTTGCCGAAGCTCATGATCTGGGTCAGCGTGAGGTCGTCAGTCAGCGACGTGCTGTAACCACCCAGGAAGTTGTTACCGTTGTCCGTCTGGTCGAAACCGGTGTCGAAACCAGCCGTCCAGCCGCCGTAGATTTCGGTGTCGTCGTTCAGGGCGTACGTTGCCAGCACACCCGTGTGGGTGAACGGCTCGGCGTAGTTCATCGTGTAGGCGTGGGTGTAGAAGAAGTTACCCGTCGCCTGAACGACTTCGTAGCCGTGCAGCGTGTAGAAGTGACCGCCCTTGATGGTCCAGTCGCCGTTGGAGATTTCCGCATAGAGCTGCGGAATCGCCCACTGCTGACGACCGTGGTTGAAGCGAGGATCAAAGTCGAACGTGCCGACGTTGTTGCCGAACGACTGAGTGTTGCCACCGTCAGCACCGTAGACGAAGTCGGCGTGGTAGCCCCATGCCCACTCGCCACATTCGCTTTCAGCAGCCTTGTCCAGGTAGATCCAGCCCTGGTTCAGCAGGACTCGGCTATCCTGGCGAGCGTCGTTGAAAGCGGTTGCACGGCTTGAGTAGCCGATCTGAACCCAGCCCCCAACGTCAACGCCTTCGAAGAGTTTGAACTCTTCCTGGTCGCAGCACAGGCCAAGCAGGTTGCCGCCGTCATCGCAGCCACCGTTGCATCCGTCTGATTTGCAGCCAGCATCGCAGGTCGCACCGCACTTGGGCGTGCAGCCGACTTCTTCCATCAGATTGTACGAGGTCTGTTTGAAGACCTGTTCCGCGGCGACATTCGTCGCGTCGTCAGCAACCGCGACGCTGCTGATCAGCATGGTCGCACCGACGCCAGCCAGGCACCGCAGTCCTTTGAGCCAGTTCCACTTTCTCATCCGTAAACTCCTTAGATTCCTGCAGGAATTCCGAGGGGAGCAGAGAACTTCAGTCGGTGGCCCCGGGGCGCTCGGAAGCCGAAGTTACTGAACTGTCAGTAATGACCCGCGTCTCTGCATGAACCAGAATCCGGCAGCCGAGCGGAACGCCGTGCTTGTTGCCGGAGAGTGAGTGAGACCTGCCTGTCGTTTGCCATCACATCTGGAAACGCGCTTTCGCAAAAAGCAAATCTCTGCGGGACCTTTTCGGCGAGAATTTGCAGCCAAAGCGAGCAGATTGCGCTCTGCACCCAAAACCCTCACAGCGGTGTGCGTTGCCCGGAAGTCGCCAGGTTCGCTGACCGGAAAAGTCTGACAGTCTCACACACCGAGTCTGCATTCCAGGAACGTGCAGTTGCTGACGCGATCGTTGCTGCAGGATCGGTCAGTCCGATTGCCACAGGATTCCCGGCAATTCGTTGCAGAGAATTGCCGGATTGGCTGTCGCTTTTCCGCAGAGGCTGCCGATATCTCACCGCGAAGCAGTCCCAGGGGGATGCGAGGGACTTGACGCCGGGATCGGGCGATAACCGATCCAGGGTGGCTGGCACAGAAGATTCCAAGCGGGAACTTCGATCAACTTCCAGTCACCGAACATGCAGGACAGGCCGCCAGCCGCGATTGGGTTGGTGGCCTGTTTTGTTTTGCGCGGCAGGCTTTCTCGTGCCGTGAGCTTTCCCGTCAGCAGCCAGCGAGACTGCTGATCGCCGCCGCCAGTTCATCAATGTCTGCTTCCTCGAAAGCAGCGTTCACGCAGACACGCAGCCGGCTGGTCTGCTGAGGCACCGTCGGCGGGCGAATCGCACCGACCAGAAATCCGCTGTTGAAGAGGCGAGTGGCGGCATGAACGGCGGCCTGGGCATCGCCGAGCAGCACGGGGACGATTGGGCCGGCGACGGTTTCGGGAACGCTCCGGCCGGCCGCACGCAGTTGTTCGATGAGTCGATGGCTCAGCGTGTGCAGCCTTGCTCGACGCTGCGGTTCTTCGGCGATGATTCGGAGTGAGGTCGAGGCGGCGGCGCAGACGGACGGCGGGAGAGCGGTCGAGAACATCTGCGTCCGCGCGGAATTCCAGAGCCACTCGCGGAGACCACCGGAGCAGGCAACGAACCCTCCAAGACAGCCGACTGCCTTGCTGAGCGTGCCGACACGGACGGCGACTCGCGATTCCGTTTCGGTGAGTTCGCAAACGCCTCGGCCGCCTTCTCCGAAGACGCCGGTGGCGTGCGCTTCGTCCACAATCAGTTCAGCCCCGAACTGCTCCGCAAGATCGCAGAGGTCACTCAGCGGCGCAAGGTCGCCGTCCATGCTGAAAACCGAGTCGGTCACGATCCACAAACGCGACGGGTCAGAAGTTTGAGCATCAGCGTCGGGCGCGGCGTCGGCACCGACTGCAGCATCAGCATCGATCGCTGGTGAAGTCGGGCGGCGATCACGGGACGTTTCGTTGCGGACTTTGGCGAGTTCCCGTTCCAGTACGTCGAGGCGATCGTGCCGGTAGACGCGTAGTTTCGCGCCGGACAGGCGGCAGCCGTCAACGAGGCTCGCATGATTCAAACGGTCGCAGAACACGACGTCGTTGCGGCGGACGAGCGCGGCGATTGTTCCAACGTTCGCTGCGTAGCCCGTCGGAAAAAGGACTGCCGCGTCAGTCTGCTCGAAGTCGGCAATCACCTGCTCGAGGCGTTCGTGCCAGATCGTCCGACCGCAAACCAGAGCGCTGGCCGTCGCTCCGGCACCGCCTTCAGACATCGCCCGTTGCGCGGCGTCGAGAACTCGCGGATCACTTGCCAGATTCAGGTAGTCGTTTGACGCGAAGTTCCGGCACCGGCGGCCGTCGATTTCGCACCAGCCATCGCCCAATGGCCGGATGGCTCGGCGAGCACGCAGCAGATCGCGATCGCTCAGTCGTTGCAGTTCCGAATCCAGCCAGTCGAGCGACACTGCGGGAGGCCTCGCGGTCAGGGCTTCAGTGCCAGTCGATGATTGCTCAAACGCCGGCAGCCTTCGTCCGTGATCAGATAGTTGTGTTCGAGCCGGACGCCGCCAACTCCTTCGACATACAGACCGGGTTCGAGCGTCACGACGTCGCCCGCCAGTAACGTGTCTTCAGATTCCGGAACCAGAATCGGCGATTCCGGGTGTCCGAGTCCCAGGCCGTGTCCAGCATGATGGGCCAGTGGCGGATGGCCCGCGTCTTCGAGAACCTGCGACGCGGCGCGGTAGACATCACGAACTGCAGCGCCAGCCCGCAGAGTCTGCTCGACAGTTTCCAGGGCGGACTTCACCGTCGAAAAGATCTGTTCCTGCTGCGGCGTCGGTTCACCGACGGCAATCGTATTTGTGAAGTCGCTGCGGTAACCGTCGAGCACGACAGAGTAGTCGAGAATCAGCAGGTCGCCGTCGTTGAGCGGATCGGTTGTGGGCAGGCCTCCGCGCTTCGGGATGGCGGCGTTCGTCGGTCGAAAGTCGCCGTAAACGATCGCGGGCCGGCCTGCTGCAGCGATCGCGGCAGATTGAACTTCGCGGTACACGTCGAGTTCGCTGATGCCGGGGCGGACAACTTCCAAGGCGCGGGCGTGCCCGGCGTCGCAGGCGCGCATGCAGGTTTCGAGCAGAGCGATTTCGTCCGGCTCCTTCTGACGGCGAAGCTCGCGGAGCACGCTGCCGACTTCGATGTCCTGCAGAGTCGTGTCGGCACCGAGTTCGGCGGCAGCCATCGCGGGCAGCCATTCTGCTTCGACCAGTCCGGGGCGGCCTTCGACGATGTCGAGCACCGGGTCCAGCAGCGCGAACAGAGCGTGATCGCGGTTCTCGACCGAGTGCTTGTGGTCGTACCAGCTGGCAATGATTTCGTCGTCGACAAACGGGTCGCACGAGGCGGACCGGCGGGAGAAGTTCTCAGCCAGCAGAGTTGCCTTGCCGGAGCGTTCGGCCAGCAGGAAACCACGTTCGCTCGTCGAGAAGCTGATCGGGTTGACCAGAAACGCGGACAGATAGTTGACGTGTCGCGGATCGGCGATGAGCACCCATTCGCATTCATCGGGAAGAGCAGCAAACAGCCGCGATCGTCGAGCCGCACAGCCTTCGGCGGTCAGCATGAGGGAAGCCTTTGTTGGTCGTGTGTCGCGAAGATGCCGCAGACGCCGTTCGTCAGTGGTGTCTGCGGCCGGGCGTTCAACGAACAGTCAGATGCTCGAGAGCCTGGAGCCCGCCCGACTGGCCTTCAATGTCTATTGGCCTTCAATGTACTTCAGCTGGATCTCGGTATTCGGCAGCTTCTTCTGCAGCGCCGCGACGCCTTCGGCAGTGACTGCGGTGCGTGTCACCTTGAGGTCTTCGAGTGAGGACAGGCCTTCGAGGTGAACGAGGCCGGCGTCGCTGACCAGCGTTGACCCGAGGTGCAGGAACTTCAGCTTCTGCATGTCCTTCAGGGCGGGCAGGCCGGCATCGCTGAGCTGGGTGTTGTCCAGATTGAGCCATGTCAGGTTCGTCAGTCCGGCCAGGTGTTCGACACCGGCGTCGGTGACCTGCACCCGCCACAGATTCAGTTTCTGCAGCGTCTTCAGCTCGCCGACGTGTTTCAGTCCGTCGTCGAAAATGAGGCTGTTCTCGCTGAGGTCAACTTCCTGAAGTTTCGGGAGGTCCTTCAGTCCGGCCAGCCCGTCACTCGACACCTGCGTCTGCGAGAGTCGCACCTTCTTCAATTCTGGAAACTGCTTCAGCACGCCAATCGCGTCGTCTCCAACGAGCGTTCCGGCAAGGTACAGCTCTTCAAGATTCTTCAAGCCGCCGAGCTGTTCGAGCCCGACTTCGCTGACGAACAGAAAGTCGAGCGGTAGCGCCTTCAGGTTCGACAGTTTGCCGATATGGACGAGGCCGTCGTCGTCGACCTGCGTTGCTCCGCTCTTGCCTGAAAGACGCAGTGCCTTCAGATTCGAAAGTCCGGTCAGGTGGCTGAGGTCCTGATTCGTGACCGTGGCACCACGCAGGTCGAGATTGGTCAGAGTCGTCATCTGGCCGATCAGTTCATAAGTCGGCTCAGTGATCTGTGCGTCGTTGAGCAGCAGTGACTGAACATTCTCGAGGCCGGCGATCTTTGCGACGGTTTCGTCGGTCGCCTCTGTTCCACGAAAGTCGACTTCGCGAATGGTTCCGTCGGGATTCTCGCGCAGTGCGACTTCGAGTTCTTTCAGAGCCGTGACGGCTGCCGGATCGTCAGGGTTTGCAGGAGCTTCTGGCGGGGCTGCAACCGTCTCTGCCGGGGATGATGGCTGAGGCGACGGGGATTCGCCGGAGCCGCATCCCGTCAGGAGGCTGCAGGACAGAATGGTCACGCTGAAGGCTGTCGCAAATCGGATCGTCACGGAAGGAACTCCTCGCACGTTTTCGAAAGTGAGTTGAGGGGCGGTATAGCGATTCGAGAGTCGGTGGTCCATGAGCCGCTGCGTGTCGATGCATGCCGCGACGCTCCCCATCTGTGCGCGGCTGGCCGCGCATCGCTGGACTTGTTCTGATTCGCTCGCCAGAGTGCCGTGCCTCACAGAACGTGCGGATGTCGGCTGCGAGTCTGCTGCGTTCATCGGGCGAAGCTGCCACGAAGTCAGCGCCGCCGCGTTCACTCAATGATCGATCTCACGCTCATCTGCCACTGCTGAAAACTGGAGAAGTCTCGTGTCCGATTCCCAGGCAACGATTGCCCCGGAAACGCCCCCTGCCAATCCGTCGTTGAATGTCGAAGAGGCGGTTCGCAGTCGATACAGCGCGGCAGCTCAGGAAAAGGAAGCGGCGCTCTGCTGCCCGGTGGAGTATGACGCGCGGTATCTCGAAATGATCCCGCAGGAAATCATCGATCGTGACTACGGCTGCGGAGATCCGTCGCAGTACGTTGAGCCCGGCGACACGGTCCTCGATCTCGGATCCGGCGGCGGCAAGATCTGCTACATCGCAGCGCAGGTTGTCGGAGCGGAAGGCCGGGTCATCGGTGTCGACCTGAATGATGAGATGCTCGGCCTGGCTCGCAGTTACCAGCCACAGATGGCCGAAAAACTCGGGTACGGGAACGTCGAGTTTCATAAGGGGCGAATTCAGGATCTGAAGCTCAGCCTCGATCGACTCGACGGCTATCTGGCTGAGCATCCGGTGCAGAGCAGTGCCGACTGGCTGAAGGTCGAAAGCCACGCTCAGTCGCTGCGGGAATCGCAACCGATGGTCGCGTCAGACTCGGTTGACGTCATCGTCTCGAACTGCGTGCTGAACCTTGTTCGTG
>Ga0070726_10003672_pt1 | contig 12787 bp, 11 predicted proteins | sample tdAd471_FD_67275 | JGI IMG/M metagenome (GOLD analysis project Ga0070726, IMG submission 67275) | Marine sediment microbial communities from the Atlantic coast under amendment with organic carbon and nitrate - tdAd47.1 | ecosystem: Environmental > Aquatic > Marine > Coastal > Sediment | place...
ATAGCGACGACATTCGCCGGCGGAGCCCCAGCAACCCCAAGATCGGGGTGGTTGCCCCGCCCCGGGACGCCGTGGATCTGGGCGGCCGGGCCCTGCCCGCGGACTCCGGCGACCTTACCGCGCGCATGGTATCCATGGGCAACACCCACCGCGCCCTGCCCTTGACCGGCGCCCTGTGCCTGGGGGTGGCGGCGCGTATCGACGGCACGGTGGTCAACGCGAACACCCGCGGCGGCAGAGACAGGGACGGGGAGATCCGTATCCTGCAGCCCTCGGGCCTCACGGTGGTGGGGGCGGAAGTGGACCGACAAGGCGGCGCCTGGCACACGCGCCTCGCCTCGGTCTACCGCACCCAACGCCGGCTCTTCGAGGGCAGCGTGCTCATCCCCGCATCGCGGTATCCGGCCGCCGGCCCCCGGAAGACGCCGGAACCGGAGTTGCAATGAGACACATTCTTGTTGATTCTTATGCGCGACCCACAGGATGAGGAGGGCTCCAGGTGTCCGAAAAGAAAAAGATCGCCCGAGAACTCGAACGAAGCAGCGATATCGCGTCGCTGAAGGTACTCTACCGGAGCGCCTCCATCAGCCGCCGAGCCTTCGTCTCGCGGCTCGCGGCGCTCGGCATCAGCACGAGTATCGCAGGCTTCATCGTCGCCGGATCGCCCGTGGCGGTAGCCGCCACACCGAAACGCGGTGGACGCATGCGCGCCGCGGCGGGCGCCCACGGCCCCGACGACACGCTGGACCCGGCGCGGTTCAACTCCGTCATCAACTACGGCCGCGGCGAACAGTTCTATAACGGACTGACCCGTATCGACGAGTCTCTCGTCGCCCAGCCGGATCTCGCCGAGTCCTGGGAGACCAACGCCAACGCGACGGATTGGGTGTTCAAGCTCCGCAAGGGTGTCGAATTCCACAACGGCAAATCCCTCGATGCCGAGGACGCGCTCTATTCCATCGAGCGTCACCTGGACAAGAACGTAGGCTCCGGTGCCAAGGCATTCGTCGAGAACATCGCCGAGGGCATCGTCGAAGACAAACATACGGTACGCTTCAAGCTGAAAGGTCCCGACGCCGACTTCCCCGTCATCATGGGCACCTACCAAATGAAGATCGTTCCGGTCAGGACAAGGGACTTCTCCAAGGCGCCGGGCACCGGACCGTTCAAGCTCATGGAGTTCAAGCCCGGGGTGCGCTCGCTCGCACACCGCAACGACAACTACTGGGAAGAGGGGCGGCCCTATCTCGACGAGATCGAGTGGTTCGGCATCTCGGATCACAACGCGCGCATGAACGCACTGCTCGCCGGCGACATCTCCATGATGTCGGGACTGGATCCGAAGGCCATCCCCCGCGTCAACAAGTCCAATGACGTGCGCGTCGTCAATACGAAGGCGGGGCAGTACACGAACTTCGCCATGATGACGGATCGCCCGCCGACGGACAGCAACGAGCTGCGCCTCGCCATCAAGCACCTCCAGAATCGCGAGCGCATCCTTAAGCTCATCTACAAGGGCAACGGCATGCTCGGTAACGACCAGCCCATCTCGCCGGTCGATCCCATGTACTGCGCCGACATGCCCGTCAGGGCTTACGATCCGGACAAGGCCAAGCACCATCTCAAGAAGGCCGGCATGGAGGGCGGCACCATCAAGGTGCACACCTCCGAGGTGGCCGGCACCGGCGCCATCGAGCAGGCGCTGATGCTGCAGCGCGAAGCGGACAAGATCGGCCTCAAGATAGACGTGCAGCGGGATCCCGGCGACGGCTACTGGAGCGCCACCTGGGGCAAGACGCCGTTTTTCATGTCCGGCTGGAACATGCGCCCGACCGCCAACATCATGCTGACCCTCGCCTTCACGTCCGACGCGGCGTGGAACGAGGCGAAATGGAAAAACGCCCGCTTCGACGAGCTGCTGACGCTCGGCCGGGCGTCGACCGACACCGTGCAGCGGAAGCAAATTTACTGCGAGGCACAACAGCTCATCAGCGATACCGGCGGCGTCGCCATTCCCTGTTTCATCGACTATCTCGACGCCATGTCGGAGAAGGTCAAGGGATTCATCCCGGTGCCCCTCGGCCCCCTCGGGGCCAGCCAGTGGCCGCGGTCGGTCTGGCTCGAGGGCTGAGTTCGCCGGGCAGAGGTAGCACGGCACATGTGGCTCGTCGTCCTTCGCCGCTTGGGAATGGGTGTCGTCACCCTGTGGGTGGTATCGGTCCTGGTATTCGCCGGCACCGAGATCCTTCCCGGTGACGTAGCGGAGGCGATCCTCGGCCAGTCCGCCACCCCGGAAGCCGTCGCGGCGATCCGCGAGCAGCTGAACCTCGACCGCCCGGCGGTGGTGCGCTACATGGACTGGCTCACCAATCTGCTGCGGGGCGATCTCGGCATCTCCCTGGCCGCCAACTTGCCGATCTCGGAGATGATCTCCGGCCGGCTCAAGAACACGTTGATCCTGGCCGCACTCACCGCCGCGCTTGCCGTACCGCTGTCGCTTGCCATGGGCCTCGCGGCCGCCATGTTTCCCGGCGGCCGCATTGATCGCTTCGTGACCGTCTCGACGCTCTTCCTGCTTTCCGTTCCGGAGTTCTTCATCGCCGCAACCCTGGTGCTGATTTTCGCCGTCCACCTGCAGTGGCTTCCCGCCATCACCTACGCGACGGAGTACGACTCCGTCTGGCAACTGGCGAAATCGCTGGCGCTTCCGATACTGACCCTGACCACATCGGTGATAGCGCACATGGCACGCATGACCCGGGCCGCCATCCTCAACGTCATGACCTCGCCATACGTCGAAATGGCGATCCTCAAGGGCGTTCCCCGCAGACGCATCGTGCTGCGCCACGCGCTGCTGAACGCGGTAGGGCCGGTGGTCAACGTGGTGGCGTTGAATCTCGCATACCTCATCGGCGGCGTGACCATCGTCGAGACGGTGTTTGCCTATCCGGGTCTCGCCAGGCTCATGGTTGATGCGGTGTCCCGACGTGACATGCCGCTCGTGCAGGCCTGCGCGATGATTTTCTGCAGCGCCTACATCCTCCTCATCCTGATCGCCGATCTGCTGGCGATTTTCGCCAACCCGCGTCTGAGGCACTCGAAGCAGTGAGCGAAGAAACCAACGACGCCACCCAGGAGATCAGCCTCGACGCCGCCGGCGCGAGACCTTTATTCCAGCTGAGTACCATGGGGAAGGTGGGCGTCGGCATCGTCGTGTTCTGGATCGTCGTCGCCCTGATCGGCCCTTTTTTCGCGCCCTACCACCCGGCGGACTTCGTATCCGACGAAAGTTACGGGCCCATGAGCGCCGAGAACTTCCTCGGAACCGACTACATCGGCCGCGACATTCTCTCGAGGGTGCTGCACGGCGCCCGGCTCACAATGTCGCTCTCATTCCTGGCAACAATACTGGCGTTCGTCGTGGGCATCGGGCTCGGCTTCACCGCCGCCCTCTCCGGGCCCAGGATCGACATGATCATCAGCCGCATCTACGATGCGTTTCTCTCGATCCCCACGATCATGCTCGGGCTGGTGGTCATCGCCGCGCTGGGGTCGTCGATTCCGGTGCTGATCGTCACCGCCGGATTGATTTACTCCTGTGGCCTGTACCGCATCGCTCGGGCTCTCGCCCTGGACATCAAGGTGATGGACTTCGTCGAGGCCGCCCGTGCCAGGGGGGAGAAGCTCCCATGGATCATCCGCCGCGAGATCCTGCCCAACGCGGTCGTACCGTTGGTGGCGGAGTTCGGGCTGCGCCTGGTGTTCTCGATACTCTTCATCAGCGGCCTGAGCTTCCTCGGCCTCGGCGTCCAGCCGCCCACCGCCGACTGGGGTGTCATGGTAAGAGAGAACCTGGGAGGACTCTACGGCGGATCACCCGCCGCCCTGGTGCCCGCCGCGGCCATCGCGAGTCTCACCGTGGGCATCAACCTCATCGTCGACGACTTCTCCGCCCAGCGCGGCCAGGAGATCGCCGAGGAAATGATCTGATGGAGAACCTCCTCCAGGTCGAGCACCTGCGGGTCGAGGCCAAGGTGGGGCCGAAACGCTTCGCGGCCATCGTCAAGGATGTGAGCTTCTCCGTCGCGCGGGGTGAAGTGCTCGCCCTCATCGGAGAGTCGGGCTCGGGGAAGACCACCATCGCCCTGTCGGCGCTCGGCTATTCACGGCCCGGGTGCCGCATCGCCGGCGGCCGTGTCATTCTCGAGGGTGCCGACGTGCTGACCCTCGATCGCGAGACCCTGCGCAAGCTGCGCGGCCGGCGCATTTCCTATCTCGCCCAGAGCGCGGCGGCCACCTTCAACCCGTCGCTCACCATCGGTGAGCAGGTCACCGAGTCCACGGTGCTGCACGGGGTGATGGACCAGGAAACCGCCAACGCCCGCGCCGTGGACCTGTACCGGCAACTGGATCTTCCCGACCCGGAGTCCCTCGGCCGGCGCTATCCCCACCAGGTGAGCGGCGGGCAGCTGCAGCGGCTGATGGCGGCCATGGCGTTGTGCAGCGGCCCGGATCTCATGGTCCTGGATGAACCCACCACCGCGCTCGACGTGACGACACAGATCGAGGTGCTGCGCGCGTTCAAGGACATCATCCGCGACCAGGGGACCGCGGCCATCTACGTGACCCACGATCTCGCGGTGGTTGCGCAGATCGCCGATCGGATATTGGTGCTGCGGGGCGGCGACATCGTAGAGATGGGCGACACGGCGCAGATTCTGAACAATCCCGCGCACCAGTACACCCGCAAGCTCATGGCCGCCATCCGTCCACCCCCCGCGGTTGGTGGAGACGGCGGCGCGGTGGCGGGCGAAGAACATCTTGAGCCGCCGGTGATCCGGGTGAAGGACGTCACCGCGGGCTACGGCCGCATCACGAACGGGAAGCCGGCGGCGACGGTGCTCTACGACATCGACACGGAGGTCGATCGGCGTTCCGTGGTCGGCGTCATCGGCGAGTCGGGCTGCGGCAAGAGCACGCTGGCCCGGGTGATCGCCGGCCTGCTGCCCCCCGCCGAGGGCGAGCTCCTGCTGGACGACCACGACCTCGAGGGGAGACTCGAAGATCGATCCCTCGAAGAGCTGCAGCGGGTGCAGATCGTCTTCCAGATGGCGGACGTGGCGCTGAATCCGCGCCAGCGAATCGGCGACATCCTCGGCCGGCCCCTGGAGCTGTATCACGGCCTCAAGGGTGCCAAGCGGGACAAGCGGGTCGCCGAGCTACTCGCCATGGTGGAGCTGCCGGAGAGCTTCTCGATACGCTATCCGGAGGAGCTCTCCGGGGGCCAGAAGCAGCGCATCAACCTGGCGCGGGCGCTGGCCGCGGACCCGGACGTCATACTGGCGGACGAGGTCACATCGGCGCTGGACACCATCGTCGGCGCGGCGGTGATCGACCTGCTGAAAGGGCTGCGCGAGCGTCTGGGCGTCTCCTACATGTTCATCAGCCACGATCTCTCCACGGTGGCCTCGTTCGCCGATCGCATCGTCGTTCTCTACGCGGGCCGTATCGTCGAGGACGGGACGACGGGCAATATTCTCGGCCTGCCTTCCCATCCCTACACCCAGCTGCTCCTGTCGTCGGTGCCGGAGCTACGCCAGGGATGGCTCGAGGACGTCATGCGCTCGCGCAGCGCGCTGGCGGGCATCGCGCGGGAAGTGGAGAGCACGGACACGGGCTGCCCCTTCTACCCCCGCTGCCCCGTCGCCATCGACGGGGTCTGCGAGACGACGCCGGTCCCGTACCGGGAGCCGGTTGCGGGTCACCGCATCGCGTGTCACCGGGAGATCGACGAGCTCGTGGCCTTCGAACGAGAGCTGTAAGCGGCAAAACCCCGGTTGGGGTCTCTCTGCGGTCCGTTTACACTAGGCCCTTCGCCCGGGGGGAGCCATGCCGCTTACCAATCCTTTGCCGCAGGAAGCTCGACAACGCGCGCTCGCACTGTGCTTGGCGGTCGCCGCCGATCCGATACCGCCGCCGGCTGAGCAGGAACGCCTGTTCGCCGAGCTGGACGAGCTGCTGTTCGGCGTCGACGAGGGCTTCACCCGTTGGATCCTCGACAACGACCGGTTTCGTCCGATCGAGGAGCGACTTCACGCGATCCGCGCCGAGTACGAGTACGATCGTGAGCGCGATCTCGCCCGGGCGCTCGTGGCCGCCGGCGACGAGTCGCCGTTAGCGGGATTTCGCAGCGCCGGCTGGTACGAGGAGGCCCACGACTTCGAGCTGGAGGCCCTCGCCCCCTACGCGCCGAAGCGGCTGCTGATGGTGGGCGCGGGCCCGTTTCCAACCACCGCGATTTCCTTCATGCGCGCCCATCCGGACGCGCGCGCCGCCTGCATCGAGATGCGCGCCGAGGCCTATACGCTGGCGACCCAGGTGGCGCGTATCAGCGACTGCGCGTCGATGGAGATCATCCACGCCGACGCGCTGACGCTCGAGGATTTCTCCGAATACGATTGCGTCATCGTCGGCACTGTCGTCGGCGTCACGAAGGCCGAGAGGAGGCGGGTCATCGATCATTTCCTCGAGTTCGTCCCGGCGTCGACGCTGCTCATCCTGCGCACCGCCATCGGCCCCGGCAGGGTCGTCTATCCGTCGGTGGATCTACGTCAGCTCGAGGGCATGGAGTATCGGATTCTCACGGATCCGCCCCAGGAAACCTTCACGATGATCATCACGGACCGAACCAGGCACGCAAGATGAGCGATCCGGTCGACCGCATCCTGGAGTTGTGCACGCTGATAGATGCGTGCGCGGCGGACATGGACGTGTTGCGCGCCGCCCATCCGGTGGGTCTGTCGAAGAATATGGGCAACGATGACGACGCGCCGCTGTGGGGCGGTACCGTGGGCGTGGAGCCGTCGAAGTTCAACGGCACGTCCTATTGGTTCGACGATATCGAGCCTGTATACGGCGAGCTCGACGAGATCATTCGCTACGCGTCGGCGGGTCTGCACGAGCGTGTCCTCGGCGACGAGAGAATTCGTGTGCTGGCGCCGGTGATCCACCGGGTACGAGCCGCCTACGAGCGAGACAAGGAGATTATTCAGGCCCGCAGCCTGGCGCGCGCCGATGACGGCGCCGAACGCTTGAAACGCACCATCGAGGAGGAGCGCTACTGGGCCCTCGGTGATGAGCTTCGCGCCGCGCTCGGCGACAGCCGGCACGTCCTCGTCGCGGGTTCCGGGCCGTTGCCCTTGACGGCACTCTGCATCGGCGCCGAGCTCGACGTGCGCGTCACCTGCGTCGAGCGCGATACGGAGTGCCACGCCCTCGGCAAGCAACTGATCGCCATGTCGGGCCGCGACGATCACTTCCAGAGCATCAACACGGATATCCTCGAAATGACGACCTTCGATGAATACGACGCCATCGTCGGTGTCGTGCTCCTCGGCGTCGCGACCGAGGCCGACGAAGCCAGCAGCAAGGCGACCATCGGGCGGCACATCGTCGCTCACATGCCTCCTGGCGGGCGCTTGGTGTTGCGCGACCCGCACGGGCTCGGAAGGTTGCTCTACCCGTCGGTCGATCTGGGCAACAGGGGCGACGTCCACGTGAGCCACCTCGTACCCCCGGTCGGTCCGACCCAGCCCTATCGATCGGGACTCGTGGTCGCCGAGCGACTCGCGCCAGACGCCGGTCATGCACACTGAAGCGCCCTACGAGTACATCAGCGACTACTACTCCCACGTCCACCGAAAGAATTCAGAAGGGCCGGCCGTGGCCGAGTTCTGGCTCTCGAAGCTTGCCCGTATCCGCGGGGAGAGCGTCCTCAACATCGGTTGCGGACCGACGTTCTATGACTACATGCTGCGCTTCGGGCGTCCGCCTCGGGAGTATGTAGGCCTCGACATAAACACGAGCACGTTCGAGTTCTTGCGTCGCTCCACGGATCCGCGGCTCGTAGCGGCCAGGACGCAGGTCGAGAAGCTCGGCACGCACACGGAACTCATCGGCGCCGACGTCTTCGAGTGTGCCTCCGATCTCGAAGGACGCTTCGACTGCATTCTCGGTGTCGGGTTCTTTGCCACGTTCCATGGCGAGCGCCTCGATCGCCTGCTGGAGATCATGGCACGGGCGTTGCGTCCGGAAGGAATACTCCTGAAACTCAGTTGGCACGGGCCGCACCGCACGCCGGAGGAGACCCGCCGGAAGCACGAGTACTCCTACGACAATCCCGAAGAGCCGACTCCAGACGAGCTGGTGAAGGGATTCGAGAGAGGAGGATTCTCCCTCGTCCAGGAAGAGATATTACGCTGCGACCCCGGCGTAACCGGCTGGGATGCCATTCAGTCTTGTGTGTTCGGAAGGGACTGACCGGACCCTCAAGCGCTGTATCGAAAGACGATCAGCTCACGATCCTGAATCTTTTCCGGAACCACGGCGACGGTGGAAAAGTAGTCCGGAATGTCACCGAGAACCTCGCCATTCATGAAAATACACGTGGCGCCGTCTTTCAGGATCTTCGGGAAGACGGATTCATATAATTTCAATGGCCAGTGGCAACCAATGCCGCGGTTGGAGAAGAGCAGGTCCACATCCGTGGGATACTTCGACCACTCCAGGTTCTCGTCGGCTTCGATGTACTCGTAGTTGGTGAAGTCGTTCAGGCGGCAACACTCTTCGGTCAGATCTCTCTTGTTATAAAATCTCGCCCTCCTGTCAGTGCGGTACTTGTCCCAGTGCCGCTTGATGTTCTCCACCTCCGCCTTCACGTTGCCGTCGACGAGCCAGAATTTCGCCTTACCGCGCAGCACCAGCTTGTCCAGCGCGATCGATACCCGGCCGCTGCCGCAGCACAGATCCACCACCTGGGTCGTGTCCTCGGGAATGAACGGCATCATGTCCTCGATGTCCGCCACGGTCAGCTGATCGATCATCCAGTGCCGCCCGACATGATGGGTCAGCTGTGTCCGAATGGCTTCGTTGACGACCAGGGTGAAGTCCTGCAATTCCAATCTCCCGAGAGCGATGACCTGAGCGTCGACGATGCTAGTCGGAGCGACGATCCGCATCAAGTATCCCCGCTGTAGGAGCGAGCTTGCTCGCGAATGGGGCCCCAGAATTGACGTGGCGCGAGCAAGCTCGCTCCTACAGCGGGAGGACCCCAACGCAAGTGGATCTGACCCCGGCGATTTCTGATAATTGGTCCATGGTTACAGAGATCGACAGCGCGCAAGACGCCTATCGCCGGGACGGGTACCTGCTGTGCAAGGGGTTTTTCGCGGACGAGATCCCGCTCCTCACGGCGCTCGTCGATCGCGATCGGGATGTGCTCCTGGAACGGGAGGACATCACCATCGATTCACGGGGCGGCGAGGCGTCGAACCTCGGCTATCTCGGCAAGGGAGACGACGTCGTGGCGGCCTTCGCCAGGACCGCCCGCCTGGTGAATCTCGTCGGCGGGCTCCTCGGCGACGACGTCTACCTGCTCAAGGGCAGGCTCAACATAAAGTGGGGCGACAGCGTCCCCGAGCGGCGCGGCGGGTGGGACCCGCACCAGGACCGAGCCGCGTGGGCGAAGGAGGGGCTCCCCGGAGACGCAGCCCTCACTGCGGCCATCGCCGTCGACGATGCCGGGGTCGAGAACGGCGCCCTGGAGGTCATACCCGGCTCCCACCAGGATGGACTCCTCGAGCACACCGGCATCGACGCGGGCTACGGGATCAGCGAAGCGCTGGTGCAGCCGCTTCTCGATCGTTCGGGGCGCCGCGCGCTCGAGATGGCGGCCGGGGACATGGTCATCTTCTCCGGCGATCTGATCCACCTGTCCAAGCCGAATCTCGGCAGCCGCCGGCGCGCGCTCCTTTTCCTCACCTACAACGCGGTCGGCAACAGTCCGCCGAAGGGGGTCGGCCCGTCGCGCTACCAGTGTCCCGGTGCGCTCGCCGGTCGCGACGATGGGCAGCTCGCCAAGCTCGCACGGGCATTCCGTGTCGGGGACTACACGCCTCGGCTCGACTGGGATGCCATCGCCGAGGAGCGCGACATCGACGTCGCCGAGGACATCGACTCCGGCTGGACGGATCTCACGCCGACCCTGCGTTGAGCGCTACTGCTCCGGCTCCATCTGCATGTCCAGGTGCAGGTCCTTGCCGGTGTACGGGTGGCGTTCAGCCACCGCCTCGTCGAGCTCGACACCGATTCCCGGCTCCGTCGACGGGATGATGTAACCGTCCTCCCAGCGAACCGGCGTCTTCAGTATCTCTCCGTGGAAGCCGCCCCAGGTCTCGATGCTCTCCTGGATGAGAAAGTTCGGTGTGCACGTGTCCAGCTGGATGTTGGCGGCGCCCTCGATGGGGCCGCAGTAGAGATGGGGCGCGATTTGCGCATAGTGGGCCTCGGCCATGCCGGCGATCTTCTTGGCCTCGAGGATCCCGCCGACCCGTCCGAGTGCCATCTGCAGGATGGACGCCGCCTGACTGCCGAGGAGCCGTGCGAATTCGTACTTGGTGGCGAGGCGCTCGCCGGTGGCGATCGGGATCCGAGTCGAGCGCGCGACCCGCGCCATCTCGTCGGCGTTCTCCGGCGGCACCGGCTCCTCAAACCACAATGGATCGTAGGGCTCGAGACGCCGGGCGAGGCGAATGGCGCTCGACGTCGTCATCTGCCCGTGGGTGCCGAAGAGGAGATCGCAGCGGGTACCCACCGCCTCGCGCAGGGTGCGGACGAAGGTTTCCGCCCGCTCCAGGGCCTCCAGGGAGAGTTGCCGGGGATCGAACGCCGTGTAGGGCCCGACCGGGTCGAACTTGATGGCCGTGAAGCCCATGTCGGCATACTCGACGGCCCGTTTCGCCGCCAGCTCCGGATCCCGGTAGACGTCGGTCTCGTCGTCTGCCTTCGGGTAGAGATAGGTATAGGAACGCAACCGCTCGTGAACCTGTCCGCCGAGAAGCTCGTAGACGGGCTTGCCGAGCTCCTTGCCGACGATGTCCCAGCAGGCGGTCTCGATGGCGCTCAGGATGCCCATGACCGAGGTGTCAGGCCGCTGGGTATAGCCGCTCGAATAGATCCTGCGCCACAGCCGTTCGATCTTGAAAGGATCGCTGCCGATGACGTGGCGCTCGCAGACGTCGGCGATCATCTGCTCCACGACCCGCGGATGGAAGGGAACGGAGTACGCTTCGCCATATCCGCTGACGCCCGAGTCGGTGGTGAGCCTGACGAAGATCCAGTAGAGGCCCCCGAAGTGGGGCGGCGGGTTCTCGACGACGAACGTCCTGACATCGCTGATCTTCATGGGCAGAGCGGCTCCTGGGAGTAATTTCTCGATTCTATCCAGGAAGCGTCGCCGGGGGCAGGCCGAGTGCCGCTCGGGGAGCGGCATGCTAATTTAGAGAGGTGCACGCACACGCCCATCATCCCCCGACGGCCGCGTCCGTGACCCGCGACGACGAGAAGCGGGTGTTCCGCGCCATGCTCCTCACGGGCGGCTTCATGGTCGTGGAGGTGGCCGGCGGGTTGCTCGCGGGTTCCCTGGCACTGCTCGCCGATGCCGGCCACATGCTCACCGATACCGCGGCATTGGGCTTCGCGTGGATTGCGTTCCGGCTGGCCCGGCGGCCCCCGGACCCGCAGCGCTCCTATGGCTATCACCGCTTCCAGATACTCGCGGCGTTTCTGAACGGCGTCATACTGATCGCCATCGTCGCCTGGATCGCCTACGAGGCGGTGCAGCGGCTCAACCAACCCGTGGAGATCCTCGGCGGGCTGATGCTTGCGGTGGCTTGCGTGGGGCTCGTGGTGAATCTGATCGCCTTCGCCATCCTGCACGCCGGAAGTCGAGACAACCTCAACGTGCGCGGCGCCCTCCTGCACGTATTGGGGGATCTCCTGGGATCCCTCGCGGCCATCGTCGCCGCCGCCGTCATCATCACGACCGGCTGGACCCCGATCGACCCGCTGCTGTCGATGCTGGTGGCGTTGCTCATCCTGCGCAGCGCCTGGATGCTCGTGCGCCAGTCCACACACGTACTGCTGGAGGGAACGCCGGCGGAGGTCGACGTGTCGCGGTTGAAGTCGGAGCTCGTGAAAACAGTCGCCGACGTGCAAGACGTACACCATGTGCACGTCTGGACCCTGACCTCGGGCAGGCTCGTCATGACGCTACACGCTCACGTGCGCGAGGGCGCCGACGGCCAGCAGACCCTGCGCGCCATTCACTCCCTCTGCCGCGAGCGCTTCGGCGTCGCCCATATCACCGTGCAGATCGAGTATGGCCAATGCGCCGACGTAGCATGATCGGTCCGTCGCCCATGAAATCTCTGGAGTCGTTGCTCGCTGAATGCCGCCGTGGCGTGGTTTTCACCGGCGCCGGCATCAGCACCGAGTCCGGGATCCCGGACTTTCGGAGCCCGGGGGGAATCTGGTCGAAGTCCACCCCCGTCCAGTACCAGGACTTCGTGGCTTCGGAAGCGAAACGGCGCGAGAACTGGCGCCACAAGCTGGCCACCCATCGGGACATGCGGGATGCCGAGCCGAACCGCGGACACAGGGCCGTCGCGGAGCTCGTGCGCAACGACAGGGTGAGCTGCGTGATCACGCAGAACATCGATGGGTTGCACCAGCAGTCAGGCGTCGCCGAGGAACGCGTCATCGAGCTGCACGGCAACAGCACCTACGCGACCTGCCTCGAGTGCGGCATTCGCCACGAGCTGGAGCCCATCCTCGAGGACTTTGCACGGGATGAGACGCTGCCTCTGTGCCGTGACTGCGGGGGGCTCGTCAAAACGGCCACCGTCTCCTTCGGACAATCGATGCCCCCGGCGGCCATGGAACGCGCCGA
>Ga0070726_10003677_pt1 | contig 12780 bp, 11 predicted proteins | sample tdAd471_FD_67275 | JGI IMG/M metagenome (GOLD analysis project Ga0070726, IMG submission 67275) | Marine sediment microbial communities from the Atlantic coast under amendment with organic carbon and nitrate - tdAd47.1 | ecosystem: Environmental > Aquatic > Marine > Coastal > Sediment | place...
ATCCCAAATCCATTTTTGAGGCTCAAAATAAACCCGCCTTACTAAAGCTACTGCAAGAGGAGCAGGAACCACTTTTGAGAAAACGATTATTGAATGGACTTAAGTTATAGTCGCCATTTGGTTTAATTGCGTGAGCACTGTATTTTTGAGGAAATGCTATATCATGCCATCAACACCAAATCAAGCAGACGGTATCAAGGCCGTCAATCAGAATTTTCGCAAATACGATCAAGTCAATAAAGAACAAACTTATCACCTGGTAGAAAATGAATCTACTGATGAGTTTGATGAAGAATACAAAATTCCTACCTGCGATATGCGCCTCTTCTTTGAAGGAGGAGAAGCGGGGAAGAAACAATTTGCGGCGGAATTGGGCGCAGCGCTAGAGGGTATCGGCTTTGCTACCTTGGTAGGACATGGCGTTGATACGGAGCTGTATGCCGAGGCGCAGCGAAAGACCGCTGAGATTTTCGAGCAGACGACCTACGAAGAGCGAATGGCCTTCAAAGCCGAAAGACATGGCTCGGTCAACCAAGGTTACTTCCCCATGAAAACCACGACCATTATTCATCCCGATTTGGTAGAAGGATGGGTATTTTGCCGGCGGGCTTTCAACCTAGACAATGACCCCAATTTTGAGGTGGAAAAATTTTGGCCGTCTCCTAGTTATGAGACTTTCTTCCGAGGATTAGTACAATCCCATGAGGCCTTGATTTTACCGATCATGCAAAGCATCCTAAGCTATTTAGGTTGCGATCCTCATCATTATGATCAAAAACTAAGCGGAACAAATTTTGGCTTCCGACTCAACTACTATCCTCCTATTAGCTCAACTGATGATGCCACTGGTGCCGGCCGCATGCTCGGCCATGAAGACGTTGACCTCTTTACCATTCTACCGGCCCAAGAGGTGGAGGGCCTGCAGGTGCTCAATCGAGAAAACGGGAAATGGATTCGTTTAAATCCAGAACCTGGATCGATTATTTTAAATACCGGTGATTATATGCAGCGAATTACCAATGATCGCCTGCCCTCTACGACGCACCGAGTGAGCAAACCGCTCAAAAAGGACTTATTTGAAAAACCTCGGATTTCATTTCCTATGGCCGTTTATGTTTGGGAAGAAGAGACTTTGGCGGTTCTGCCTTGCTTAGAAAATCCAAAATACGAACCCATTTCGGCCGTAAAATTCCACACCAATATTACTAGTAAGTATTATGGTGATGATTACGCCAAAGAGGTAAAATAAAAGATTCTCCATTCGCAATTGCGATAAAAAAATTAAAATGAAAGATCCAAAAGATACGGTGGAAATAGGTGCCGTAGAAGATCATGGCGGCATCCTCACTATTCGTGGCGGTGGGAAAAAGCGCAGCTGGAATAATATTCAATACAAACAAGGTATGTCGGAGAAAAACGTAGGCTCCACGAAATTATCTTGCAATATCGCGACCATTCCTCCAGGTGGGGTAGCCTATGCGCACATCCATGATGGTTTTGAATTGATGTTATACATCCTCGAAGGAAAGGTCCGCCATGAATTCGGCCCGGGTTGCGAAAAGATACTTGAGAATGAAGCTGGTGATTTCATCTATATCAAACCCGGTGTACCTCATGAGGTATTCAATATGAGTGATGAAGAACCCGTTGTCGCTTTTGTGGCTCGCTCTTGCGCCACGGAGTGGGACAATATCATTCCTTATGAGCGGTGATTCTCCCTCCTCCCCTTCAAGGGGTGAGTAGATTCACCCCTTGAAGGGGAGGGAAGATCACCGCTCCAGCCATTTCCTGAAGTCTGAGGTTTTGGCGCTGCTGGTGAGGAAAGAGCCGGAGAGTTGTCGCATAGTAATCGACAACTTATTTTTGAAATGGGTGTCGATCTTTTCAATAAAATCGATATTGATGAGCTGGCTACGGTTGATCCGAAAGAACTGATTGGGGTCTACCTTATTCTCAATCTCACTCAAGCTGTAATTGATCACATGTTTACTTCCCTTCAGATCGGAAGCTAGGCAGAAATCGCCATTGGCTTCGAAGCAAATAATAGCTTGGGTCTCCAATAACTTGATCCCATCCTTTTTCTTACTCGTAAATCGGCGCTGATAAGCCTTTTTATCGGCCTGTAGAACTTGCTTCAATTCATTTAACACATCAGGAGAAATGGACTTGGCAAAAAGCCGCTGGTATTTAGTGTAGGCCTCCTGGAAGTTGTCCAAGGTGTAGGGCTTCAACAAGTAAGCGATTCCATTCGTTTGAAAGGCTTTGAGCACATACTGGTCAAAACCCGTACAGAAAATGATAGGGCAGTCTACCTTGATAGCTTCAAAGGTTTCGAAAGAAGTTCCATCCAGTAGCTCAATATCTGAGAAAATTAGATCGATAGTTATTTTTGTCTGCAACAAGCTTTTGGCTTCTACATTGGAACGGGCCCAGCCGACAATCTGAGCGTCTGGAATCTCAGCAGTAATGAAATTGAGCAACTTTTCATAAGCGGGTATTTCATCCTCCAATATCAGTATCTTCATGTCAATCTACTTGTTTTATAGCTGGCAATTCTACCCTAAAATAACCATTGATTGTAATTTTGAGCGGTTGATCACCCAATAACTCATATCTAGTCTTGAGGTTAGATAAGCCGATTCCACTGGATGGCACAACCACCTGCTTCTTTTTCAATTGATTAGATACAATAATACGATCATTCAATACTTGGATTGTCGTTTTGACCGGTGTTAGAGATGTGGCCTTGTTGTGTTTCACAATGTTTTCCAATAAAGTTTGTAGTGCCCCAGGCGGAATCAAAAAGGAAGTATCTTCTTTTTGCTGTTCTTGTATATCAAATTGATAAGCCTCACCAAATCGGCAAGCAATCAAATAGATATAGTTTTGAGCAAAAGCTAGTTCCTCCTCTAAAGATACCACCTCAAAGTCCTTATTTGCGATCAAGTATCGATACAGTTGAGCCAATTTATTGATGTATTCCTTGGCATTTTGAGGATTAGAATCGATGAGGGCATCCACTGTGTTCAGGTTATTAAATAAGAAATGTGGATCGATTTGTGCCTTCAAGGATTGTAGCTCACTTTGCTTTTTCTCTTTTTCGATCTTGTAAAATCGAACTTGCGCCTCATACACCTTCTTAGCTGCAATAAAGGCCGCCAATAAGCCAATTTCTTCGATTCTGGCTATCGTTCCCATATAAATATATTGAAAACTAAAGGTATTACCTAAGCAGTCATACAAGCTACAATGCAGCTGAATGGAAATTATTCCCATTAAGATTAGGAAGGGCAGCAGGACAATAAAAAGCAGCAAAAATTTACGTTTAGGAAGGAATTTGGCGATAAAAACAAATACGACAACATACAGGGTCGTCGTATTGAGTAGCACATAAGTCATTCTTTCCAAGACAGCATGCGTCCAACTCCTGTAGTCCCAATCCAACAAACCTATGGGAATAGCAAAGCCGAAATAGATTAGAATGAGGTATAGGTCTGTTCTTTCAAATTTAAAATTCATTCCCTGATTTTTGCTTAAACATAGTGGGATTTAGGGTTTTATTCAAGCCTTGAACTTTTTTCCCTTCAAGGGGTGAGTTTCCTTCTCCCTTCAAGGGGTGAGTTATTCACCCCTTGAAGGGAAGGACGCAACTATCGCACCCGGTTCATCTCATCAGCAGCACTACCTTGGTGTTTCTTTTTAGTTTTCATATGAGGATTCCCGAATTTGTAACTCAAGCGCATACTGATCGAAGGCGCATACCATTTCTGCACCACATCTACATCCATATTGGCGTAATCGACCTTGGCGTGCCAAAAACGTCGGAAGATATCCTCTACTCCTAGGCTAATTTTTGCCTTATTGTCTAAAAACTTCTTCCCCACCCCAATGCTGACACCGTAAATCCATTCAGAATCCATAATCCCTTCCGGACCACCGCTATTGTACCAAGCGGTAAGCTCTGTTTCAATTTTGCCCGGCAAAGTAAAACCCGCCTCCATATAGCCCGTAATACTCCAGCCTGACTGGATGAATTGCTGCGCAAGGTATTCTGAATCAAAGGCTGTGTGATTGGCTATGATACCTGCATATCCTTCCACCCCTGGTATAAAATCAATTGGAAAAAATAGACTGGCATTGAAGAGCTTCTGCGAAGCCAAATTGACCACGGTTGTATAAGCCTCACCGGTCGCATCGTTTTGCTCCGTCACATCTACCATCGGGTTTTCACTGATTTTGTATTCAATGTTAAAAAAGGGTTCATCATCGTATATCAAATTGAACTTCATACTATGCGTCAAGGCAGGTACCAAGAGCGGATTACCCTTATCGTAGGTGTAGGGATCCCAGTAGTAAACAAAGGGGTTCAACGTAGAATATTGCGGTCGTTCAATTCGATAACTGTAGGCTACTGAAGCGGCCAGTTCATTGGTGATTTCTCTAGCCAGGCTAAAACTGGGAAACAACTTAGCAATATTTCGCTGGATGCTAGAGTCGAGAGTGACCGAGTAGCCCTCTGATTGGCTATCCTCGTATCGCAGGCCGAAGGTTCCCGACCATGCTCCTTGCTTGAAGCTAAATTTAGAATAGATGGCAGCAATACTTTCATCAAAGACAAAGTGATTACTTTGGAGCGGATTGTTCCGCCAGATACCATCCAACTCCTTTATCGAGGATTGCAGATCGTTGTCGAGCTTCGCATGGCTATACTTTGCGCCCCCCTGCCACTTCAATTGCTTGGAAAACGGATAGGTATAATCCAGGCGCGTAGCCGTAATGCTAACCTCTCCTGGCTGGGAAAAACGCTGACTAGGGAAAAAACTGCCTTCGTTCAGTTCCTGCGTTTCCAAGGTATTGAAGCCATCCGTTTGTAACCCCACATAGTTAAGATCCAACTCCAGCTTATGTCCCGTTGTATCAAATTCGTAATGGTAGTAGGGATTAACCGATATTAAATCCCATCCGTTTTGAGCGTCATTGACTGAAAACAGGTCTAAATCTGACTTCTCAGGAGCAAGAAAATCAATCTTGGTCGTGTTCTCGGCTACCTTTAGGGTGCGGTTCCGAGAATAACGACTGGCGATTCCGAAACGCTGTCGATCATTGATGTCCCAATCAGCAGATAGGTTCGTATGGAAGGTCCGCGAAGTGGGTGGATCAAAACTTCTTTGGTCATACACATCACCATTTATCCTTCGAGTAATCAATAAGTCTTCGAGGTAGGTATAACTACTGTAGCCCACACTCCCATTGATATTGACCTTACCTTCGTAATGACTCAATGAAAGATGGGGGTTATAAGTCCAGCCCTGGTCTTTTCCTGCCCCCAGAGAAAGTTGTCCATTGGTTCCGTGCAAGCTATTCTTCTTTAAGATGATATTGATAATCGGTCCCGTCCCGGCCGCCTCAAATTCAGCGCCGGGTTGGTGAATCACCTCCACTTTCTTTACATTATCGCCGGGCATATCGCGCAGTAAGGACTGTACGTCCATAAAACGGGTCGTCTTGCCATTGATCAAAATCGTGAAGTTGGACTGGCCGGCCATGCGCAGCTTATCATTGATGACAATCATACTCGGAATCTGCTTCATTACATCCAAAAGGTTGTTATTTAGATGGGTCAAGTTGTTTTCAACATTCACGACTAATCGATCAGACTGCTGCTCTAGTAGCGGAATCTTTGCTTTGACCTCTACGGTCGACAAAGTGGCTATATCTGGTAGCAGTTGAAGCTCAAAGGAAGGCATTTCTTTATTCGGCAACGAAATGTTAGATACTTGTACCGTTTTAGCGCCAATCCTACTAGCCGCTAGGTAATATCGCCCATTGGGAATGTTGGTCAGTTCAAAGTGTCCCTTTTCATCCGAAGAAACGGCCTTGATAATCGTACTATCTGCCTCCTGGTACAAGGCAATAGTGGCTAAGAATATAGCCTGCTTGTTTTCATCCATTACTTTTCCAGAAATGGTGTTTTGGGCAAAGGAATTACTGAGAACCAGCATGGCAATGCCGATCCATAAAAATCTGTTTTTCATGGCTATAGTTTTTTAAAGTGTAGGTAGATGTTACGGTCTTAGAAAATGAGTCATTCGGGGTGTAAAAGCCTGTTTGGGCAAGGCTTTTGGAGATAAAAAGTATCATTTTTTTGTTAAGACGAGGCTCTTTTTGAAGCGCATATCCTTAGATACGGGCAAAAAAAGGAACGAAGTATTAGCGAAAAAAGGATGTTTTTAGCCCAGATGGTCTTGCCCAAACAGGCTTCTCTAAAGCAACCTAGCGATTTATCATTGTGGGTGGCGAGTTCTACACCCCACCACCCAATCCACTCGCAAGGGGCATTCTTATGCCTCTCCCCTATCCTATTGTTGTCCCTACAAACCTACTCCATCAACAAGCAGAAATCCAGTCCAAAAAGGTGAAGGAGGGGAATTATCCGTTGAAGATGGAAGAAAAGCCGTTGAAAAAAAGAATAAAACATGAGCCATCCCTTAGCATGGCCTTACTACTGGTAGGAATAAGTCGTACGACTGGAATGTCTGTGTTTGGAATGGATCTCACTATCTCCGCAGGCGGCTAAGTTTAGCGGTTTAGAGAAATCTCCCTCGCGATTGAAGCGATAAGCTAAATGTGTCAATTGCCCCGCTTCATTCAGTACCAACTGCATTTCAAATACCGTAAACCCTTTGGTTATAATCGACCAGTTTAAGCCTTCGGCATGGCCTAAGCCTAATTTGAATTTCTTAATAAGCCCCATGCCCCGATGGAAAACTTTCTTGTCCAACTCAATGCCATACTTTTCCAATTGTTGCACAAAGGCCGCCGTTTCCTGGGCATCAGCGGTATTAGGGAGGGTCAACAATACGGGCCCAGTGGCAGGTGCAGCGCTGAGTTCAATACTAAACATAGTGCATAACAGTAGCATTAACAATGGGGTGATTGCTTTCATCTTTATATGATTTTTGTGAAATGAAATAAGATACTTTAGTACACTATCCAGGGATTACCCACACTATCAATATTGCTGAGTAATGGACCCTCTAGCTTTGAGGCTTATGATGTCAGTTTTTGCCCGATCATGGTTAAAATGATAAGAGAAGCCAATCAAAGCATCTCTTTGATCAAAATATAACTTGAAGTCCAAACGCTTGAATTTAGCCGCACGCAATTTAAAGTCTAATCCTTGATGATGCGTAATTTGTAAGAACAGATTCCTAATGTACCCCTTTCGGAATCTATATCGATTTTTTTTGATCGTAAGACCATAAGACTTCAACTGAGTCAAAAATTGATCAGCCATGTCATGGTTATAGCTATTTAAAAGGGTAAGGGTCACTGTGCCATCAATATCTATTTTCCGAACCTTCTTCTGGTCCCTTATTTTGCCTCTTTCATCAACTAGAACATTTTTGGGCATCGCTGGGCTTTTCAATGTATCGCCAACACTAACTGCGCTTGTATCCATCAAGCTTTCAGTTTTTTCGCGTTCATCAGCTGGAGTTACCTTAGCATCCATGATTTGCGGGTCTAGACCATTACTCAGTCCAGTCTTATCTTCCATTTCAGCCGAGGAGAGTAGAGTGTCCGAGCTTGGCTTTCCATAGGGTGGAGAGAAAGGTTCTACCTTTTCCTGAGTAGGAGATGCTAAAGTCCTTTTCGCCACTTTAACAGGTATTTTTTGCTTGGTCATTTGTTCCAAAAATTCAATTGCGGCATCCTGAATCGGAACAGTTTGAGGTATATTGGACGCTACCTCCTCTTCAATCACCTCTACCCTTTCTTGTAGCCCTTGGGCCGATACCACTTCACTATCTCTAGAGGTTAAAGTAATACTCAAGAGGGCCAAGCTACCCAGAGAAAACAACAATAGACTATTGAGACTGATGTGTTTCAGCAAAAGGCTTTTGATCGCCCCTATACCTCCCTGTTCGGCTCCTGCCGCTACAGGCACCCGCTTGGAGAACTGCTCCGCCACCTCCTCAAAACTGACTTGGGGCGCCTCTTCCCGAGCTGCTTCAAACATCGATGATATTATCCTTTCTTCCTGTTTCATAGGGTACCGCCTGTTTTGAGAGATAGTTTGTTTTTCAGGATATTCGCTAGTGCCTTCCTCCCTCTAGATAATCTTTGTTTTACCGCTGATTCAGAACTTTCATGCAGCTGTGCAATTTCTTTGATACTAAAACCCGTAATTTCGAAAAGGATCAAAGCTTCTCTTTGTTCGGCCGGTAAAAAGGCCAGGGCTTTGTGTAAAAGGGCCACGTCCATTCGCTTACTCATCACATCTTCAGGGTCCGCATAGTTGCTGAGTATCGAATCATCCGCAGCAAGAAGGGCTTTCTTTTTCCGCTGGCTATTGGCTAAGATGCGCCGGCTAATCCCAATTAAAAAAGAGAGAAAAGAGCCCTCCTTTTGTAGCGTATCTATCTTCTGATAGGCGATCAGTAGACTTTCATTCATAAGGTCTTCATAGGGCATATCCCCACAAGCACGAGCCCTGCAAAAGCGTTCAAACCGATCGTGAACCCCTTTGTACAGCAACAGAAACTTATCTTGTTTTCGTTTACTCATGCTTCTTCAGCTTATTTCTTCACCCATTCACCCTCTTCACCTCTTCACTTCTTCACCCATTCACCCCTTCCCCTTCCCCTTCCCCCTCATAGTGTCAACACCTCCCAAAAAGTGACAACCCTCATCTTATTTATCCACTTCACAAACACATTTCACCATAAACTTGCGCGTCCTTTTGGGCACATCATCAATATTATGGGCGTGCGTATGGAGAATCAGGTTACTATTCCCAATATGAAGGTGAAAACGATTATCCTCACTGTCTTCTTTTTTCACCCACAAAGTATTCGTTTTTATCTTATTTACCTTTTTCCCTTCCACCCATCCCCAAGGACCCAAAAGTATCGGATTGGAGGCAGCAAATAAAGGACTCCCAGGTGAAAAGCCAGAAAAGTTAATGGACAAATATTGCTCAGGTAAGGTATCAATCTGGATTGCCCCCGGGTCAACCCCCTTCCTCATTCGTAGAAAGTCAAAGTAGTTTTGCCAATCCGTGGAGCTAGGTAATCGCCAGCCCGCTGGACAGATCGTATCCAATTCCAAATGAGAATAGAAATTTCCCTGCGCACAATCCCGCTTCTTTTTATTAAAATTGGGACAATAGGATAAAGCTGTCTCATAGCGTAAATTCCCACGCAGCCATTTTAGGGAACCTATTTGCACGGTCTCATAGACCTTACCATCTCTCGCATCGGTCATTTGATCGAAAATGGGTGCTAAATTTTCTTGGGCATACTGTACAGTCGTACCTAATACGATTAAGCACAAAACCGTCCAAACTCTTTTCATGACTTTGATAAATTGCATAGCGGGAGCATACTAGTTCAAAAGTATCGTCTATTTTTGTTCCTTCTCTATCAATTTTTGCTTTCACTTGACTCAAAAACACAAAAATTGTCAGAGAACCTTTTTGTTCAATGCAGCTTTGTTTTGATCATGTCGACAACTATAAGTGTAGGCTGTTGTAAAAAAGTGACAATAGGCCCCTTTTTTTAAGAAGTTGTTTTAAAGTTAAAACCAAGAAACGTAATGATAAAATACTGCCTTTCTATTGTATTTCTATTGCTTTCCGTTCCAAAATGGGCGCAGTCTAGTCCCAAGGAAGAAGTCACCCCCAAGCCCATTATTAGTCCTAAAAAATTTGTGAGCCAACACCAAGGCACCTTCGGCGGGAAAACGCTCCAATACACGGCTACCGCTGGCGAAACCTATCTGACCGATAAAGAAGGGAAGTTTAGCGCTTCCATCTGGTCAGTCGCCTACACCCAAAATAAAATCAACGATGATCAGCAGCGCCCCGTCACTTTTATCTTCAATGGCGGGCCAGGATCGGCCTCGGTCTGGCTGCATATGGGCCTATTTGGCCCGAAACTCGTACAGGTAGACAGCGAAGCCAAGATGGATGATGGTGGAGCCCCTTATCCGATAGTGGACAACCCTTACGGATTGCTGGATATTACCGATTTAGTCTTCATCGACCCTGTGGGTACTGGATATAGCCAGGTAATAGGTGCGGGAAAAACGGAGGATTATTGGGGTTTGAATGAGGATGCCAGCTCGGTAGCCCAATTTATTCGGCTATGGGTCAGCCAACACCAGCGTTGGAATTCACCCAAATATATCGCTGGAGAAAGCTTTGGAACCACTCGCGCTGCCGGTGTGGCCCATGCCTTGGCTGGCGACGGACAAAACATGGCACTCAATGGCTTGATCATGATTTCTCAAGCCTTGGATTACACTGGCTCCACACCCGAGCACGACAACCTGGTCGCCTTCGTCACTTATTTACCCACCATGGCTGCTACGGCTTGGTACCACAAGAAAGCAGGACAAGGAGAAACCTTAGAAGATTTTGTCCAAAAGGCCCGTGATTTTGCCTTGGACCAATACGCCCCAGCGCTTTTCCGCGGCACCTTACTCAGCAAAGCAAAGCGCCAGGAAATTGCCAAAGGCTTGAGTCAGTTATTAGGATTGGAAGAAGCCTACATTTTGCAATCGGATTTACGGGTTTTAGTCCCTCGCTTCGTCAAAGAACTGCTAAGACAAGATGGGCAAACGGTCGGTCGCCTCGATAGCAGATATACCGGCTTCGAAGCGGATGTCATGGCTGAAAGGCCGACGCTCGGCGATGCAGCTAGCTACGCCATATCGAGTGCCTATACCGCTGCCCTCAACGATTACATGGCGCGCAGCTTGAAAGTCGACATGCCCCGTCCCTACCTCACCTCCAACGGTGGACTATACCCCAAGTGGAACTGGCGCCCCGTACCTAAAGACAAAGGCTGGGAACCCTCCTATGTGAATGTCGCCAGAAAATTGGGCGATGCGATGCGGAAAAATAAAGACCTGAGAGTCATGGTGGCCAACGGTTACTACGACTTGGTGACGCCCTTCTTTGATGCGGAGTACACTTTCGCCCGTCATGGTATTTTGAAAGAGCAAGTAGAGATGAGGTACTATGAAGCAGGGCATATGATGTATACGCATCAGCCCGATTTGAAACAGCTAGCTACAGATATAAGAATCTTCTTACAGCAAAAATAAATTCACTCCCATGCAAAAAACACTCCTCCTAAACCTAATGCTCCTACTGTTCGCTTGCCCGCTGTTATATGGCCAATATCAAATTGGCTTAATCCCAAATGTCAGTCCTGATAGAGGCATTTATAAAAAAATTGGTTACACAGAAGTGGATATCAAATACGGTAGTCCAGCCGTAAAAAACAGAGAAGTTTGGGGCCATATGGCTGCCTACGATGAGGTATGGCGAGCTGGGGCTAATTATGCGACCACCATCGAATTTAGCGAAGATGTCCAGGTTGAAGGACAAGCCTTGGAAAAAGGTAAGTACGCCCTGTTTATTATACCACGAGCGGCCGATAAGTGGACGATCATTTTCAATAAAACCAGTAAACAATGGGGGGCTTTCAGGTATGATAATAGCGAAGATGCTTTACGGGTAGATGTACTCCCACAAATGGGGCCACATCAAGAACACTTGGCCTACCAGATTGACCATCTAGGCTTTGAATATGGTATCGTAACGATGGCTTGGGAACGTATCCGCTTGCCATTTGAGGTAAAAACAGATTATGTAAAAGTGCTCGCCCAGCTGATTGATGAAAGAGTTAGCCAAGCGGATCAATCGCTGAAATGGGTAATTTACCTACAAGGAGCCGAATACCTGGCCCAACAAAACAAAGACATCCCACTGGCCCTACAATGGATTAATACCAGCGAAAGCCTGGCCGCAGAGGTAGTGGAATGGAACAAGCAGTTTTATCCCAAAGCATATGTTTTAGGGCACGTTTATTGGACAAAAGCCAAGTTATTGGCCTTGAATAACGACTTGGCAGGCGCACTCAAGTACACCCAGCAGCTCAAAGACATTCAAGGAGATTACACTTTTTATAAAAAGAAACAAGTGGCAGAAGGCATAGACGAGCTAGAACAAACATGGAGAAAGGAGAAAGCTGAGGTGGATAAGGAATGAGTTGACATAAACAGACTTCAGAAGTGGGTTGGTCGATACCATCAAAAATAATTCTTTTTGTGCATACCATTTTTGGATATAAAAATTCAATTCGGTGATCCATTTCGGCGATTAAGTTTCACCCATTTATGTAGTTTTTCAATAGCTTAAGTGTTCGTGCAAGCTTGGGTTTTACCTTCGGTGACCTACTTTTTTTCATTGCCAAAAAAAGTAGGCAAAAAACGCTAGGCAAAACGTAACTCGTCCCTCAAACAGTGTTTTGCCGGGCCACCCGCATATGGCGTAGCCTAAGGGCTACAATAGCTGTAGTTGGCTGTCGCCAAGGGCTTTGTTACCCCACGAGACATGAACCTTCGGGGGGGCTTAATTTGATAATAAAACACTGACAAACAGTTGATTATTTGTTTTCCTGCTGGAGATTTTGAGGTAAAGGGCCTTATTCCTTTTAGTGAAGACTTAGCCCAAAATCCGTTAAAAACGGTACATTGTTTGAGCCTCGATAAAGCTAGCTTTGAAATATAGCTACCTAGTAATCGAAGCAAAAAGAAGAAGAAACGACTGATATAGCGAGTTTGTAACGTTTAGGATTTTGGACTAAGTCGTAGCGTTAAGAAAGGAATAAACGCCTTGAGTTTTGCTTCTTTGTGTCAAGACAAAGAAGTCGCCGAAGGCACATTTAAAAACAGTCCTAGGCCATATCCATTTTTGGCGAAGTGAAT
>Ga0070726_10003680_pt1 | contig 12775 bp, 13 predicted proteins | sample tdAd471_FD_67275 | JGI IMG/M metagenome (GOLD analysis project Ga0070726, IMG submission 67275) | Marine sediment microbial communities from the Atlantic coast under amendment with organic carbon and nitrate - tdAd47.1 | ecosystem: Environmental > Aquatic > Marine > Coastal > Sediment | place...
TTCAACTGATAAACTGTCCAGTAGTGTCATGGATGCTATACTTTATGAGCTACCTTTAATACCTACTGGATAAATAGTGTATCTAGAAGTTCGTAGCGGTTCTCATGTAAGATGTTCACGTCTAAAAATGTAACAGAAATGAGCAAGTCGATATTGAAAAGCGGAAATCGGAAGGAGGAAGTCGGAATCTCGGTTGGGCTAGACTTGTGTTCCTCCTTCCGATTTCCGCTTTTCAAAAATTGCTGAGAAGTTCGAAATGATACCCTGTCCTACAAAGTTTCAAAAACAAAGGAAACCGAATACCCTTCCGGAATCACCGGAACCAATACCCAATGCCAACGCATCTCGAAAGGCTCGCAACCGCCACATTCACTCACTGTCACCGTAAAGATATATTCCTGCGTATTTTCTTTCACCTGTACGCTACGAGAATAAAATCGTTCGCAACCCGTCGCTCCACCAAATTGCCCCAAGATCGAATATTGGCTGAAGTCGATGGTGGGCAGTTCACCATTACATGGAGTGGTATTGAACAAGGATTGAAAAGCTTCTTCGCTACGAATCACCAGATTGTTCGGTTCCCCCACCGCGCAATCTAAATCCAACACCTCTTCAATACTGCCATAGGTTTCATCCTGTTTTAATTGACAGAGGTCGGTTTCCTTACAAGAATTGAACAGGCAGACTAGGAGGAGACTGGAGAAAAATGCAATTGTTTTCATGGTTTAATTTTAAAAGGTTAGACTGTAGAAAGTACGACTTTAGTTGGGTGTCCCTCCTTGATTCTATCTAAAACTTCTATTCTGCTTGAAAATTTGAGTAGCAAAAGGTAGGGCGAGCAGGGCATAGCTAAATTTATTAAAGACTTGTCCTGATGGGGCAAGCCTTTTAGCAAATACCAGAACATATAAACCTATATCTGTGCAATCGGTTGCTTGGGTTTTATTATCAGCACACTTGTTTTTCTTCTTTATATTGGCTGAAAAACATAATTATTTACTAAAATTTGTTAATTTAGTCATATACTGTTTGGTATTTCAAATAGCTTTATTAGATTTGTGCAATCGTTTGCATGTTATGAAGAAGAGCAAAACCACCATACGAGATATTGCCGGAGCCCTCAGTGTAACCTCATCGACGGTTTCGAGAGCTTTGAATAATCACCCTGCCATTAGTGAGGGTACAAAGCAGTTGGTGACGGCCATGGCGCGGCAAATGAATTATAAGCCTAATCGTCTGGCAGCAGCGCTTCGCAATGGAAAAAGCATGAATATCGGAGTGATTGTTCCGATGGTAGAGCGTAGTATTTTTGCAGCGATTATTAGAGGGATTGAGGAAGTAGTAGCACAGAGTGGGTACGGTATCATTATGTGCCAGACCTACGATGAGTTACAATATGAAAAAAGAGCTTTTGACACTTTATTTAGATCACAAGTAGATGGTGTGATTGCTTCGGCAACTCGATCATCAGGAAATATGAGCTTGTATAAAAGTGTCATTGAAGAAGATATCCCGCTCATTTTATTTGACCGATCTATCGATGAATTAGGGGTCAGCTCGGTTGTTGTAGATGACTTTAAGGGAGGATATGAGGCCACCCGCCACTTGATCGAACAAGGCTGCCGAAAAATTGTCCATTTTGCCGGTGATCTAGATATCAAGATTTACCAAGAACGCTTAAAGGGCTACAAAGCAGCCTTAGCAGATGAAGGGATAAAGTTTGAGCCTGACCGGGTGATTAATTGCCCCTCAGACATTGAATTGGGACGACAGGCGGCGGAGCAAATTATCCAAGGAAATGATATACCTGATGCGATTTTTTCTTCCAGTGACTTTGCAGCACTAGGCGCATTACAAGTTTTAAAGAGCAAATTTAACATTCCCGAAGATATAGCCATTGTAGGCTTTGCGAATGAGCCTTTTACTTCTTTTGTCGAACCCGCTATGACAACGGTCAATCAGCATGGTCGAGATATGGGAAGATTGGCGGCCAAAGCTTTCTTGGATTGTGTGGCGAATAAGAAGGGGTATGTACCCAGGCAGATTGTATTACAGCCTGAATTGATTGTTCGTGCTTCTTCAAAAAAGATTAACTAGGATTTATGCTGAATTCGGATTTAGACGGTCAAGTAGCCGTAATTACTGGAGGAGCTGGCGTGTTAGGAAGTGCTATGGCAAAAGGCCTAGCCGCAGCCGGAGTAAAAGTCGCTATCCTATCACGTACACTGAGCAAAGTGGAAGCAGTAGTAGCCCAAATAGAAGAAATGGGTGGTACTGCCATGGCCTTAGCAGCCGATGTACTAGAAAAGACTCAGCTGGAAGCAGCTAAAGATAAATTGGTAGAGACTTGGGGTCGGATTGATATTTTGGTCAATGCAGCTGGCGGTAATATGCCGGGCGCAACGATCATGCCAAGTCAAACTATTTTTGATCTCTCCATGTCAGATTTTGATAAGGTAACTGATCTGAATCTGAAAGGAACCGTTTTACCCACCGTGGTAATGGGAGAGGTGATGGCTAAGCAGGGGACTGGGAGTATCGTTAACATCTCATCGATGGCCGCACAGCGTACCATTACGAGAGTGGTTGGCTACTCCGCGTCAAAGGCAGCGATTGACAACTTTACCAGATGGATGGCTGTAGAAATGGCCCTGAAATTTGGAGAAGGAATTCGTGTCAACGCTATCGCGCCTGGCTTTTTTGTAGGCGAACAAAACCGTCGCTTACTATTAAACGAGGATAATACCCTTACCAGTAGGGGCCAGACGATAATAGACCACACGCCTATGAAGCGATTCGGCGAACCCGAAGAACTTTGTGGTGCAATGAACTGGCTTTGTAGCCAAGGCGCAAAATTTGTGACGGGAATTGTAATTCCTGTTGACGGAGGATTCAGCGCCTTCAGTGGTATTTAATTCGAAAACGAAACGAAGAACCATAGAATTATGCCATCGAAATTTATTGACGATGACTTTCTGTTACACAGTAGGTCGGCGCAGCAACTTTATCATGAATTTGCTGCGCCCATGCCTATTATTGATTATCATTGCCACCTACCACCAGATGAAATCGCTACCAATCGACAATTCAAGAATTTAACCGAAATTTGGCTCAATGGCGACCATTATAAATGGCGCGCTATGCGAACCAACGGTGTGAATGAAAAATATATTACCGGAGACGCCTCCGACTACGAGAAGTTTGAAGAATGGTCAAAGACCGTTCCTTATACGATGCGAAACCCCTTGTACCATTGGTCGCACCTGGAACTCAAACGTTACTTTGGGGTTACATCTTTGCTATCGGGAGATACAGCGAAAGCGACTTATGATACTTGTACCGCTTTGCTAAATACGGATGATTTTCGTGTGCAACCCTTGATTCAAAGAATGAATGTAGAGGTGGTGTGTACAACAGATGACCCAGTGGATGCTTTGGAACATCATCAGGCTTTGGCCCAACAGGGATTAGGCTTTATGGTACTTCCTGCTTTTCGCCCTGATAAAGCCATTTTCATCGAAACCGATCATTTCAATGCTTACCTAGAACGCTTAGGGCAAACAGTAGATGTGGAAATTCGCTCGCTGTATGACCTACTAGAAGTACTGAAGGCACGGGCAGATTACTTTCATGAACGAGGATGCCGATTATCTGATCATGGTTTGGAACAAATCTATTCGGCAGACTTTACGGACGAAGAGGCGGACAAGATCTTGAAAAAGAAACTGGCAGGCAAGGAAATATTTGCCGGTGAGGCGGTGATTTTCAAATCTGCCATGCTGTACCATTTAGGAAAGATCTATCACAGTAAAGGCTGGACGCAACAATTCCATCTCGGAGCCATGCGCAATAATAACACGAGAATGATGCGTAATCTTGGACCCGATACTGGTTTTGATAGCATAGGAGATTACTCTCAAGCTAGAGCCTTGGCCCGATTCCTTGATCGCCTAGATACGGAAGATCAATTAGCACAAACGATCCTTTACAATTTGCATCCATCTGATAATGAAGTGATGGCCACGATGATCGGAAATTTCAATGATGGTAGCACAGCTGGGAAGTTACAGTTCGGTTCTGGCTGGTGGTTTTTGGATCAACTAGATGGGATGGAAAAGCAAATGAACGCCTTGTCAAATATGGGCTTGATTAGTCGCTTCGTCGGTATGTTAACCGATAGTCGAAGCTTTCTTTCCTACCCTCGTCACGAATATTTCCGCCGGCTAATTTGCAATATGTTTGGAGACGATGTTGAAAAAGGTTTACTGCCGAACGATTTACCTTGGATTGGAAAACTCATCCAAGATATTTGTTATCACAATGCCAAGTCATACTTTAAATTTAGTAAGCCCTAGCGGTTGTTTTTAGATAAAAATACTAGCAATGAAGAAAGTAGTCACCTTTGGTGAAATCATGTTACGACTGACACCGCCAGGCCACAAGCGCTTTAGCCAGGCCAGCGAATTTGATGTCATTTATGGCGGCGGAGAGAGTAATGTAGCCGTTTCCTTAGCCAACTATGGTATTCCGGTTTCATTTGTAAGTCGCATTCCTGCTAATGATATTGGAGAATGTGCGGTGATGGAAATGCGGAAGCGCGGCGTACAAACCCAGGATATTGTCAGAGGAGGAGACCGCCTAGGTATTTATTTCCTAGAAATAGGGGCGGTATCGAGAGGAAGTAAGGTGGTGTATGACCGCGATCACTCCGGAATGGCCAGTATTGAAAAGGGGATGATCGATTGGGAAAGTGTTTTTGCAGATGCTACTTGGTTTCACTGGACGGGAATTACACCAGCGATTTCTCAAGGCGCAGCGGATGCTTGCTTAGAAGCCATTCAAGTCGCCAATCGCATGGGCGTAACGGTTTCTACTGATTTAAACTATAGAAAAAACCTTTGGAATTACGGCAGATCACCCGCAGAAGTTATGCCTGAATTGGTGGCAGGCTGCGATGTGATTTTGGGTAATGAAGAAGATGCAGAAAAGCATTTTGATATTCACCCGGAAGGAGTAGATGTAACACAGGGCGACACCATTGATGCCGGTGCCTACATCTCGGTTTGTCAGCAATTGATGAAGCGTTTCCCACGCGCCAAAAAAGTGATTATCACTTTGAGAGGTTCGATTAGTGCCTCGCACAATACGTGGTCGGGTGTATTATACAATGGACAGGAATTATTGGAAGCGCCTACTTTCCAAATTACGCATATTGTCGATAGAGTAGGAGGAGGAGATAGCTTCATGGGCGGTTTGATCTACGGATTGCTGACTTATGAAAATGACCAAGATGCCCTAAATTTTGCAGTAGCGGCTTCTTGCCTCAAACACACCATTTATGGCGATGCCAATTTGGTGCAAGTATCAGAAGTGGAAAAACTAATGGGGGGAGATGCATCTGGACGCGTGTCCAGGTAGAATTGAGCCACCAATTTTATACGTTTTAACTACCAACTAAGTAATGCCATACAAAGGCTAGAAAGCAAGGGTGTTAGCAATAGGATAATTATCCACAAAACGAAAGACAAAACGAAAAACAAAACAAGTTCAACGTTGTTAACATCCTGTTTTCTTTTTTTACTGGCATAAGCTACCTTTGCGGCTAGCCAAAACCTGGATAGCCTATCAATCCACCTAAATCCAAAGCTTACTTCTCTACTGGCGTACAACTGATGCTCCTAGCAACGCTCTGTTTGTCGTTCATGCAGGCGCTCATTAAGTCTTTGACTGAACTCCACACCTTTGAAATTTTCTTTTTTCGAGGTCTCAGCAGCTCCATTTTATGTTTCATTTATCTTCGTTGGCATCATATTCCGATCTTCGGCATAAGTAAGCAATACCGATGGCTATTTGGCCGGGCCTTTACCGGTGTTTTTGCCACTTGTATCTTCTACTTTACCTTGAAATGGATGCCTTTTGGGGCGGCCGTTTCCTTGAAGTACTTATCGCCGATCTTTGCGGCTATTTTTGCGATCCTAATTTTGAAAGAAAAAGTGAATTGGGCGCAATGGTTTTGCTTCTCTCTAGCCTTGGCAGGAGTCGCACTCTTGAAGGGATTTGACAATAGAATTGATACCCTTTCATTAATCTTAGCCTTCGTCGCAGCGATCATCGGCGGCCTGGCTTTTATATTTATTCGCAAAATCGGAAAACGTGAACATCCGGTCGTAATTGTCAACTACTATATGTTTTTATCCGCTCTCCTGATGGGCGTACTAAGCATCCCCATTTGGCGTTTGCCAAGTTGGGAGGAAGGAGCCTCCTTGACACTCATTGGGATTAGTGGTTTTTTGGGACAATTGTTTATGACGCGAGCGATGCAAAGTGAGGCCGTAAATCGCGTAGCGCCCATGAAATACCTTGAACTCATCTATGCGCTATTGATCGGCCTTTTTTGGTTTGGTGAAAACTATACCTTTTGGAGTTTCATTGGTATTTTACTCATCTTAACGGGCATGCTATTAAATATTAGGTTTTCAACTAAAAGATCTTCTCCTTCAATGTTTGCAGACAGCCAAAAGTGAGTAACTAAGCTCATTTTCCCTCCTTTGGTGACACAAATCACTGAGATTTTACGCCAAACTTATTTTCTTTGCCCAAAACTTAGTCTATGTTAAATTGGTTAAAGAATCTATTAGGTGGCCCCAAGGCTGATATTGGTGCATTGTTGAAGGAAAATGCAAGTATTATTGACGTGAGAAGCCCACAGGAATTTGCCAGCGGCCATGCCAAGGGATCAATCAATATACCCTTGGGGAATTTAGGCGCACAAATGGGGCGTATTAAGAAATTGCCACAACCTATTGTTACCTGTTGCCGCAGTGGCCAACGTAGTGGCATGGGCGCTGCCAAACTTCGACAACAAGGCCTTGAAGCTTTTAATGGTGGAAGCTGGCAAAATGTGGAACGACTGAATAGTTAGCACTATGAAGTATTTTAGAAATTGATATACTACTGGACATTTTGTTGAAAAGCTTAAAGGACGCTCTAAACTTCTAAACTTTGAAGCTGCTAAACCGCAAATGTCCAGCAGGATGAGAAATTGACCTTATGCAAAAGTACATTGATCTTTTCTTGCGATCATTTGGAGATTATTGGAATTACCTGACAGGAGAAATTGGGAACCCTTCCTGGCACAACTACTTCTATTGGCTAATTGGTGTGTCGCTATTTTTCTGGTTATTGGAAGTGGTGATTCCTTGGCGCAAAAAGCAAAAGGCGATTCGGCGTGATTTTTGGCTGGATGGCTTTTATATGTTTTTCAATTTTTTCCTTTTCTCCTTGGTGGGTTACAATGCAGTCTCCAATGTCTTTGTCGAACTATTTAATGACTTTTTAGCGCTGTTTGGTATTACCAATGTAGTAGCCTTACAGGTCCAGTCTTTTCCACTTTGGGGCCAATTGCTATTGATGCTCCTTATCCGTGATTTTATTCACTACAATGTGCATCGCTTACTGCATCGAGTGCCAATGCTTTGGGAATTTCACAAAGTGCATCATTCCGTACAGGAAATGGGCTTTGCGGCGCATCTCCGCTACCATTGGATGGAAAACATTGTCTATCGGTTTCTCGAGTATTTACCCCTAGCAATGATTGGTTTTGGCATCCAAGATTTCTTCATCGTACATATCTTTACCCTGGCGGTTGGGCACTTCAACCACTCCAATATTAGCATTCCGTTGGGGCCGCTAAAGTATATTTTTAACAATCCACAAATGCATATTTGGCATCACGCCAAAGAGTTGCCAAGTGATCACCAAAATGGCGTCAATTTTGGGATCACCCTTAGTATTTGGGATTATCTCTTCAAAACCAACTATATTCCCAATAATGGTCGGGATATTCCCTTGGGCTTCGATGATGTAGAATCCTTCCCGGAAGGGTTCTGGGAACAACAGGCTTACCCTTGGGTGAAAAAAAAGGAAGAAAATGAGGATGTCGCCACCGATTAATCGTCCTCTTCTTTAACCCCACAAGTCCAAAGTCCGAAAGATACAATCGAAAGCCGAAAGCGCTATCCCTTGGGAGGCTGAGGAATATTCCGCTTTCTGACTTCGCGAGCCCCGCCCATAGTTGGAGGGGCTTGGCCTTTTCCCGCCAACTTTATACATTCAGACTTCCCAAGTCTACCCACTCCTTTGTCAGCCCGAAAGAAATTGCTTGTATTCTTTGCAAAGCAATGAGGGATAGGTATATTGCGAAGGCGAATAGGTATGGATGATTTTCCACAAAAGGAATAGATTATTCGACTTGTTCTGCCTAGCAAAAACGAAAAAAATGACAAATCAACTTTGGACAGGGATTTATTGCCTTGCCCTTCTTTGCTTTACTTTAGCATGTAGCGAGCAGCAAGAGGGTAAAGTGCTCAAACTAGGGCACGGCCTCGACACAAAGCATCCGGTACATGGAGGTATGGTCTTCATGGCTGACGAATTGGAGCGAAGATCTGGCGGTAAATTAAAAATTCAAATCTACCCGAGTGGGCAATTAGGTTCAGAGCGACAATGTTTGGAACTCCTTCAAATTGGCAGCCTTGATATGACGAAGGTCTCCGCCGCTCCGCTCGAAAATTTTTCTCCGAAAACAAAAGTACTCAGCTTACCCTATATCTTCCGAGATGAAGATCACGCCTGGAAGGTATTTGCGGGTGATATTGGCAAAGAGCTACTGGTGGGGGCTGAAAAATACTGGCTTCGTGGCTTATGCTTTTATGATGCGGGTAGCCGAAGCTTCTATACCAAGGATCGACCCGTCCGCACCCCTGCCGATCTCCAAGGCTTAAAGATACGGGTGCAGAATAGCCAAACGGCTTTGCAGATGGTTTCTACCTTAGGTGGATCGCCCACGCCGATTTCCTTTGGTGAGTTATATACCGCCTTACAACAAGGAGTAGTGGATGGTGCAGAAAACAATGCACCTAGTCTCTACACCTCTCGACATTATGAAGTCTGCAAATACTATTCAATCGATGAGCATGCTATGGTTCCTGACGTCCTTTTAATTGGTACCAACACTTGGAATCGACTCAGCGAACAGGAGCAAACTTGGTTGCAAGAAGCGGCGGATGCCTCGGTGACCGAGCAAAGGAAATTGTGGAAGATAGCGAACCAAGAAGCCCTCGATGCGGTCATAGCTGCAGGCGTGGAAATCATCCATCCCGATAAAAAAGCTTTTTCTGACCAGGTGGCTGAAATTTATGAAAACTATAAAGATCAGCCCGAAATTTATGACCTCATTCAGCGGATTAAGGCCATTGAGTAATACCTTAAAAGGTAGACTCACCTTAGCTGTTTGAAAGGATCAAGACCTGTACGGAATATTGAAGACCAATGCTCGAAAACGGGATGAACTTCTGGACTAGTTCCCTGGTCTAAATATCCAACACAGGCTAACCATAAATACAACTCCAGCTTATGCGAAATACAATGGATCAAGTTTTGAAGACGGTACTAGCCATCCTGATGGCGGTCATGGTCTTGGATGTACTGTGGGGGGTATTTACCCGCTATGTAATGGGGGCACAAAGCCAATGGACCGAAGAGCTTGCCCGCTTTTTACTGATTTGGATCGGTATTTTAGGTGCGGCCTTTGCTTCGGGTAAAAGAATGCACTTAGCAATCGATATTTTACCAACTACCTTAGAAGGTAAACGTCAAAAATTACTGATGAATGGCATCCACTTGGTTGTCATCTTATTTGCCATAGCCGTCTTATTGATAGGAGGGAGCCGATTGGTTTATATCACCTCCAAGCTAGGGCAGGTCTCTACTGCGCTAGACCTTCCCTTGGCTGTAGTTTATTCAATAGTGCCTATTAGCGGGCTTTTCATCATTATTTACAAAACGATGGACTTACTAAGTCCCTCGGCGGATTAGTCCGTTACAATACCTGTCTCATGGAGATACTTATACTAGTTCTAACGTTTGTTATTTTATTGGGGATCGGGGTGCCTGTGGCTTGGAGTATTGGGGTGTCCACCTTACTGACTATGTTGGTCAGCATTCCCTTTATGCCAGCTGTAACTACCGTGGCACAGCAAATGGCAACTGGCTTGGATAGTTTTACCCTTTTAGCCATTCCTTTCTTTGTGTTAGCCGGTCAGATTATGAACCAAGGTGGCATTGCCAAACGCCTCATTGCCTTTGCCAAAAACTTGGTAGGCTCGTTGCCTGGTGGCTTGGCGCATGTCAATATTGTAACCGCCATGCTATTTGGTGCTATTGCCGGTTCTGCTGCCGCAGCTGCCTCTGCTATCGGCGGTTTCATGGGCAAGCAAATGGAGGAGGAAGGTTACGATCGTGAGTTTGCGGCGGCTGTTAACATTACGTCCTCTACGACAGGACTCATTATTCCACCCAGTAATGTGCTGATTGTCTATTCTTTAGCCAGTGGAGGAGTCTCGATTGCGGCCTTATTCCTAGCGGGCTATCTACCTGGCATCTTAACCGGTTTGATGCTCATGATCGTAGCGACGATCTGGGCTAAGCGCAAAGGTTACCCGGTCGGTAAGCGCAGTAAGTTTAGTGAAGTTATTAAAACTTTCATCGACGCCTTTCCGAGTCTTTTACTCCTAGTGGTCGTGATTGGTGGGATTGTAGCGGGTATCTTTACGGCTACCGAAGCCTCCGCCGTGGCGGTTCTATATTGCTTAATACTCGCTTTTGTCTATAAGGAAATAACGATCTCAGACTTGCCAAGTATACTGATTAGTTCGGTGTCTACAACAGCTATCGTGATGCTATTGATTGCTACCTCTATTAGTATGTCTTGGATAATGAGCTACGAAAATATTCCGCAGAGCATCACTGAAGCATTAATTGGTATAAGTGATAATAAGATCGTAATTTTGTTTATCATCAATATGATCCTTTTGTTTGTCGGTGTTTTTATGGATATGACACCTGCTGTTCTAATCTTTACGCCCATTTTCTTGCCGGTGGTTACAGAATTGGGAATGGACCCGACGCACTTTGGAATTATTATGGTACTTAATCTTTGTATTGGTGTTTGTACACCACCTGTGGGGTCGGTTCTATTTGTTGGAGTCGGGGTAGCGGGCACGACGATACAAAAGGTGATCAGGCCGCTTCTACCTTTATTTTTAGCGATGCTGGTGGCCTTAATGATTGTGACCTATGTTCCGGGATTAAGCTTGTGGTTGCCGAGGTTCTTTGGGTTTTAAGTAAGAAGTTTAATCCTCTTGCTGATGGCCTAGGCCTCAGCAGGAATTATTAAATTTCTATATTGTACAACATATGAGTAGAGAAAAGATCAGCCAAAAAATTGCTGATAATACGATTATCGCCATTGTGCGGAGCAGTCAGCCCATCGACCTGCCGCAACTAGTAGCTAGTTATGCCAAGGGCGGCGTCACGACGATTGAAATCACGATGAATACGCCTGGCGCTTTGGCGGCTGTCCAAAAGATTGCCGAAACCCTCCCAGAAGTACAAATAGGAGTGGGGACGGTAAGGAATACGGGAGAAGCAGGTCAGGCAATTGAGCACGGAGCCCAGTATTTGGTCACACCCATTATGGATCCGGAGATTATCGAAATCGCCCATAAGAATGATATTCCTGTTGTAATGGGGGCCTTTTCTCCCACCGAAATTTACAATGCGCATCAATACGGCGCGGATTTCATCAAGCTTTTTCCCGCCGGAAACTTAGGCGTTTCTTATATGAAAGCTGCTTTGGCTCCCATGCCGCCTTTGAGGATGGTACCCACCGGTGGGATCAATCTAGCTAATGCCCAGGAGTGGCTGAAAGCAGGTGCTACAGGCTTAGGCGTAGGTAGTGCATTGGTAGATCCCGCGCTGATTGCTGCCAAAGACTACGATGGCTTAACGGAATTAGCCCGTAAATTTGCCAGCCTTGTCCAATTATCTGCTTAATTTGCAGCGATAGGTATAGAATTTAAAGGCTCGCCAATACGCAAATAAATGGAGGATCATTCCATTAGTCTCAACAAGTACATCAGTCAAACGGGCGTCTGTTCTCGCCGGGAAGCCGATCAGTGGATCGACGCAGGCCGCGTATTACTCAATGGGGTAGTAGCCAGAAAAGGAAACCGGGTAGCAGCCGGAGATACCGTCACCATCGATGGTAAAGCGATTGGGCAAAAGCCCAAAGAAGTGTATATCGCCCTCCATAAGCCCGTAGGAATTACCTGTACCACCGACCTAAAAGACAAAGATAATATCATCGATTTTGTGGCTTATCCCCAGCGGATTTTCCCTATCGGCCGCCTTGATAAACCTTCCTCCGGTTTGATCTTTCTTACCAATGACGGAGATATTGTCAACGAAATATTACGCGAAGAAAACTACCACGAGAAGGAATATATCGTGAAGGTCAATCGGCCTATCACTCGTACTTTTGTCCAACGTATGGGCAGTGGACTCCCAATTCTGGATACCATCACCAAGCCATGCGAGGTAGAAAAAGTATCCCAATTTGTCTTCCGAATTATCCTCACCCAAGGTCTCAACCGACAGATTCGCCGAATGTGCGAATTCCTGGGCTATAAGGTCGTTAGCCTAAAGCGCGTTCGCATCATGAATGTCCATCTCGATGGCATCAAAAGTGGGCAATGGCGCGATTTAAAGCCGCAGGAAATTAAAGAAATCAAGGCTAGTATTCAACGCTCTAAGCAGAAGCCTCCTCGTGGTAAATAAGTATACATGTGAGTAACTTTTTTGATAGAGGACATGAGTATTATTTCGTTTCCTGAGCCGCCAATTTTTTTAAAAACATCTGTGAAGTTTTTCATTT
>Ga0070726_10003681_pt1 | contig 12773 bp, 8 predicted proteins | sample tdAd471_FD_67275 | JGI IMG/M metagenome (GOLD analysis project Ga0070726, IMG submission 67275) | Marine sediment microbial communities from the Atlantic coast under amendment with organic carbon and nitrate - tdAd47.1 | ecosystem: Environmental > Aquatic > Marine > Coastal > Sediment | place...
AGGTAATTGCCAATCGCTCCAACCGTCATGAAGTTTTCAATCGTCATATCTTGCGGGGGAACTTTCACCTCAAATTTTTCTTCGATAAAGGCGAGTAATTGGATCATGCCCAAAGAATCGATTAGTCCCGATCCGAGAAGATCTTCCTCTGGACTCAGGTCGATATCTACTTGTCCACCCAGGAGTTGTTGTTTGATGTATTCAATGAGTATGTCATTCATAGGAAACTAAATTTTGCGAACTAGTTGTTTAGAGTATGTTTAAATTTTCATGATTGGGCGAAAGTGGAAAAATTTACTACTGAACAAGGCAAAAACCAAAGGCATACCTGGAAGGTACGGCGAGGATTTTTAACGCGGTGCAGTATTAAATTTGCCGCTTGTAGTCAATTGATGGAAGTTTAAACATACTCTTAAGTGCTTTGCGGTTGATCTTACCAGCCGCAGTGCGGGGTAAGGTTTGGGTAATATTGATATGTTGTGGCAATGCGTACGAGGGTAATGATTGACCGACGTGCTGGCGCAAGCTTTGTTCATCTGTATGCTGGCCTTCCTTTAAGGTCACTGCCGCTCCAACTAAGAGTCCAGTGTCTTCGTGATGGAAGGAAAATACGGCCGCTTCTTCTACTGCTTCGTGGGTGATTAATATGGCTTCCACTTCATCCAGTTCTACCCGGTAGCCACGTGTTTTGATTTGGCGATCCTTCCGTCCCAGAAAGTGGAGCAGGCCTTCTACATCCAATCGGACTAGGTCACCCGTTCTATAAAAAACCTCGGGCATGCCAGGTACCTTGGTTTGTATGAAAAAACCTTTTTCTGTCAAATCGGGGCGTTGCCAGTAGCCGCGCATACGGGTGGCGCTGCGGATCAGTAACTCGCCAATTTCGCCTCCTGTAACGACTTCATCTTGCTCATCCAGGATCAACATTTCGGTATTGTCCCAAATGTATCCCAAGGGAAGGGGCTCATCATTGCTGGGGATAGCCGGGACATGATAATAGGTACATTGATTGACTTCAGCTGGGCCATATACATTGCTGAATTGCGCTTGTGGCCAAGTTTGCATTAAGCTTCGCAAGAATTTGGGGGGGAAGGGTTCTCCACCAAAAAGCACCCAACGCAAAGATTGCAGGTTTCGTTCTTCCAGCACCCCTCTTTGTACCAACTGGATAAGCGCCAATGGAACGGAATACCAAAAGGTGAGTTGTTCGCTTTCCATCAGGGTACTTAGGCTGGCCGGGATCTTGGTGTAAGCATCTGGTACAATAACGGTAGTTGCCCCTACATAAGGAGCCGAAAAATAGCCGAAAGTAGAAATATCAAAATGCAAGGCAGCGTGATTACCCACTCGATCTGCTTCGGTCAAATCGTAGCGTGAAGCGGATAGCTTGGCGTAACTCAGGCCGCTGTAATGGGTGTGCATGATCCCTTTGGGCTTGCCGGTTGTGCCAGAGGTATACATGATATAAGCCAAGTCATTTTCCATGACCTTAAGGTCGGGACGATCTGTTTTATCGATTTGTTGGACTGTTTCCCAAGCGTATGCGGGAATTTCCCCTGCTTCTTTCACTCCGATAATACCTTTTAGCTGATCGGGTGATAAAAGGGCCAACTTCCTACGCTGCGCTGCTTGGCTAATCAGGTAGTCAATTCCGCAGTCTGCTAATAAAAATTGGATTCTTTCGATGGGAGCCAGGGGATCGAGTGGTACAAAAGCAGCACCAGCCTGCATAATACCGTAGATGGCTACGGCTGTTTCCAGGCTTCGATTCATATATACACCTATGCGATCTCCCCGCTTCACCCCCAAGTCGATCAATAGATGCGCCAGTTGGTTCATCTGCCGATTGAGTTGCCCATAAGTAATGGCTTGTTTATGGCAGCGAAAAGCGTCCTTCTGCGGGAATCGCTTAGCCGCAGCTTCGACCATTTGGGGGAGTGTGTATACTATCATGATTTATTTTTCATTTCTGCCTTTCGATTTCGCATTTCCTCACGCACGCCTCGATCCCCTGAAGGGGAATCAGCGCGCAACCTTGGGGCATTCCAACTTCACATTTCCGACTTCCAATTTTGCCTGAGAGGAATAGCCTGGACAATGGCTAAAGCCCTAATAGTTTTGCAATAATACTCCGCTGAATATCGGAGGTTCCTGCATATAATACACCACCTACCGCATCCCGCATATCTCTTTCCACCTCAGTAGCTGTGAGAAAACCGATACCGCCTCGAGAGCGAATAGCATCCATGCTAGAAGCCACAAAACTCTCACTCAATTGCAATTTGAGTAGTGCTGCTTCCATCAGGGCAGATTTGCCTTGACGCTTGAGCCAAGCTACTTTGTAAAGCAGTAAGCGAGAGGTTTCTAGGCGCAGTTTCATGTCCGCGATACGATTTGAAACAGATTGGAATTTGCCGATAGGCTGCCCAAACTGTTGCCGTTCTTTTACAAAAGCAATCGTCTCCTCCAACTGGCGCTCCATGGTTCCCAATTGACTAGCCAGAATACAACAACGGTCATATTCCAACGAATAATTGAGTATACTAAATCCTGCTCCTTCTCCTCCTAATCTATGCTCCGTTGGAATGAAGCAATCTTTGAACTCAAAGGCTCCAATCGGTACCGTTCGTAAGCCCATTTTGCTATTGGTAGGAAGCGCGGTAAAACCTGGCGTGCCTTTATCGATTAAAAAAGCAGTAACGCCCCATTTCCCCAGTTTCGGGTTGATATTGGCAAAAACCAATGCCACATCTGCCTCTGGAGCTAGGGTGATCAAGTGTTTCTTACCATTAAGTATATACCCCCCTTCCGTTTTTTCGGCCAGGGTTTCCATACTGAAAATATCGGAGCCAGCATTGGGTTCAGTCAAGGCGTGGGCGGCAATCCATTTGCCACTGGTGAAGGCCGTCAAATACTTTTCTTTCTGTGCCTCGGAGCCGAAGTGGGCAATAGGAATCTGGACCGTCCACATCTGTGCATTCAAGCCTAGGGCCAGTCCATTGTCTTTGCAGCCATAACCAAAGCCTTCCATGGCCAACATAGCAAATAGGAGATCGACTTCCTCCTGCTGGCCCCCATATCGTTTGGGAGCAGCTAGGCCAAGTATGCCGTAGTCTGCGCACTTTTGCCACAATTGTCGGGAGAATAGGCCTTCTTGGTCTCGTTCAATGAGGTTTTCATTTAACGTCTCCTTGGCAAAGGCAATGACTTCTTCTCGGTAATGCGTATAATGTTTAGGCCAGGAAAAGTCCATAGCATTGTTGTTGGTATTCCCTGACAAAACTGGATGGAAATAGCGGCCTGTACGGTCCTCCACTTGCTTTACAGTGTCAGAGACGGTTTATGATTTCTACCGATTTTAGGGGGTAAGGGTTGCAGTATGAGGCCTTACCTTTCGAATAAGTAGTATTTTATCTTTTATTGCGTTAAAATTCGTAGGTTACACTGCCTTTCAAAAAGAAAGGTGTTCCTGGCGTGAAATGAATTTCTTCTAAGCCCTCCGGCCCTTCACCTGCTAAGCGAGATTGCGTAGCAAACTGTGTTTCTTCCCAATCGGAATTCAAGAGATTTTCAATGGCTAGTGTCCAAGACACCTGTTTGTACTTGTAGCCTAAGTTGAAATCCATGATCAAGTAACCTTTTGCGACAATGCTATTGTCTTCGATGGCAGGGCGGTCATGGAGATAACGGGCTTTCAGGCTAGCTGAGAAACCATTATTGAGAACACTGATGCCTCCAGTAAAGGTTTGTACGGGGGCTAGTGGGATATATTGGGCTCCTTCTGGTTCGTCAATACTTCGGGCAAAAGCGTAAGTGTAATCGGCATCTGCAAATAGCCAATTGTTGAGTTGGTACCGCAAGCCGAAGTCTATACCCAGGCGTCTGGTTCGGCCGCTAGGTTCTACGACTCCTTCATCGCCTACATAGACAAATTCTTGCTCCAGGGATAAATGCCAGAGGGTGATATCTGTAATCAGCCTAGGTGTAGGTTTCCACAAAGTACCCAGGTCAACGCCAAATGCAGTAGGCAAGAATTTTCGTCCCACTTCTTGCAATACGACTCGCGTATCATTGGAGTGAAAGCCAAAGCCCGATTTGAGGAAGAACTGTACATCCTTACTCTGGTTGTAAATGAAGTTGAGCTTGGGACTCGCCAAGGTCTGAGAAATCGTCTGGTTTTGATAAATGGTATCAAGGGCATCAACATAGCTGCCGTTAAAATGATCTAGACGAACGGATGGATTAATCAGCCATTTGCCAAATTCAAATTCTGCATTGAAATAGCCATAGATATTTGATTCTAGGACTTCGCCTAGCTGTATATTTTCAAGGGTAGTTCGTCGGTTGCGGGTGTAGGAAAGTTCGTTGTCCTTTACCTGATCGTTTCTCATACCAATACCCGCCTGCAATAGCGTAGGCGTATTATTGAGGTAGGTAGAATGATTCCATTCACTTTGGAAACCAAAAAATTGACGACGTTCTCTTTGTCGAATTTGATCACCATTTTCAGGGTCTCGTAGGAAAAAAGTAAAATTAGAATAGAGCTCGAAGTCATATAAAGAATAGTAAACGTTACTCTTTATGAAGGTTTTTTCGTTGAGTGTTTTACTGAAATTGAGGGCTATATTCGTGCGGCTGGTATTGCCTCCTTCGGTATCATCAATGGCGCCAAAACGCGAGATCATACCCGAATTCACCGCTCGGAAAGGAATTTGCCCCGAAGCATCCCATTGGCTTGTGAAATGCGAAGCCATGACACTTATTTTGCCATCATTGGGTAGATTAGCGCTATACTTACCCATGATATTTAGTCGGTTGAAGTTTTGGGAGGATTCAAATGGGCCATCTGTCAATAGGTATTCCGTAGCGACATAGGCGCTGCTGTTTTCGGTTTCTAAGAGATTGAAAAGGCCTAGGTTACGGAAGGTGTTAAACCGACCGACATCCATCTTTAGGAGACTATTGTCCAGTTTGTCTTTGGTTTTGAATTGCATATAGCCGGCCGTGGTGAAATTACCTTTGTCGGCATAGAAGGGCCCTTTGGCGAAATCGATTTTATCAATGGTCTCAGGGATAAGAAAATGCAAATCTGCATATCCTTGTCCGTGTGCATGAGAAACCATATTGACGGGCATCCCATCTACCATGATACTGATATCGGTACCATGATCGATATCGAAACCCCGCAGGAAAATCTGCTCCGCTTTCCCTCCTCCCGCATGCTGACCAATAAATAGGCCAGGTACTTTCCTCAAAATTTCTTGCGATGAATTAACAGGGTTTAAACTGAGATCGATCCCCGAAATGAGGTTGAGGGAACGGTTATTGCGTCCTACTACGACTTCATCCAGCTGGAAAACCTGCGTTTTAAGCCGGATATCCAAAAAGTCTGCGGGATTATCAATGATTACTACTTGGGTTTTGAAACCTAAGTAAATGACCTGTAAGGTGTCACCTGTTTGGGCTTCCTTTAAGGAAAAACTGCCGTTTTCATTGGAGTGCACATGCTCATCGGAGGTGATATCCAAAATATAAGCCCCTGCAATAGGTACTTTTTGGCTATCGGTGACTTTTCCATACAGTGTTTGCCCAATCATCAATGAAGGCAAAGCGAACATACAAAATAGAGATAGAATAGACTTCATAGTGTTTTTTTGAGTTGTCATATCTTTAAGAAAGCTGAAACATTTTGGTATAAATTGACTATACATGCTAAAGGGGCATTTATATTATTACTGAATTTTTTTTTAAATGGGGCCCTGCTAAATCTCATCAATAGAACACTATGGAACTACTGCGGACCCAGCTTCGAAAAGCCCAGGAATATTGGGGGGATTTGTGGGTGGATGAATCTTCCTTACACAAGGCTGGCATCGCCCACCTTTATATACGGGTAGGATTCATCATCGGGATTTACTTTGTAATAGATAGGTTATTAATGCGGGCAACTCATTTGAGTTTTGAAAGCTTTAAGGCCCCATTTATTTATGGAGAATTTCTCAAAACAGGCTTTCAAACTTGGCGTCTTGTTCCGCTTTTAGTTACCGCGATATTGGTGGTCATATTTCGACATAAGCTACTTGATTCATGGTCAAAATTAGCTTATGGATCTTCTCTACGTTTGTTAGTGGTGGTTGCCACTGCGATCTTAGCTTGGGAATATGCTACTTATGATTTCAACCTCTATTTCAATCAATCCCATTTATTAGATCGTTCTCTTTTATTGTTGTTTATTCCACTTATTTGGTGGCGCCCCGTATTCGTTCTGCCCTTTCTAACGCTGGTCTTGCCTATAATTTGGCAGTTCACTTTTTTACTCGGTTACTCCTGGGCAGCCCCTTATCTACTGTTACGGGTACTCGTACTTTTTGTTGCTTGTTTTATCCTGTACCTGATCAATAAAAGGTACCCAATTTTCGATTTCATACTGATTTTAGGAAGCTTATATGCCACTCACTATTGGGTGCCTGGCTGGGGCAAGATGAGTTGGGAATGGATCCGCTTTGATCAACTACCTCTGATTCTTCCTTCAGCCTACACCAACGGCTGGTTAAGCCAATTGGAACCTGATCAAATTCTGTCCGTCCTACAAAGCTTCTTACCCTTCAATGTGCTGATGAAGCTCTTTGTTCTCTTCGTAGAGGTGGGGGCTTTTCTATTCTTTTTTCATCGCAGACTTCCTGTCATTATGTTGGCGGGATGGATTGCCATGCATATGGGTATATTACTTTTGACTGGGATTAGCCTTTGGATGTGGGTGGTGCTTGATGCCTGTCTTTTATTCCTCTTCTTGCGAAAGGATGGATTTGGACAGTTAGCCCTTTTTTCCTTTCACCCCACCCTTATTTCTTTTCTGCTGATTATTGGGGGGGGATATTGGTGTAAACCCGTGGAACTAGCCTGGTACGACTTACCATTTGCTTACTCCTATCAAATAGAAGCCCAGACAGAAGATGGAAAAACCATCGATTTGCCGACCACTTTCTTCTCTCCTTATGACTACCAATTTACCATGACAGGCTTAGGATATTTAGCTGATCATCCCATGCTTTATGTTGGTGTTAAAGAAGATGCCGATTTTGCCAAAGAACTCTTGTCGCTGCGTTCCAAGGATGATTTCTTATCCGTAGAAGCAGCGAAAGGCGGTACAGGAATAGATGAAGATTTCGCTAATTATTTTGATGCTTTCGTTCAAACCTTTGTACACAACTGGAATGAAAGACAAAACAAAATAACAAATTTCGGGCTGATTCCTGCCCCTGAATTGATACTCAACTATCCTAGGTTCCGTCCGGATCAATTACCCCTGCGGATTCAGGAAATTACCATCTTCCAAGTGACCGCTTTCTTTGGAAGAGATCAATATGAAGAAGTACGTCGAATACCTATTCGATCAATTAAGATCGATTAGATCTCATGATCGAGCGAAACTTGTGTAGTGGTTACCGTTGTATGAGGACTTTTGATCCCCATAATTATATATCCTTTAGTACCAATTGGTGACTCCTATGCTGTTCTTTTTCTACTACCTTTCCTAAGAAGTGGTAGGGGTTCTTAGCATCTTCTTGCAAGCCTTCAATACTGACTTCCTGACCTCTCCCTAATTCCTTGGCATAGTCCAGGAATAAATTCATCACGATTTGATCTTCCAGGGCATAACCTGTCGAATCAAATACAGTACGTTCATGTCGTACTTGCTGAAATTTCTCTTCATTCTGTATCACCTCTAACAAACCCGCATTGATTTGTTCTCTCAATAGTTGTTGGCACTCTCCTTCCTTCATGGCTTGATCGATAAAATCGGGACAAACAAAACTCTTTTTTAACAAGCTAATAGGAAGTTCTACTTTCCCCGGGAAGTCCGAGCCTACCGCATTGACATGTAAGTGAACTTGGGTATCTAAGTCATCAAATAATGGACCCTCTCCGACATCAATCGAGGTAGCTGTGCATAAGATATCTGCTTCGCCGACCACGGTTGGCATATCGCTGGCTACGAAATCGATCGTCAAACCTAGGGCAGCACAACGCGCTGGAAAAGACGCCATGGCTGATTGATCCGCATCATAGAATAAGACTCTTTTCAAATCAAATACCCGTGAAAGGGCATGCAATTGCGTTACAGCCTGTGCTCCACAACCCATCAATCCCAGCTGCGTACTTTCTGGCTTGGCCAGGCATCGACTAGCAACGGCCGAGGCTGCCCCCGTTCTAAGTGCTGTCAATAATACGCCATCTGCCAAGCCTACAAGATGCCCGGTAGTGGTATCGTAGGAGGAAATGGTCGAAATAATAGTCGGTAAACCCAATTGACGCGGATTATCGGGATGATAACCCACTACCTTGATAAGGATTTGATCTCCTTTTTGGTAAAGCGGCATCCATTCGATCAAACCCGGAGCTGGCTCCTCATAGTTAAAACCTGAGCGAATGGGTATATGAGTCTGTGTAGGATCAAAGGATTTAAACGCCTTTGTCAAGCGACCAATCAGCTCATCCATTAAGTGATCTGGGCCAATTTTTTGCATAATGTATTGGACATCTGCAGGCGTTAAAATCAAGGTTTTTTGAATAGACTTGTTCATAATGAATGTCTGAGGTTAAACACCATTGGGACTACTAAGTAATGAGGCACAAATAAAATACACAGCTATGCTTTATCTTTTTCCGCCAGCTTTCGTTCCCAAAACCCTCATGTAGCCCTGCTATACTCGGGTTTTGGTGCCTCATCTGGCGAAATAATATTTTGCCTACTTGTATACTTTATTTATCCCTCATTACTAAGCGGAACCAATTAGCATCAAAGAATTTTCACTGTAGTTACTGAAAGGGAATAGAAAAAGAAACAGGGGAGGGTAAAACAAAGACAGTGCAAATATATAAAAAAATATAATCAACTACGGTATCACCAAATAGAATTAGTCCAAACTGTAAGATGTTAGGCAAATGTTTTTCTTTTCGAAACAAAGAATAGATGCTTGCGTAGGTGATTAAGAGTAAGAACCAAATTTTGTGCAATACCCGTATATAGGTTTGGTACCTGTAATATTCTTGTTTAGCAATCATAAATTATCTGCTAAAAGCTGAATGAGCGGGATGATCAGGGCCACATTTGAAGGAATTACTACTGAACCGAGTTCAAAAAACAAATACTATAAAAAAGCTCCAATTTATTCTCACAGGCGAAGAACGGTCGCGTCTTGTCCTACTCTTCCTGGCAATTCTGGTCATGGCTGTTTTGGAATTAGGTGGGATCGCTTCCATTTTTCCATTCATGCAGTTGGTGGCAGAACCAGAAGCGATTTCAAGCAACCCATGGTTGGCTTGGATGTATGAGTCTGGAGGGTTTCAAAATCCTCGTGCGATGCTGACGGCAGCAGGTTTTGGGGTTATCGCGCTTTTAGCTGTTTCCAAGGCGTCTGCTCTTTTTACGAGTTGGTGGCAGCATAAATATTCTTGGGACGTGGCCCACGCATTATGTACCCGCCTACTTCGCAACTACCTCAATCGACCTTATAGTTATTTTCTCAATAAGAATACTTCCGAGCTTTTTTCCAATCTCATCCTAGAGGTGAGTCAGTTTACAGCGGGGGTATTGGTGCCCATTTTAGAATTGATCACGCAAATGGTAGTAGTTGTACTCATATTTTTACTGCTGTTATTGGTCAACGTTAAGATTGCGCTGACCGTGTCTTTGGTGTTAGGTGCCTCCTATGGTTTAGTCTACCTGGCTCGGCGTCATTTTTTATCCCGGATCGGAGAAGAAAGGGTGGAGGTTAATCTAAGGCGATTTAAGAGTATGAATGAGGCTTTGACCAGTATTAAAACCTCTCGTGTCTATGGTTCTCAAGGTTTCTTTTTCAAGCGATTTGAGGCCGCTTCCCGAGAGCACAGCAGTATTCACCCCAAGGTGCATTTGATTGTTAGTGCACCTCGCTATATTATCGAAGTATTTGCTTTTGGAAGTATCCTGGCCGTTGTGGTTTTTTTGTTGATGCAAGGCGAAGATTTGCAGGGGATTTTGCCCTTGTTAAGTTTGTATGCCTTAGCAGGGTACCGGTTGTTACCCGCCTTGCAACGCGCCTTTTCAGCCGCCGCGACCATTCAACATTCTTTTCCTGTCGTTAAGAAATTGTATACCGACTTACAGTATATACCGACCGATAATTTGCAATTGGAGGGGGATGCGGCAGCGATTCCATTCGAAAAAGAAATCAAACTCCGAGCCCTGAGTTTCCAATATGAGGACACTGATCAGGCCGTTTTGCACGACTTAAATGTCAAGATTCAAAAAGGACAGACGGTGGCCTTTGTGGGTAGTACGGGTTCGGGCAAAACTACCTTGGTAGATATCATCGTAGGTCTGTTGCCTCCTGGTCAAGGAGAGTTACTCATCGATGGGCAGGCCCTAGCCGTTGAGACGGCACCGCACTGGCAAAAGCAAATTGGATATGTTTCTCAGGATGTCTTCCTCTTTGATGATACTATCCGTGCAAATATTGCTATAGGTGTGCAGGAAGAAGCTATTGATATAGCCAGACTGGAAAGCGTCGCCAAAATGGCCGAAATACATGATTTTATCCATACCGAATTACCCGCAGGCTACGATACCGTGGTAGGTGAAAGAGGAGTCCGCTTGAGTGGCGGACAGCGGCAGCGATTGGGACTAGCCCGGTCACTCTATCGCCAGCCTCAACTTCTGGTCTTGGACGAAGCTACCAGTGCATTAGATGGTATTACAGAACAAGCAGTTATTGAATCTATCAAACAAATAGCGGATGAGCTAACTATTATCATCATTGCTCACCGCCTTTCTACCGTGCGTCATGCCGATTGCATTTATGTATTACAAAGTGGTCGGATTATCGAACGCGGAACCTATGACGAACTCATGGAAACCAGTCATTTATTTAGAAAAATGGCACAAGTTCCTGAGATAAATTAAACATCTATGAACAGTTATTTCAACAAAAAACTCTCCCTCCTCCTTGGCCTCTTCCTCTTGGCCCTACCTTTTCAGTCGAATGCTCATGCACCTGATCAGAGTTACGTTTTTCTCAAAGTATTTGAAAACACCGTTGGTGGAGTCGTCGAGATTACCACCAAGGATATTAATAAAGCACTAGACTTAAACCTGCAAGAAGGTTTGACGATGGATGGCTTGAATCCTCACCTAGCACGGATCAAGGAGTATGTGTTGGGGCGGGTGGCCTTTCGCTCCAGCTTAGGCGCCCATGCGATTAAGTTTACAGAGGTTGGCTTATTGGAATTAGATGATTTGGGCGAATTTGTCCAACTCAACTTTGAGCTAGAAGGGGTGACGGCTGTCCCCGATGCGCTGGATATTAAATACGAAGTATTATTTGATAAAGACCCTACTCACCAAGGCTTATTAGTCGTGGCTTATAACTGGCGGGCTGGTATTTTTGACAATGAGGCGCAAGTTTCGCTGATCTTTGACAGTGGCGATACAGAACAACAGTTAGATTTGACAGAATCCTCGGTGATGAAAGGTTTCTGGGCCATGATCAAACAAGGGGTTTGGCACATCTGGATCGGTATCGATCATATCCTATTTTTGTTGGCCTTAGTCCTGCCTGCGGTCGTCCGCCGACTTCGCAAGGAGAAAAAAGACGGAGAAGAAAAGAAAAAATGGAGCTTAAAAGATATTGATGTTCACAAGCAATTGAGTCCGAAAGGCCTAGAAGCCGCTACTAAGACTTGGACGCCTGTGGAGCGTTTCCGCCCGGCCTTGATGTACGTGGTTAAGATTGTTACTTTTTTCACGATTGCGCATACCATTACCTTGAGTTTAGCGGCTTTGGGCTTGGTGCGCTTGCCATCTCAACTGGTAGAATCCATCATTGCTTTCTCTATCGCCTTGGCGGCTTATCACAATATCACTCCCTTGTTTGGTAAAAGAGATTGGTTAATTGCTTTTGGTTTTGGTTTGTTTCACGGTTTTGGTTTTGCCAGTGTATTGGGTGAAATCGGGCTGCGGGGTGAATTTATGACCTTGTCGCTTTTGGGGTTCAATCTGGGCGTTGAATTGGGGCAATTGGCCATTATTTGCTTGATATTTCCTATCTTATATTTCTTCCGTTTGTCCAAACACTATCCTAAGGTTTTGATCTATGGATCTGTTTTCTTGATTGCGGTGGCCTTGTATTGGTTTGTAGAAAGAAGTTTTGATGTCAACTTTTTACTCGATGATTTTGCGGGTAGAGCTTTCCGCAAAGTATTGCGAATAGTAGGCTTGTTATAAGAGTATGTTTAAACTTCCATCAATCGGCTACAAGTGACAAATTTTCTCCTGCACTTCGTTAAAAATCCTCGCCGTACCTTCCAGGTATGTCTTTGTTTTTTGCCTCGTTCAGCACAAAATTTGTTCACTCTCACTCAATCATGAAAATTTAAACATACTCTAAGTCAAAATTGAGCGTACGATGAGTAAAAAAGGATTGCTAGATCGTTGGCGAAGTCAGCAAAAGAAAAAAGAACCTATCGCTGCGATAGCCAAGCGACCTATCGGGACCCGAGCACCGCTTTCCCTAGGGCAACAGCGGCTATGGTTTTTGCAGCAATTGCATCCCAATAATCCCTTTTATCACTATGCCGATGTGCTCCGGCTGAAAGGACGACTAGTAGAGGAACATTTAAGGGAAAGTTTTCGGCAATTGGCACAAAAATATGCGATTTTAAGAACGACCTTCCCTTCGGACAAGGGCAACGTTTATCAGCATATCGGGGAAGCAGCTGCCATCGCTTTTACT
>Ga0070726_10003683_pt1 | contig 12766 bp, 9 predicted proteins | sample tdAd471_FD_67275 | JGI IMG/M metagenome (GOLD analysis project Ga0070726, IMG submission 67275) | Marine sediment microbial communities from the Atlantic coast under amendment with organic carbon and nitrate - tdAd47.1 | ecosystem: Environmental > Aquatic > Marine > Coastal > Sediment | place...
GTGAGCCCCTCGCCTTCCAGCACGTATTTGCCGTCCTTGTGATATTCGGTCGAGGCGCAATCTAGCGCGAGCACGATGTCGTCGCCAAGCTTGTAACCGGCATCCTCGATCGCGCCGGAGATGAAGTCCAACGCCTCCGTCGCCGAGCCGAGCATCGGCGCGAAACCGCCTTCGTCGCCGACATTGGTGTTGTGGCCGCCCTTTTTCAGGCGGCTCTTCAGCGCCTGGAAGACCTCCGACCCGGCCCGCACGGCCTCCGCGATGCTGGCGGCCGAAACCGGCATGATCATGAATTCCTGGATGTCGATCGGATTGTCGGCATGCTGGCCGCCGTTGACGATATTCATCATCGGCACCGGCAGCGTCTTGGCGAAGGAACCGCCGACATAACGGTAAAGCGGCAGGTTCGCCGCATCCGCCGCCGCCTTGGCGACCGCCAGCGACGCACCCAGAATGGCGTTCGCGCCCAGGCGTTCCTTGGTCGGCGTGCCGTCCAATTCGCACATCAGCGCGTCGATCTTCACCTGCTCCTCGGCTTCCATGCCGGAGAGAAGGTCGAAGATCTCACCGTTCACCGCATCGACGGCGCGCTGCACGCCCTTGCCGTTGTAGCGGGCGCCGCCGTCGCGCAGCTCGTGCGCCTCGTAAGCGCCGGTGGAGGCCCCGCTGGGCACCGCCGCACGGCCGAAGGAACCGTCCTCCAAATGCACGTCGACCTCGACGGTCGGATTGCCCCGGCTATCCAGGATTTCGCGTGCGAAGACATCAACAATGGCGGTCATTGGAAACTCCTCAGGAAGGACATAATCGGACGGTTTGTGCGGCTTTCACTACGTCGTTTGCAGCGTCGTTGCAACGCCGCACCGGGCAAGACCGCCCATGCGCAACAAGGTTCGGATCATCGACCCGACCGCAGGGGGTGGAAAGGGCCTATTCGGCCGCCTGACGCAGGGCCGGTTTGGCGACCTGGTCGAAGGCCTTGAGCGTGGCCAACAGGTCGCGCAATTCGTGCAGCGGCACCATGTTCGGCCCGTCCGACGGCGCGTTGTCCGGATCCTGATGGGTTTCCATGAAAATCGCCGCGACGCCGACCGCGATAGCCGCGCGCGCCAGAACCGGCACGAATTCACGCTGGCCGCCCGACGACGTCCCCTGCCCGCCCGGCTGCTGCACCGAATGCGTGGCGTCGAAGACGACCGGCTTGCCGGTCTGCTGCGCCATGATCGGCAGGCTGCGGAAATCGCTGACCAGCGTGTTGTAGCCGAAGCTCACGCCGCGCTCGGTGACCAGCACGTTCGGGTTTCCGGCGCCTTCGATCTTCGCGACCACGTTCTTCATGTCCCAAGGCGCCAGGAACTGACCTTTCTTGACGTTCACCACCCGCCCCGTTTCGGCCGCGGCGACCAGAAGGTCCGTCTGGCGGCACAGAAAGGCCGGGATCTGCAGCACATCGACCGCTTCCGCGACCAGCGCGCATTGATCGGCGGCATGGACGTCCGTCAGGACCGGGCAGCCATAGGTTTCGCGCACCTCGTTGAACACATCCATCGCCTTCGCCAGGCCGACGCCGCGCGGCGCGTTCAGCGATGTCCGGTTCGCCTTGTCGTAGGAAGTCTTGTAGATGAAACCGATACCCAGCTCGTCGGTGACTTCCTTGATCGCGTGGGACATTTCCATCGCGTGATCACGGCTTTCCATCTGGCACGGCCCGGCGATCAGCACGAAGGGCAGGTCGTTCCCGAAGGTGACGTTACCGACTTTGACGGTCTGCTGTGCAGCGGTCATTTTGAATTCCTCGATTATCCGCCGGCGCGGGCCGGCCCGGGAGCCACTATACCAGACGCGACTGGTCTATGGCGGCCTTGATGAAACTGGCGAACAGCGGATGCGGATCGAACGGTTTCGACTTCAATTCCGGATGGTACTGAACGCCGATGAACCAGGGATGGTTCGGGAACTCGACGATTTCCGGCAATTCGCCATCCGGGGACATGCCGGAAAAGACGAGGCCCGCCTTCTCCAGCCGTTCCATGTAGGAGGCATTGACCTCGTACCGGTGGCGGTGCCGCTCCTGGATTTCCGTCGCGCCGCCATAAACTTCCGACACCCGGCTGCCGGGCCGCAGGCACGCGGTATAGGCGCCGAGCCGCATGGTGCCGCCCATGTCGCTGTTTATGCCCCGTTTTTCCAGCTGGTTGCCCTTCATCCATTCGGTCAGCAGGCCGACGACCGGCTCCTCGCTCGGACCGAATTCGGTGGAACTCGCCTTCTTGATCCCGGCGAGGTTCCGGGCCGCCTCGATCACCGCCATCTGCATGCCGAAGCAGATGCCGAAATACGGCACTTCGCGTTCGCGCGCGAACTGAACGGCCTCGATCTTCCCTTCCGCGCCGCGCTCGCCGAAGCCGCCCGGCACCAGAATCCCGTGCACGCCTTCCAGATAGGGAATCGGATCCTCTTTTTCGAAGATCTCGGATTCGATCCATTTCAGGTTCACGCGCACATTATTGGCGATGCCGCCATGGGTCAGCGCTTCGTTGAGGGATTTATAGGCGTCGATCATCACCGTGTACTTGCCGACGACGGCAATCGTGACCTCGCCTTCCGGTCCGCGCACGCGCTCCACGATGTCGGTCCAGCGGGTCAGGTCGACCTCGCCTTCCTCATCCTCGCCCAGCATTTCGAAATAGCGCAGGACTTCGGTGTCCAGGCCTTCGCGGTGATAGGTGTTGGGGACGTCGTAGATCGTATCGACGTCCAAGGCCGAAATGACCCGGCTTTCCTTGACGTTGCAGAACAGCGCGATCTTGCGCTTTTCGTTCTGGGGGATGTCCCGTTCCGCCCGGCACATCAACAGATCCGGCTGGATCCCGACCGAAAGCAGTTCCTTGACCGAGTGCTGCGTCGGCTTGGTCTTCAATTCCCCCGCCGCGCCGATATAGGGCAGAAGGGTCACATGCACGAAGCAGGTGCGTCGGCTGCCCAACTCGTTGCGCAGCTGACGAATGGCTTCCAGGAAGGGCAGGCCCTCGATATCGCCCACCGTGCCGCCGATTTCGCAGAGCACGAAATCTTCGTCGGTGATGTCGCTGAGCACGAAATTCCGGATCGCGTCGGTGACGTGCGGGATGACCTGCACCGTGCCGCCCAGGTAATCCCCGCGCCGCTCCCTGGCGATCACGTCGGAATAGATCTGCCCCGTGGTGATATTGTCGCTTTTCCGGGCCGCAACGCCGGTGAAGCGCTCGTAATGGCCAAGATCGAGATCGGTCTCCGCCCCGTCATCCGTGACGTAGCATTCCCCGTGTTGATAGGGGCTCATCGTTCCGGGATCGACGTTCAGATAGGGGTCCAGCTTGCGCAGGCGGACCTTGTAGCCACGCGCCTGCAACAATGCGCCCATGGACGCGGAGGCTAGACCTTTCCCAAGAGAGGAGACCACGCCGCCTGTAATAAAGATAAATCGTGCCGACATGGACCTGCACACTAACGAAGTTTCACCGTCCGGCTAATCAAAAAATAACGGGTCTGGCGAATCCGGACGACGGCACTCGCCTACCGTCGCGGCAAAGCCCAGCCCTGCCGCGCCTTTCAGAGGGTATGACCGATTAATCTGAAAGCGGAACCAGCGGCTTGCTGTCGGCCGGCGCCGGCGCCTGTTCCTGCGTCTGAGCGCCGCCCTGGACCGAATCGAGGATGGAACTGCCGCTCCGGCCGTGGCCGGAAAGGATCGCCAGCATCAGGCTGGTCGTCATGAAGCAGACCGCCAGGATCGCCGTGGTGCGCGTCAGGGCGCTCGCGGTTCCGCGCGCGCTGAAGATGCCGCCTCCGGCGCCGCCGCCACCGCCGCCGCCGATACCCAGGGCGCCGCCCTCGCTCCGCTGCATCAGAACGACGACAACCAGGCCGATGGCCAGGAACAGATGAACGACGAGAAGGATGGTTTCCATGATACGCCAGCAATTCTTTTGATGTTACGCGCGGCGACAGCCGCCAGCGCGGGTTTCTATAGGAACCGGCCCGGCTTGACCAGTCATCATCACCGCTAATTGCAATACCGGGCCCGCTCAGGCAACTCCCGCCCGGGCGAAAACGTCTTGCACCGGCCCCGCAAGGGCCGGCTCACTCCTTACATAAGCGCGTCGGCGGCATCCGCAATGGCGAGGAAATCCTCCGCCTTCAGGCTCGCGCCCCCGATCAGGCCGCCGTCCACGTCGGGCTGGGACAGCAGTTCCGCCGCATTTCCGGGTTTCATCGATCCACCATACAAAATGCGTACGCCCACCCAATTGTCGGGACCGTAGGTGGCCATGCCGAAGGTGCGGATATGGTCGTGCACATCCTGCGCCTGTTCCGGCGTGGCCGTGCGGCCGGTGCCGATCGCCCAGACGGGTTCATAGGCGATGACGGTGTTTTCCGGCGTCGCCCCCTCGGGAACCGAGTTGTAGAGCTGGCTTGAAATCACCGGCAGCGTTTCCCCGGCATCGCGCTGTTCCTCGGTTTCCCCGAGGCAGATGATCGCGATCAGGCCGGCCGCCTGGGCCGCTTCCGCTTTCGCCTTTACCTCCGCATCGCTCTCCCCGTGATAGGCGCGGCGCTCGGAATGCCCGAGAATGACATATCGGCAGCCAAGGTCCTTCAGCATCACCGGGCTGATGTCGCCGGTATAGGCGCCGTCCTTCTCGTAATGGCTATCCTGGCCGCCGACGGCGACCGCTGCATCCCCCACGGCATCCACGACCGGTTTGATCAGCGTGGCGGGCGGGCAAACCAGAAGCTCTGCCTTGCGGCCGCCGGCGCCGGCCGCGATCGCTTTCGCCAGATCGACGCCATCCTGCAGAAGGCCGTTCATCTTCCAGTTTCCGGCAATCAAAAAACGGCGATCCCGCGCCATGGTCGTTTCCCCTCTGCAGATCATCGGTCATAATTTTCGGTGTTGCCGCGCCATAGCATGCGACCTCCCGTTTGGCCATACTGGCGGGCCGAGGCAGGCAGGCGCGGGTCCGCCCCGGAAACACCGTAGGAATCGGGCCAGCCGCTGGCCCCGAAACTATCGCGGAAATAGGGAAAAACATGGCTTGAAGGGGCATAGGTCGCCTTCTATGATCCGCGGCCTTTACGACGGTATGGGTGGATCGCCTTCGCCTGCCCGCCATCTTCTGCAGTTCAGCAGGGATACGTGGCGCGGGACAGGACGGAACCCGCCAAAACAATCTCGGGAGATTTCGGCATGCTCGCCGCCATGCGGAAGACCGCAAACTCGACCTTTGCGAAGATCTTCATCTTCGGTGTGCTCATCCTCAGCTTCGGGGCATGGGGCATCGCCGACTATGTCACGGGCGGCTCGACCCTCGGGACGACGGCGGCCTATGTCGGCAAGGATGAAATCTCCCTTCAGCAGTTGTCCCGTGCGTATAACGAGAGTCTGCGCCAGGCCAATCTCGGCGCGATCGATCCTGAGACGGCCCAGGCCCTCGGCCTCGCGAACCGCGCGCTGGACGGTCTGGTCGCGCAGAGCCTTGTCGATCAGGAGGCCATCGGCCTCGGCCTCGCCGCGCCGGATTCCGCTGTTGTCCGGACGATCCAGAGCAATCCGAATTTCCGCGGCACGACCGGCCAGTTCGACCGCGCCGTGTATCAGGGTTTCCTGCAGTTCTCGGGCTTGACCGAACGCGCCTATGTCGCGGCCGTCCGGCAGGAAATCGCACGCCGCCAGTTGCTTGAATCCATGGTGTCCGGCGCGGGCGCGCCGACGACCCTGTCCAAGCGCCTCTATGCCTGGCGCAACGAGACCCGCAGCGCGACCTACCTCACCGTTTCGGTCGATGAATCGCTGGATGTGGGCGCGCCGAGCGAGAGCGACCTCACCGCCTATTTCGAAGAGAACAAGGAAGAGTTCCGCCGTCCGGAATTGCGGGCCGTCAGCTATATCCATCTCGCGCCGACGGAATTGCAGGCCGAGATCGAGATCAGCGATGAGGCAATCGAAGAATCCTATCAGGCGCGGCTTGCGGAATTCACGGTGCCCGAGCGCCGGACCCTGCGGCAGATGCTGCTGCCCGACGAAGAAACGGCGAAAGCCGCGCTGGCCCGGATTCGCGGCGGCGAGGACTTCGCCGATATCGCGGCCGAAGTCGCCGGCGCCGGATCCGACGTTGTCGAATTGGGAACCATGACCCGCGAACAACTGCCCGATCCCGCTCTTCAGGAGGCGGCCTTCTCCCTCGCCGAGGGCGAAACCTCCGAGGCGACCGAAGGGGTCTTCGGCTGGTTCCTGGTTCAGGCGACCGACGTCATCGAAGGCAGCCGGCAGAGCCTTGACGAGGTCCGCGACGTGATCCGCAACGACCTCGCGGCCTCCAAAGCCATCGAGGCGGTCTACAAACTGTCGACCGATCTGGACGACCAGCTCGGCGGCGGCGCCACCCTGGAAGAGGCCGCCGCGTCCCTGAACCTGAAGGTTCAGAAGCTGGAGGCTGTCAGCCAGTCGGGCCGTGGGGCCGACGATGCGCTGCTCGACCTGCCGGATGCGCCGGTCTTCCTGGCCACGCTCTACGAAACCGATGCCGGTCTGGACAGCCTGCTGGTCGAAACGTCGGACAACGGCTATTTCGTCCTGCGGACCGACAGCGTCACCGAAAGCCGGATTCCCCCGCTGGAGGATATCCGCGCGGCCGTCGTCGACGCCTGGCGGACCGAACAGCGTTTCGTCCGAGCGAAGCCGGAAGCCGAGGCCGCAAAGGCCCTGCTGGAAGACGGACGCACCGTCGAGGATGTCGCCACGGAGAAGAGCTACAACTGGTCCAGCACCGGACTGCTGACCCGCGAAGGCGCCGGTTCGGCCCCCCTTCCCTCGGCGATCCGAACCCAATTGTTCGAAGGCAAGGTCGGTGACGTATTCATGGGCCGGACCTTCGACGGGTATGCGATCGCCGTCCTGGATGTGGTGAACGAGGTCAACATGGCCGATTCCGACACCGCCGAGCAGGTCAACGCCCTGGGGCGTGAACTGTCGCGCGGCATCGGCAACGACCTCCTGGCCCAATTCCGGGAAGCGTTGGAAGACGAATATTCCGTCACCATCAAGCAGGACGTTGTGGATCAGATCTATTTCCCGGGCGGCGGGGCGAACTGATCCCAACCACCCTTCACGCAATAGCGCGCCACGCTAGGGTTTAGGACACCGACGAGCCATGCAGATCAGCCCGGAACCGGATGCTTTCGCCGAACGATATGCAGCGGGCGAGCCTCAGGTGGTCTGGACGCGCGTGGTCGCGGATCTGGAGACGCCTGTTTCCGCCTATATGAAACTGGCGGCCGGAAAGCCCAATTCCTTCCTGCTTGAATCGGTCGAGGGCGGTGCCGTGCGCGGACGCTATTCCTTCATCGGAATCCGGCCGGACCTGATCTGGCGTTGCAACGGCACACGCGCCGAAATCAACCGACGGGCGCTCGAAAATCCGGGACGTTTCGAGCCGGAGCAAGCCTCCTCCATCGACTCGCTGCGCGCGCTGCTCGACGAATCCAGGATCGATCTGCCCGAAAGCCTGCCGCCGATGGCGGCCGGACTGTTCGGTTACATGAGCTACGATACGATCCGGCTGGTCGAGAATATTCCGGATTCGAACCCGGCCACGCTGAAGACGCCGGACGGCCTCTACATGCGGCCGACCGTGATGGCGGTCTTCGATACGATCGAGGACATCATCACCATCGTCACCCCGGTCCGCCCCAACCCCGCCGTCAGCGCCTTCGACGCGTATGATGCCGCCGTCAGCCGGCTGGACGCCGCCTGCACCGCGCTGGAGCGCACCGTGCCGCATGGCAGCCGCGACCGCGCCAGCCTGGATGAAATGCCGGAGCCGGTCTCGAACATGGCGCCGGAGGACTATAAGGCCATGGTGGCGAAGGCGAAGGATTACATCCGCGCCGGCGATATCTTCCAGGTCGTGTTGAGCCAACGGTTCCAGACCCCGTTCACCCTGGCCCCCTTCGCGCTCTATCGGGCGCTGCGGCGGACCAACCCCTCGCCCTTCCTGTTCTTCCTGGATTTCGGCGGCATGGATGGCGGCGATTTCTCGATCGTGGGGTCCAGCCCGGAAATCCTGGTGCGCCTGCGCGACGGCAAGGTGACGATCCGCCCGATCGCCGGCACGCGGCCGCGCGGCGCCGACAAGGCGGAAGACGAGGCGAATGCGGCGAGCCTGCTGAGCGACCCCAAGGAACTGGCGGAACATCTGATGCTGCTCGACCTGGGCCGCAACGATGTCGGCCGGGTCGCGAAGATCGGCACCGTGACGGTGACGGAACGGAACATCGTCGAGCTCTACAGCCACGTCATGCACATCGTCTCCAACGTCGAAGGCGAAGCCCAGGACGGCATCGATGTCCTGACCGCGCTGATGGCCGGCTTCCCGGCGGGGACGGTTTCCGGCGCGCCGAAGGTCCGCGCCATGGAAATCATCGACGAGTTGGAGCCCGAACGGCGCGGCATCTATGGCGGATGCATCGGCTATTTTGGGGCCGACGGCGCGATGGATACCTGCATCACGCTGCGAACGGCCGTGGTCAAGGACGGCAGAATGTACGTCCAGGCCGGCGCGGGCATCGTCTATGACAGCGATCCGACCTCAGAACACCAGGAATGCGTCAACAAGGCGAAGGCGCTCGTCCGCGCGGCGGAAGAAGCGGTCCGCTTCTCCATCGGCTCCAATTAGTCACCCATATCCGGGGTTAGGCCTCGCTCTAGCCGCTGGGATTCATCAGGCGCACGATCGTGCTGACCGGCACCAGTTGGATGCCCTTGGCCTTCAATGTCGGCAGCCATTCGGCCAATTCCTCGATCGTTCCGTCATGCGGGTGGCCGATGGCGACCGCATAGCCGCGTTCGCGGGCGATCCTTTCCGTCTTCGCCAAGGCCGCGGCGATCGCCTCCCGGCGCATGTCGTGGTCCAGGAAGACGTCCCGTGTGGCATGCGCGACCCCCATGCTGCGCGCCAAACGGAAACCGACCGTCTCCTGCGTCGTGATCGAATCCAGGAACAGCAGGCCTTTGCGCCGCAGCCGGTCCAGCACGGTCCGCATGCCTGGTTCCCAAGCCGTGAAGCGGCTGCCCATATGGTTGTTGATCCCGACATAGCCGTCGAACTGGTCGAGCGCCCAGTCGAGCCGCTGGGCGAGGACGTCCGGCTTCATTCCGGCGAGCAGCGCATTCGGACCCGGATCGACATCCGGGTTCACCGGTTCCATCGGCAGATGCAGCATGACCTCATGCCCATGGGCGCGCGCTTCGCGCACATGGTCGCGCAGATTGTAGCCGTAGGGAATGAAGGAAAGCGTCAGCAGCCCCTGCAGCGCGATCGTCCGGGCCGTTCGCGGTTGGTCGATTCCCAGATCGTCGATCACGATGGCGATCATGGGTTCGCCCAGAACCGGTTCCGACAAGGCGGCATTGCGTATCCAGGCGGGCGCGTCGCCGCCGGCGGGCGGCAGGGTGACCACGACCGGCGCGACCGGGGCGGTTTCCGGCTTCGGCGGGGATGCGGGCGGCGCGGCCGCGTAGTCGCCCGCGGCGGCATCCTGCGATTTTACCGGGGGCCGGGGTTCGACCTCCCGCCGCGCCGCCTCCACCGGCTTCGGCAGCGGCAGCGGCACCGGGGTCCGCGCGTCTTCCGGCACGGCCGGATTCACGGGCTCCTCGAATTTGAAATCCTTCAAGGCATGCTCGGACCGCGTGATCCGGATCGGCAGGCCGTCGCCGGCGCGCGGCGCCGTTTCCGCCCTTTGATCCGGCAGCGACGGCAGGCTGGCGGTGGAATGCGGCCGCCCCAAAGGCCCAGACACCCAGATGCCGAGCGCGAGGCCGAGGCCCAGCCCGGCGGCGAAAACCACGGTCAACTTGCCCAAACCGCGCCGCACCCGGCCCTTTCGGCGCGGATGGGGATGTCCCTTCGGGTTTGCGGTGCGGCTGCGCGCCATGCCTATCCGATCTATCCTTTGGTCGCGTTCAACGGTCGCGTTGAGCGTCCTGCATGACGCAGGATAGCCGGATTCCGCTCCCTTATCGAACCTTTCCGCGCTTCAAGCCGATGTGCGGGTTTGAACGGGCGCGGATTTCCGGCTATGTCCAAACCCGCGACAGGGCTCTCCGTAGCACGGAAGTCGGGCCCGCAAACGGAAGAAAGCGAACGGTCATGTTGGCGCTGATCGATAACTACGACAGTTTCACCTACAACCTGGTCCATTTCCTGGGCGAATTGGGCGCGGAAACCGCCGTCTACCGCAACGACGCCATCAGCGCGGCGGATATCGTCTTTCAGAATCCGGCCGGGATCGTGATCTCGCCCGGCCCCTGCAATCCGGACAAGGCAGGCATCAGCCTGGATATCGTCGCGGCGGCCGAAAAGCACGGCATCCCGCTTCTGGGCGTCTGCCTGGGCCATCAGTCGATCGGGCAGCATTTCGGAGGCAAGGTCGTTCAGGCGCCCAGCATCATGCACGGCAAGGTCGGCGAGATTCGCCATACGGGCGTCGGCGTGTTCGAAGGCTTGCCGAGCCCGCTGAAGGCGACGCGCTACCACAGTCTGGTCGTCGACCGCGCCAGCCTGCCGGAGTGCCTTGAGGTCACCGCCGAGACGGAAAACGACATCATCATGGGGCTGCAGCACCGGGACCTGCCGATCCATGGCGTGCAATTCCATCCGGAAAGCATCGCGACGGAGCACGGCCACGCCCTGTTGCGGAATTTCCTCACCTTCACCCAATCGCCGTGGCGCCAATCGTCTGGGCGCCAATCGTCTGGGCGCCAATCGTCTGGGCGCCAATCGTCTGGGCAAGGGGCGAAAGCGGCTTGATTTAGCAGCGACGGGCCAACCACAATCCAGACGGCCGGTTCAAGACGCGACCGGCCGGGAGAAACGAACACGCCGCCGGCCGGGAAAACCGGCCCGAGAGCAGCAGCAACGGCGGGACAGACAACGGGGCAAAGGCATGAGTGCGGGCATTTCGGACTTCAAGGAAATCCTCGGAATCGTCGCGGAAGGCGTGGCGCTGACCAGGGAACAGGCTGAGGCCGCCTTCGACATCGTCATGTCCGGCGACGCCACGCCGTCCCAGATGGGCGGTTTTCTGATGGCGCTGCGCGTGCGCGGCGAAACGGTCGACGAAATCACCGGCGCGGTTCGGGTGATGCGCGCCAAGGCCCTGCGGGTGAAAGCCCCGCAAGGTGCCATGGATATCGTCGGCACCGGCGGCGATGCCTCGGGCACCTACAACATCTCCACCGCCTCCGCCTTCGTCACGGCGGGAGCCGGCGTGCCGGTCGCCAAGCACGGCAACCGCGCCTTCACCTCCAAGAGCGGCTCCGCCGACGTCCTGACCGCGCTCGGCATCGATCTGGACGCGGATCTGGCCGATGTGGAACGCGCGATCGCCGAAGCGGGCGTCGGCTTCCTGATGGCGCCCCGCCATCACGGGGCGATGCGCAATGTCGGGCCGACCCGCGTCGAAATGGGCATCCGCACCATCTTCAACATCCTGGGTCCGCTTTCCAATCCGGCCATGGTGGACCGCCTGCTGGTCGGCACCTTCGACCGGAAATGGATCGAACCCATGGCCAAGACGCTCGGCAATGTCGGCACGGTGGCGGCCTGGGTCGTTCACGGCGCCGACGGGCTGGACGAGTTGAGCACGACGGGGCCGTCCTATGTGGCGGCGTTGAAGGACGGCGCGGTGACCACATTTGAAGTGACGCCGGAAGACGCCGGCCTGCCGCGCGCATCGCTCGCCGACCTGAAGGGCGGTGAGCCGGAGGCGAACGCGGCCGCGATCCGCTCGGTGCTGGACGGGGCCAAGGGGCCGTTCCGCGATATCGTGCTGCTGAACGCGGGCGCGGCGCTCGTCGTCGCCGGCAAGGCGGACGCGTTGAAGGTGGGGGCCGATCTCGCGGCGCGGTCCATCGACGACGGAAAGGCCCGCGCGGTGCTGGACAAGATGCTGACCATGGTCGGCACGAAAGGATCCGTGGCATGAGCGACGTCCTCGCCAAGATCTGCGCCGACAAGCGGGACCACATCGCCCGCCGGAAAGAGGTGATCTCCCCCGCCGATATCGAGCAGCTGGCCGCGCAGGGCCCCGCCCCGCGCGGTTTCATCAAGGCGCTGGAGGCGAAACACGCCGCCGGCCAGTTCGCCCTGATCGCGGAAATCAAGAAAGCATCGCCCTCCAAGGGGTTGATCCGACCGGATTTCGCGCCGGTCGCCCTGGCGCGCGCCTATCAGGCCGGCGGTGCGGCCTGCCTGTCGATCCTGACCGATGAACCATATTTCCAGGGCCGGGACGAATATCTGACCGCGGCGCGGACCTCCGTCCGCCTGCCCGCCCTGCGCAAGGACTTCATGCTGGACCCGTATCAGGTCTTCGAGGCCCGGGCGCTGGGCGCGGATTGCATCCTGTTGATCATGGCCGCCCTCGAGGACGCCGAGGCCGCCGCATTGGAAGATCTTGCCCATAAGCTTGGCATGGACGTACTGGTCGAAGTCCATGACGGCGAAGAACTGGACCGGGCCTTGGAGCTTAGAAGCCGCCTGATCGGCGTCAACAACCGCAATCTCAAGACCTTGGATGTCGATCTTGCAACGACGGAAGAGCTTGCGGGGCGCGTCGGCGGCGACCGAATCCTGGTCGCGGAAAGCGGCTTGTACAGCCATGAGGATCTTGTCCGCATGTCCAAGGTCGGCGCGAAAACCTTCCTGGTCGGGGAATCGCT
>Ga0070726_10003684_pt1 | contig 12765 bp, 8 predicted proteins | sample tdAd471_FD_67275 | JGI IMG/M metagenome (GOLD analysis project Ga0070726, IMG submission 67275) | Marine sediment microbial communities from the Atlantic coast under amendment with organic carbon and nitrate - tdAd47.1 | ecosystem: Environmental > Aquatic > Marine > Coastal > Sediment | place...
TTGCGCTCGCGCACGCGGCCATCGAACGGGGCGTAGATCGCCGTCCGGTCGAGGGCCAGTTCGGCATCCTTCAGCTGCGCGCGCGCCGCTTCCAGCGCAGCGCGGGCTTCCGCCAGCTGAGGCTCGCGCCGGGCAAGAGGGGAGGCGTCTTCAATGCCAAGGTCCAGAATGTCCTGACGGGCCAGTTCGGCTTCGGCTTCTTCGCGGGCAAGGGCTTGCTGCGCTGTCGCAACGGTAGACTGTGCACGGACGACGGCCAGTTCATAGTCGGCGGCTTCGACCCGCACCAGAAGCTGGCCTTTCTTGATGAAACCTCCATCAATGAAGTCCGGGGAGACATAAGAGATACGGCCGGATGTTTGCGGAGCGACGACGATCTCCCGGCGCGGCTTCACTTCGCCCTGGGCGTCGACAACAAGCTCCAGATCGCCACGGCGCACAGGTTCTGCGAACACGTTCAGCCCGGCGCTGGGTTCAGCGGCCTTTTCCGGTTCCGGCTTGAGAGCTGTCAGTGCAACGACCCCGCCGACCCCAACGACGGCAACGATGCCAAGTGGCAACAAGACTGAAAGAATGCGTCCCATTTTATTTATCTCCTGTCGCTATTCTGCGACGTCTTCCTGCGAGGTTTGGGTGACATTGGCAGCGGCGCTCACGGGCAAGCCGCCACCAAGGGCGAGATGGTAGGATATGCGGTTGGTCGCGCGATTGGCGCGTGCCGACACGAGGTTGCTTTCCGCTGTCAGGCGGCGGGTCTGGGCATCGATCAGGTTGAAGATCGTGATCGTGCCGCTTGTGTACTGACGTTCCGCCAGGTCTTCTGCCAGGCGGGCTTCTTCCAGGGAGCGCATCTGCGCGTCTTCCTGATCCGCGAGCAGGGTGTCAGCGGCAAGCGCGTCCTCCACTTCGCCCCAGGCAGACAGGGCTGCGCTGGCATAGTTGGCGATGGCGGCTTCTGCCTGGGCGATGGCGGCGTCACGCTGCGCGCTGAGGCGGCCGCCGGTAAACAGCGGTTGCACCAGGCTTGCCACAAGGCGGGCGGCGATACGTTCCGGGTCGACCGCGTCTGCGAAGTCGGCCTGGCTGGTGGACAGCGATCCGGTCAGGCGCAGGCTTGGCAACATGGCGAGGCGTGCCTGTTCTGCTCTCAGACCGGCCGCGACCAGATTCGCCTCTGCGCGGGCAATATCCGGCCGACGGGCCAGCAGAAGCATCGGATTGCCTTCCGGTTGCATTACACCCAGCACTGGCAATTCTGCAGGGGCTTCAATTTCCGTTGCCGGATAACGACCCAGCAGGATTTCAAGACGACGGGCTGCCTCGCCAGACAATTGGCGAGTCAGGGCGATATTGGCTTCAGCCCCGGCCAGTGCGCTGCGGGCCGTGCGCACGTCAAGCGCCTGGGCGAGACCACGCTGGAAGCGCCGCTCGGTCAGAATGCGGACGCGGTCGCGCGCTTCATAGGTCTGCAGGGCGACATTTTCCTGCGCCAGAGCGGCGTTCAGATTGATCCAGGCGATCGCGGTTTGCGCAGCAACCGACAGTTCGGCGGCGGCGAGATCAGCTTCGCTGGCGGCGAGATCGGCTTCCGATGCAGCCACGCCGCGGCCCAGCCGGTTCCACAAATCTGCTTCCCAGCTGGCATCGACGCCGAGGCCATAGACGCTGTCCGTCGTACGGTCGATGCCGCCTGCTGTTTCAAAGGCATTGGAGGTGCCGCCTGCAGAGACAGAAGCATCCACGCTGGGCAGGCGCTGGGAGCGGGCTGTGCGTGTGGCGGCCTTGGCGGCGCGTACAAGGGCTGCGCGCGACTCCAGCGTCGGGCTGTTGGCCAAGGCTTCCTGTACCAGCTCGGCCATGATCGGATCATTGAATTGCGTCAGCCAGTTGCCCGTTGGTGCCGTTCCAGCCACACCGCGCGCGGCCCATTCAGCAGGGGCTTCCGGCGCAACGGCAAAGATTTCCCCCCGGTCGCCATCAATTCCGGGCAAGTTTGCCTGTGATGAGGCGCATGCGGCAAGAAATGCCGTGCTGAAAATTAGAATTGATCGTGTCATGCCGTTGGCAACGCTCCCACTTGGTCTTTTGTCCGTTACGCGTCTGCTACTCGACTGTCAACGATAAATTATCGTTATTCAATAATCATTTTATGACTAAAAGACAGTAAATTATGTGCCTCATATGCATAACGGCACTTGGTAGTTTTATCGTTACACAATAGCCGCTACAGATAAGGATGTCTGTGGGCAGTCTGTTAACGGGAGTTGCGATGAGCGAAGGCATGTCAGCCGACGCGAAAGAGGCCGCGAAGAAGGCCCTGACCCGCCGGGCGCGGGACTTCGTCACGCTGGTGGCCTGCTTCGGCGCGATCCTTTTCCTGATGTGGTTGACCGGGGCTGTCGGGCTGATTGAAGCTTTCGCTGCGCTGCTTGTGGCGGCCTCTGTGGCCACAGCTGTCTATGTCGGCACCGCGTCGATCCTGCCAATCAGTCCGCGTTTTGCGATTGAGCAGACAGCCATAACGCCGGAGCCCAGCGATTCTACGGTCATGCTGGATGCCCTGCCGCTGCCTGCCTTCGAGATTGATGACGAGCAGCGCATTGTTGCCTTCAATGAGGAGGCCGAGTTCATCCTTCGTCTGGACGGCCGGGTAAAGCCGCGCGCCAGCACGGTGATCCGCTCTCCGGGCCTGTTGTCGGCCATCGAGAATGCCATTCAGAGCGGTACGGTCGAGCCTGCTGCCGTTGAGGTGGAAAGCGGTCCGGATGAAACCTGGCGGGCCTATGTCTCCCGCCCAGGCAAGGCGCGGCGCACGCTTGTCGTACTGGAGGATCTGACCCCCGTTCGCCGTGCGGCGCGGGCGCGGTCAGACTTCCTGGCCAATGCCAGCCATGAATTGCGCACACCGCTGACGGCGCTGTCCGGCTTTATCGAAACCATGCGTGGCCCGGCCAAGGACGACAAGGATTCCTGGGATCGCTTTCTAGCCATCATGGCAGGGGAGACCCAGCGCATGTCGCGTCTCATCGCAGACCTTCTCTCCCTGTCGCGGATTGAATCGTCTGAACATGTTTCCCCGCGAGAGCGCGAGGACTTCCAGGACATCGTCTCCGATGCCACCCACGCTTTCAGCGCGATTGCCTCAGAAAAGGGTGTGCGGCTGGACGTGCGTGCCGAAAGCGGCAGCATCCCGGTCATTGCGCACCGGGATGAAATGATCCAGGTCGTCGAGAATCTCGTCTCCAATGCGCTGAAATATTCTGCTGAGGGCAGTCAGATCGTGCTGAGCTTTGGTCTTGCTGGCAGCATGGCGGATGCGCGCGTCAAGGCGGGCCAAAGCTGGATGGGCGCAGAGCGGATGACGCTGCTGCCGGCCTCCGGGCGTCCGGGCACCAAGGAGCGGGCTGTCTGGATGCGGGTCGAGGATCAGGGGCCGGGCATTGAGCGCGAACACTTGCCGCGTCTGGGAGAGCGCTTCTACCGCGCCGACCAGAGCCGGGGCGGCAAGATCACCGGCACAGGGCTGGGCCTTGCCATTGTGAAGCACATCATGGCGCACCATCGCGGCGGGTTCGCTGTCGAAACGCGTATCGGCGAGGGCACGGCCTTCGGCGTATGGCTGCCGGCTGCGCGGGAAGAGGGCCTGTCGGACTAGGCCTTGTGGGAGCGGCGGGCCGCATCGAACCAGTCAGTCATCAGATTGCCCGGCATCCGGTTCATCTCATGATACCAGTTCGGCAGATTCTGGATGGCTCCGGCTGTGTCTTCCCAGCGGCGCAAATTGACATCTGCCGCCACATGAAACGCGTCGCGCAGCTTGTTTTCCGTCACAGGCTCCATTGTGCCCATGGGGGCCAGCATGGCCATGCTCTTCTGAGCGGCAATCATGGTTTCAAGCGTGGCGGCGGTCAGGGAAAGTGTGGCGCGCCAAGGTGTCAGCCAGAGATCAAACATGGTGTTTCCCTTGTTCCAAAGAGGAATATATAGCTACTTATGTTGCGCTGCACAACAAATCCCGTGCCAAAGCCACGGGTTTGCCCGGTTTTCGCCTTCTGCAAATGCGACTAGGATTCCCGGAAATGCTGACCGACACGCTCCCCTCTCATTTCGTGCCGTCACCTGCGCGGGGCAGAGTGCTTGTGTTCGATTCCGGCGTCGGCGGCCTCACCGTGGCGGAGGAAATCCGGGCGCTGGGGCCTGCGCTGGGCATCCATTATGCAGCAGATTCCGGCTTTTTCCCCTATGGCGACAAGTCAGACGACGCGCTGAGACAACGCCTGCCGAAAGTGGCAAAGCGCCTGGTTGAGCATGTTCGCCCGGATGTCTTCGTGATTGCCTGCAACACGGCCTCCACATTGGCCCTGCCGGAAGTACGTGCCGTACTGGATATCCCGGTTGTCGGAACCGTCCCAGCGATCAAGCCTGCAGCGCAGCTGACCCGGACCGGCACAGTTGGCCTTCTGGCAACGCCGGGCACCATCCGCCGCGCCTATACGGCAGAGCTGATCAAGACCTTCGCCAGGGACATTCAGGTCATCATGCATGGCAGTATCGAACTGGTGAAGTTGGCCGAAGCCCATGCGCGCGGGGAAGATTTGCCCGTGGAGGCCTTCGCCGCTGCACAGGCCCCGCTGTTCGAGGCCTCTGGCGGTGACAGGATCGACACGATTGTGCTCGCCTGCACCCATTTCCCTCTGGTGCGGGCCCAGCTGGTGGCGAGCGCGCCCCAACCGGTCAGCTATATCGATTCAGGGGCGGCGATTGCCCGCCAGACCATTCGCGTGCTGCCGCCGGATACCGAGGGCAGGGGGCTGGGCGGGCATGCCTGGTTGACCAGCCCGCCTGAAGAGGCACCGGATCTGGCGCTGGTCCTCAGGCGGTATGGATTTCCGGATGTTCAGAGCGTGGCGGATGCGCCGATCGAGATGACTTCCGCGCCGACCGAGTTGTAGAGGCTCGGCCACGGCGCATCGTGTACCAGGGCAACTTCGGTTTCGCCGAAACCGTTGAAGCGGCTGGACATCGCACGGCCATAGGCGCCGAGATTGCCGAACTCCAGATAGTCGCCCTCGGTCAGACCGGCTGGCAGCCAGACTTTCTCCGGGAACTTGTCCGTGGAGTCGCAGGTGGGGCCGTACACCGTGTATTCGACCAGGCGGCCCAGCGTGCGGCCATCACCCGGCAGCGCGCGCATCGGGAAGGCCCAACGCTCGTGCACAGCATCATAGAGGGCGCCATAGGAGCCATCATTGATGTAGATCGCATCGCCTTTGACAAGTTCGATACGGGTCAGCAGGCTTTCTGCTTCAGCCACCAGCGCGCGGCCCGGTTCACACCACAGTTCGGCGTTTTCGAGAACGTACATGGTCTCGAAGGAGCGCTCGACCATGGCGGCATAGTCTTCCAGCGACGGAGGCGGGTTTTCAGCATAGATCGACGGGAAGCCGCCGCCGACATCCACGATGTCGACCGTGACGGAGGCCGCGATGATGATGCGGGAAACGTCTGCCATAGCGGTGGCCCAGGCTGTCGGTTTCATGGCCTGGCTGCCGACATGGAAGGACACGCCCAGTTCGTCCGCATAACGGCGGGCTTCGCGCAGGATTTCCGTTGCATCCTCAGCGCCTGCGCCGAACTTGCCCGCCAGCGGCAGGGCCGCGCCGTCACAGGAGACCGCAATGCGCACGATGATCGTGAGGTCTTGGGCGTAGCCGGTTTCCTCAAGAATCTTGTTCAGTTCTTCCATCGTGTCAGTGACGAAGATGCGCACGCCGAACTCGTGATAGGCACGCTGGATCGCGCGGCGGTTCTTCACCGGATGCAGGAACGCCATGCGGGCGCCCGGGAATTTGCGGTGGATCAGCTCGATCTCGTTCAGAGAGGCCGTGTCGAAGCTGCGAACGCCAGCGTCCCACAGGGCTTCCAGCACGTGCTCGCCGGGGTTTGCCTTCACGGCATAGAATGGCTCACCCGGGAAAGATTCCCGGAACCATTTCGCAGCCGCAGTGACGCGATCCGGACGGAAACACCAAACGGGAACGTCCGGCTGTACGTCGGCAACAATATTATAGGGAGTAGCATAGGAGTGCATGACACCTAACCTCCAAAGGGCTTTTAACCAGCTTTGGGCGTTAGTACAGGGGGCCCCCAGTTTAAGGGTTGGCCCAGATGTCCGCCGCTTCAATTTCGAACGGCGATGTAGGAGACTCTTTTCGGGCATGCAAGCAAAAATTTTGGGCAGCATGCATTTTTTGTCACCCATAGATAACATTGCGGGCGTAAAGCCCTTATTCTACAGGGACAAAACCCTGCCGTTCATTGATCAAAACGCGACCACTTGCCGAGGAGTTCCTCCCGAATGACAGCCAGGCTTGGGCCTCTCTTCGTATCCCTTTTGATGGCATGCCTTGTGGCATGCGGCAAAACGGATTTGTCCGAAATCGAGACCGGAGACGTCATCCTGCCCCCGCCGGTGGACCGCGAGGATGCGCAGAAGATCCGCATTGTCGGCTCGTCCACGGTAGCGCCCTTTGCGACGACCGTGGCCGAACGTTTCGGTGCGACAACCCGCTACCCGACACCGATTGTCGAGACGACCGGCACAGGCGGCGGCTTCAAGACCTTCTGCCAGCGCATCGGCCCGAACCATCCCTCCATCGCGGATGCCTCGCGTCCCGTGCATGAGAGCGAGACGGCCCTGTGTGCCAGCAATGGCATTACGGATATTACCGCGCTTTCTATCGGCTTTGACGGCATCGTGCTGGCCAATGCCCGCGAGGCACCGCCACTGGATCTGAGAAAGGTGGACCTTTACCGCGCCCTCGCGGCAGAGCTGTCGGACGGGCAGGGCGGCTTCATGGCCAATCCCTACAAAAGCTGGGTCGAGGTCAATCCGAATCTACCGGACGAGCCGATCATGGTGTTCGGCCCACCACCCACCTCTGGCACGCGCGATGCCTTTGTTGAGCTGGGCATGGAGCAGGGGGCGCTGGCCGTGCCTGAAATGGCGGCCCTCAAGAAATCGGACCCTGACGCCTACAAGCTGCGTACGCATACGATCCGTACCGATGGCGCGTGGATCGATCTGGGGGAGAATGACACAGCCATCATCCAGTCGTTGATCAAAACGCCAACCGCCATAGGCGTGCTTGGCTATTCCTTTCTGGAGCAGAATGGAGACCGCGTGAAAGCGGCCCATCTGGACGGGGTTGCTGTGACGTTTGAGGCGATTGCGTCGGGCGATTACGGCCTGTCGCGCAGCATGTACATCTATGTAAAGGATCAGAACTTGCCGCTGGTGCCGGGCCTGTCGGAATTCATTGCCGAATTCGTCTCGGACCGGGCCATGGGGCCGGATGGCTATCTGCTGGAAAAGGGGCTGATCCCGCTGCCGGAGGAAGATCGTCATGCCCAGCAGGAGATTGCCGAGCAGCTGGCCAATCGCGGTGCGCGGAAATAGCGTGTCCTACAGGCCAGGCAGCTGGGGCTTCTTGCGGCGGCGCAGGCGGATCTTCTGCCAGAAGCGCTTGCGGGCAGGGGCCGGCAGGGGCTGCAGGTTTTCGATGAAGGCTTCCGCGCAGGCGCGCCAGCTATAGCCCTCGGCATATTTGCGGCAGGTCTCCCGGTCCAGGTCCAGACAGGCCTTTGCACCCTCTGCCAGATCGCCGCCGACGGGCGTGATCGTGCCGGCATTCGAACCGGGAATGACATCGCGCGGGCCGGTGGCCTCATAGGCCGCCACAGGCGTGCCGGAGGCCATCGCTTCCAGCACGACCAGGCCGAACGTGTCGGTCAGGCTGGGAAAGACGAACACGTCTGCGCAGGCATAATATGTGGCCAGTTCCTCGCCGAACTTGGCGCCCAGAAACACGACATCCTTGTAGCGCTTTTCCAGCTCTTCGCGTTGCGGGCCGTCGCCAATGATCACCTTGGTGCCCGGCAGGTCCAGCTCTGCGAAGGCTTCGATATTCTTCTCCACTGCCACGCGGCCGACATTCAGGAAGATCGGACGGGGCAGGCCCTTGAACGGGTCGTCTTCCGTGCCTTCCGGAATGCGCTTGTCCGGATTGAAGAGATTTGTATCCACGCCGCGGCTCCAAGCGACGAGATTGATGAAGCGCTGGGCTTTCAGTTCCTCCACCATGGACGGGGTCGGCACCATCACCTTACCGGAATATTTGTGAAACCAGCGCACAAAGGAATAGCCGGCAGAGACCGGGATCGGCAGGCGCGCGGCGACATATTCCGGAAAGCGTGTGTGGTAGGCCGTCGAGAAGGGGTGTTTCACCGTCAGGCACATCGCGCGTCCGGCCATGCCAAGCGTGCCTTCTGTGGCAATATGGATGGCGTCCGGCTCGAACTCGTGGAAGCGCTCTTCGATCCGATGGCGGGCGAACAGGGCCAGCTTGATTTCAGGATAAGTGGGCAGGGGCATGGTCATGAAGCCCTGTCCGGGATGAACGATCTCCCAGACATGGCCCATTGCCTCGGTTTCCTCGATCACGCGCTTCATAGTGCGCACGACGCCATTCACCTGAGGATCCCAGGCGTCCGTTACGAGCATGATGCGCATGAGCGCTCCTTCAACAGCCTCAGCCACAGTCCCACGCCACTTTGGCGGGGTTGGTAGAGTGCGTAAAGGGCCAGTTGTATCCTGAACAGCCCTGCTTTGCATGCAGTGCAGGCGATGAGCTTCTGCCTCTGTTTGGCTTAATAAGAAGGAAAAAATGGCCCGGATTCGCCTTTTGCGGATTAAAGCCTAGTGTAATTACCAATCGCATTACTCACACACGCTCATTCAGGAACTACATGGCTGACACGCTTGCTTTGCAGAAAATCGACTGGCACTCCCTCGACGATATCAAGTTTGCAGATGAAGAGGCGCTTCTCGAAGATCTGCTGAAACAATCCCCTCTTTCTGACGATCTGCGCCAGGCCACGATGCGCCGCGCGCTGGAACTGGTCGAGAAGGCGCGCAAGCAGGACAAGAACAAGGGTATGATGGAGAGCTTCCTTGAGGAGTTCGGTCTGTCCAATGCCGAGGGGCTGGCGCTGATGTGTCTGGCAGAGGCTCTGCTGCGCGTGCCGGACCCTGAAACCCGCGACGAATTGATTGCTGAAAAGATCAATTCCGGCGACTGGAGCGCACATTTGGGGCAATCGGATTCCTGGCTGGTCAATGCGTCCACTTGGGGGCTGATGCTGACAGGCCGCGTCATTGGCGTTCCGGCCAGCCTGAAAAAGGGGCCGGGGAACTTCCTTCAGGGCCTGATCCGCGAAAGCGGTGAGCCGGTCATCCGCGCTGCCATGATGCAGGCCATGCGGATCATGGGTGAGCAATTCGTGCTGGGCCGCAATGTGAAGGACGCACAGAAACGCGGCCGCCGCATGGTGAAGGCCGGCGAAGCGGCGCATTTCAGCTTTGACATGCTGGGGGAAGGGGCCCGCACGGCCAAGGATGCCGAGCGCTATCTCAAGGCCTATCAGAACGCGATTGATGCCGTTGCCGCCGACAAGGACCCATCTGTGCCGCCGGAACAGGCCAATGGCGTTTCGGTGAAGCTCTCCGCGCTACACCCCCGCTATGAGGCGGTGAATGAAGAGCGTGTGATGGAAGAGATGTATCCGCACGTTCTAGAGTTGTGCCAGCGCGCAGCCAAGTCAAACGTCAACCTCTGTCTCGATGCGGAAGAAGCAGACCGCCTGGTCATCAGCCTGAAAATCCTGGAACGCCTGGCGCGCGAACCTTCGCTGAAGGGATGGAACGGCCTCGGCCTTGCCCTGCAGGCGTATCAGAAACGTGCCGGTGTGGTGATTGATCTGCTCAAGGAACTTGCCGGGCAGACCCGCCGCCGCTTCATGGTGCGCCTCGTGAAGGGCGCCTATTGGGACAGCGAGATCAAGCACTCGCATGTCGAAGGCTTCCCGAACTTCCCTGTCTTTACCACGAAGAATGGTACGGATTTCCATTACATTGCCTGTGCCCGGAAGATGCTGGAAGCGTCCGGCGCGATCTATCCGCAATTTGCCACGCATAACGCGCACTCCGTCGCGGCGATTGAGCAGCTGGCGGACGATATCGGCACCACAGCGTTTGAATTCCAGCGTCTGCATGGCATGGGCGAAGCCCTGTTTGCAGCAGCCGATGCCGGCCGCAAGATACGCGTCTATGCACCGGTCGGCGCCCACCGCGATCTGCTGCCCTATCTGGTGCGCCGCCTGCTGGAGAATGGTGCCAATACCAGTTTCGTGCACTCCTTCCTCGATCCGGACGTTCCGGCAGAACAGGTTGTGGCAGACCCCATCGTGAAGGTGGAAGTCGGTCCGCGCCGTCACCCGCGCATCCCGACACCGCCGCGTCTTTATGGCCCGGACCGGCGCAATTCCTCTGGTATGGACATTAGCCAGAATGCTGTCCGCGAGGAGCTGGCCGCAGCGGTCAAATCCTTCCGTGACAGCCCGGCGATTTCTGCAGGGCCGATTGTCAACGGCAAGGCAGAGACAGGCGGCGGCGACGTGGTACGCGTTCCGTTCGACACCGAAATCGTGCTCGGCTCCGTCAAGGAAGCTGACGAGAAGCAGATCGATCAGGCCCTGAAATCCGCCGTCGGTTATCAGGTCAGCTGGGACCGTCTGGGCGGGGCAGAGCGTGCCAAGCATCTGCGTGCCATGGGCGACATTCTCGAAGAGAACATGACGCGCCTGATCGCGCTGATGGCCCGCGAAGGCGGAAAGACGCTGGGCGACGGCGTGGCTGAAGTGCGCGAGGCGGTCGATTTCTGCCGCTATTACGCCAAGCAGGCCGAGGCCGAATTCACCGGCGCGGTTCGCCTGCCGGGGCCGACAGGTGAGACCAACCAGATCTCCCTGCACGGACGAGGCGTCTTCTGCTGCATCAGCCCGTGGAACTTCCCGCTGGCCATCTTTACAGGCCAGATCGCGGCTGCACTGGCCGCCGGCAATACGGTTGTTGCCAAGCCCGCAGAGCAAACCCCGCTGATCGCGTTTGAAGCCGTGAAGCTGTTCCACAAGGCTGGCCTGCCGGTGGAAACCCTGCACCTTCTGCCGGGTAGCGGTGAGACAGTCGGCTCTGCCCTGATCAAGGACTCCCGTGTCTCCGGTGTGTGCTTCACGGGTGGCACCAGCACGGCGCGCATCATTGCCAAGTCACTGGCAGATCGTGACGGGCCGATCATTCCGCTGATCGCAGAGACTGGCGGCCTGAACGGCCTGTTCGTCGATACGACGGCGCTGAGGGAACAGGTGATCGACGACATCATCGTGTCGGCCTATGGCTCGGCCGGGCAGCGCTGCTCCGCCCTGCGCGTCGCATTCCTGCCGCATGACACGGCGGACATGCTGATCGACGGCCTGATCGGCGCAATGAACGAATTGAAGCTCGGCGACCCAGCCGATCCGGATACGGATGTCGGCCCGGTGATCGACCAGGAATCCCGCGAAATGTTGCAGGAATACCTGGCGAAGATGGAGAAAGAGGCCAAAGTGCTTCATCAGATCCCGGCAGGCAAGATCGGTGATACAGGCTATGGCTTCGGCCCGGCCCTGATCGAGCTGAAGTCCCTCGATCAGATCACGGAAGAGAAATTCGGTCCGATTCTCCACATTGTCCGCTATGATCCGGATGACATTGATGAGGTCGGTGCGGCGCTGAAAGCGAAAGGCTATGGCCTGACACTGGGTATCCATTCCCGTCTGGACAGCTTCCAGATCGAAGTGCGCGATGCCGTGCCGGTCGGCAACACGTATGTGAACCGCTCCATGACCGGGGCCGTGGTCGGCGTGCAGCCTTTTGGCGGCGAAGGCCTCTCCGGAACCGGACCAAAAGCAGGTGGGCCACACTACTTGCATCGTTTCGCCACAGAGCGCACTCTTACTGTGAATATCACGGCACAGGGAGGCGACACCGAACTCCTCAGCCTCTAGGGAGACCGGCATGAAAACACTCGCAATGGCTACGCTCGCAGGGGCTCTTCTTCTGGCAGGCTGTCAGAAGAAGGTGCGGGAACTGCCCGATGCGGGCGAAGCGGTTGCAGGCCAGGGCGATGATTATGACGGCTCGGTCGATGTGACGGCCATCGAAACCCTTGCGGACCTGCCGCGCGAAATTCTCGTCGATGATGAGTATGTGAAGGCAGAGGTCACCTTTGATGAGGCCCTGTTCCAGAAGGCACCCGCCATCGCGATGGATGTGGTCGACAGCGCGCAGATCCGCATCGAGGCCATGCTGGCCGATGCCAAAGCCTACAAGGAAGCCGATCCGGACTATTTCCGGCCCTATGTCGTGCGCGTCCAGTGGAATGTCGTGGCAGAAGCCGGCAATGTGATGAGCCTTGAGGGCTTCATCTATACCTTCACCGGCGGCGCGCATGGCAATTACATGACCGATGCGCGGCTCTATGATTCCCAGACGGGACAGCCCCTGCGGCTCAGCAATTTTTTCCTTCAGCCGCAAGCGACCATCCGTGAGCATATGAATCTGGTCTGGCAGGAGATTGCCGAGCAGAAACAGCGCAAGGCTGGCGGTTCAGGCCAACTGGAAACATTTGCTGCCGAGGCCGCTGAACTGGTCAATGCAGACAGCATCCTCGCAGGGGAGGTGAATTTCGTGCCGTCCACTGTGCCTGGAAAATTCGGTGGCTATGTCGTGCATTTTGCGCCCTATGATATTGGGGCGTATGCGGAGGGGGCCTATCACATTACGGTGCCGCAATCGGCCTTTCGGGACAAGCTGAAGCCTGAATATCT
>Ga0070726_10003685_pt1 | contig 12757 bp, 9 predicted proteins | sample tdAd471_FD_67275 | JGI IMG/M metagenome (GOLD analysis project Ga0070726, IMG submission 67275) | Marine sediment microbial communities from the Atlantic coast under amendment with organic carbon and nitrate - tdAd47.1 | ecosystem: Environmental > Aquatic > Marine > Coastal > Sediment | place...
TTTCGGCGTGTTGCGGGGCAATGGAACCAAGTTGCCTATATCAAGGCCTCAAATCCAGATGCGGCGGATCGCTTTGGACAGTCAGTTTCCGTGTCAGATAACTATGCGATTATTGGTGCGTATTTTGAAGACGGTGGTGGCTCAAGCCTGACAGGCGATCAGGCCGACAATTCCGCAGGCGGATCAGGTGCGGCATACATAGTTGAGCTCGATGTTCAACCGTGCCTCGCCGACACCAACAACGACGGCACCCTCACCCCCGCCGACTTCTCATCATGGGTCGCGGCATTCAACAGCAGCGCTCCCGCGTGTGATCAGAACAGCGACGGCTCATGCACACCGGCCGACTTCAGCGCGTGGGTTGCCAACTACAACGCGGGGTGCGACTGAGATACACACGCTGTCGTTGATTGCACTTTCTTTGCGGATGTCTCTGTGTACGGATCAGCTTGATCCGGAAACACAAGAGACACACGGGCCTGTTGGCCCACATTCAAAGGTGGTGGATCATGAGAAAGCACGCAATGACAGCCGCGGCGATTTTGACCGCTTCTGGCGCTTCGGCGCAGACGTTCAGTCTTGACGACAACCCTTCCGGCCCGTTGACCTCGGCGTTCTATGGCATCGGATTTTCAGCGGAGGATCCGTTTGGTCTGTTCCTGCCGCCGGTCCCCGCGGGGCGGATCGGCCCTTCGCCGACACTGATCACTGTTTCGGGTGTGACGTATGTCGATGCGGATCTTCTGACGGTTGTGCCGGCGATCCCAGCAGAGCCTGTGCTCGACATGGCTTCGCCCGCCGGGACGTACCTCGACGCGGTGAGCCAGGACCACGAGATCTATTACCCCGAGGTTTCGCCCGAGATGAACATCCGCTTCAGTGTGGACCGCGCGACGAACGGCCTGCCCGGCACGCCATTGGCGGGTGAATTCGCGGTCAACCAGCAGCCGGGCGATATCTATCTCTCGGATCGGTTGTTCAAGAATCCGGGCATTTATGTCGGCACGCTCGGAGCGGGGCCGTTCGGCGGCGTGCTGCCGACCGCGGTGCCCGCGCCGGGTTCGCACCATCTCGAGTTTGACGAGAGCATGCTGCACCTGACAGCCGGGATGGGCCCGGGCACGTTTGTCGGGCCTGGCCTGCCCGCGCCGATGTTTGCGCCCGGTCGGCACGACAACGTGGACGCTTACAACGTCATGCCCGATCCCGTGATGGATGTCGATGGCGACGGCAAGAACGACCGCGACAGCTTCTTTAGCATCCCTCCCGCAGAAGCGATGGCGAGCGGATTCTCGGCGGCGGATATCTTTGCGATTCCCAAGGGCTCGGGCGTCGGCGTGACCCCGCCGTGGGCGCCGGGGTTTATGTCCGGGCTCAATATGCTCGGCTTTGCTCCGAACCCGGAATTGCAGGGGCAGCGGGACGATATCGACGGGCTCGTGGTCTGGGACTTCGGCGAGATCAACCCCGACCAGTCACGGGCCGAGCCCGGTCGCGACTACGCGATCTTCTCACTCAGCGAACGCTCGGCCAGCCTCGATGCGCTCCGCAGCATGGGCTTCCCGGTCGACGGCTCGACGATCTTCTTCACCGACTTCTCGGGCACTTTTGCGATCTATCTCTACGGCTCGCAGGTCGGCATCGAGGACTGGTCCTTCGGCGACCAGCAGTTCTCGAACGTGGACGCCCTTGAGATCTGCGCCGAGATCACCCAGCCCTGCGATCCGTGCCTCTTGGCGGATGTCAACGGCGACGGGTCGGTGACGGCTGCAGACTTCAGCGCCTGGGTGACCGCGTTCAACAACGGGGATCCGAAAGCCGACCAGAACTGCGACGGCGTTGTGAGCCCGGCCGACTTCAGCGCCTGGGTGACGAATTACAACGCTTGCACGCCATAAACCTCTTTGACTCGAAACGATCGTCCGCCCCCCCCAGGAATGCCTGGGGGGCGGCTTTTATGACGGATTTGAGTGCATGTAGCTTGGGTGCGAACAAACCCCTCCCCTCTGGCCATTGCCCGCCGGCGGTCCTATGTTTCCGTCCCTCTCCCCGGCCCGGGTTTCGGCGTTGCCGGGGAGCTATCCGGGTGGACCACACAAGACGATTCAGCGGAGCTCTCGCGTGAAGATCAAGACCGACGAAATCGCCAGCATTATCAAGCAGGAAATCTCGAACTACTCGGCCGACCTCGAGGTCTCCGAAGTCGGACGCGTTGTCGAGATCGGCGACGGCATCGCCCGCGTCTATGGCCTCGCAAACGCGATGGCCGGCGAGCTTGTCGAGTTCCAGACCGACAACGGCACCGTCATGGGCCAGGTCATGAACCTCGAGACCGACACCGTCGGTACCGTGATCTACGGCGACCCGCTCTCAGTAAAGGAAGGCGACATCGTCAAGAGCACCGGCAAGCTGCTGCAGGTGCCCGTCGGTGAAGCCATGCTCGGCCGCGTGGTCGACCCGCTCGGCCGCCCGGTCGACGGCGGGGCCGCGATCAACGCCTCCGAGAGCCGACTCGTCGACATCATCGCGCCCGGCATCGCCGAGCGTCAGCCGGTGACCGAGCCGCTGCAGACCGGTATCAAGGCGATCGACGCGATGATCCCGATCGGTCGCGGCCAGCGTGAGCTGATCATCGGTGACCGCAAGACGGGTAAGACCGCTGTTGCGGTGGACGCGATCATCAACCAGAAGCAGTACTGGGGCACGGATGAAGCCGTGGTCTGCATCTACGTCGCCGTCGGCCAGAAAGAGTCGACCGTTGCTGGCGTGGTGCAGACGCTCAAAGAGCAGGGCGCGATGGATTACACCATCGTCGTCACCGCGGGCAGCTCCGACCCCGCCCCGATGCAGTACGTCGCGCCCTACTCCGGCTGCGCGATGGGCGAGTACTTCATGTGGACAGGCAAGCAGCCGGGCCAGACGCTCTCCGACGGCAAGCCCATGCCCAAGCACGCGCTGCTCGTTTACGATGACCTCAGCAAGCAGGCCGTGGCTTACCGCCAGCTCTCGCTGCTGCTCCGCCGTCCGCCCGGTCGTGAGGCCTACCCGGGTGACGTGTTCTACCTCCATAGCCGCCTGCTCGAGCGCGCCACCAAGCTCTCCAACGAGAACGGTGGCGGCTCGCTGACCGCGCTGCCCGTCATCGAGACCCAGGAAGGCGACGTCTCGGCGTACATCCCGACCAACGTGATCTCGATCACCGACGGCCAGATCTACCTTGAACCCGAGCTCTTCTTCTCGGGTGTGCGACCCGCCATCAACGTGGGTATCTCCGTCTCCCGCGTGGGCGGCAACGCTCAGATCAAGGCGATGAAGAAGATCGCCGGCTCCCTGCGACTCGACCTCGCCGCCTACCGCGAGCTCGAGGCATTCGCCCAGCTGGGTACCGATCTCGACAAGGCCACGCAGGCCCAGCTCGACCGCGGTGCCCGCATGGTCGAGTTGCTCAAGCAGCCGCAGTACGTGCCCCAGACCGTGACGGACCAGGTCATCTCGATCTACGCCGGCACGAAGGGCTACCTCGACGATGTGCCCCTGAACAAGGTCGCCGAGTTCGAGAAGTCGATGCTGGACTACTTCCAGACGACCGCCCGCGACGTCCACGCCGAGATCGCCGAGAAGAAGGCGCTCGACGACGAGCTAACCGGCAAGCTAGAGAAGGCGCTCAAGGCCTTCAAGAGCAGCTGGAAGGGTTAAGGCTCAGTCCAACAGATTCGGAATACATGAGAGCCCTCGCCGATTGGCGGGGGCTCTCTGTTTAGTCATTGCAAGTGGGGGTTATAGAGAAGCAGCTCAGATGTCACAGCAAAGGTGGCCAGAACAGCGACGGCTCCTGCACACCGGCCGACTTCAGCGCGTGGGTCGCCAACTACAACGCCGGCTGCTGAAACGAAAAGTCAGCCTTTCCCCGCGGCTTCTCTGAGTTCGTCAGCCACACCCACAAGCGCAGCCTGCCCCTTCTTATCGAGCATGCTCCCGATGATCGCGACCGTGCCGGCGACGAGGAACGCGGGCAGGAGCACATCCAGTGCGCCCAGATAGCTCACGCCGTCGTCCCAGCCGATGCCCTTGAGTATCGGGGGGGCGGCGAACTTGAAGAACGGCACGCACAGGAAGCCCGTCACCATGCCCATCTTAGCGCCAAGCGATGTCAGCTTCGACCAGAACAGACTCAGGATCACCACCGGGCAGAACGTGGCAGCGATGCCCGACCAGCCGAAGATGATGATCCAGAACACACCCTCGTCCGCGTTGTACGCGAGGATGCCCATGCCGATGCCGAAGGCGATCAATGCGAGTATGAGCGTCAATCGCTGACTGAGCTTGACGAGCTGATCGTCGGGCATGTTCGGGTGCTTGGTCTTCTGCCAGTAGTCGCGCACCGCAGCGCTGGACGCAACAACAAGCAACGAATCAATCGTGGACATGATCGCGCTGAGCACCATGGCGATGTAGATGCCCGCCAGGAACGCGGGCAGGAGCGCCTGCGACATGAATGGCAGGATGTTGTCCTGGTCGCCGCCGATCTCGGCCGAGGTGTAGAGCGACCGCCCGACAACGCCGACGAGCACGGCGCCGCTGTCGGCAAGGATCGTCCACGCCAGGGCGACGGCTGCGCCTTTCTTGATTTCCTTCTCGCTCCGCAACGAGATGAACCGCACGAAGACTTGGGGCGAGCCGAGGAACCCGATCCCGATGGCAGCAAAGCCCACGACCGTTGCGACGGTCAGGGGTGTCCAGCCCTGGCCCGCGGTGAGCGAGAGATGGCTCGGGTCGCTGGCGCGGAGCGTGTCCAGAACATTGGTGACGCCACCCGCTTCGAGCAGTCCGACGATGGGCAGCAGCACAAGCCCGATGAGCATGAGCGAGCCCTGGAAGACATCGGACCAGACGACCGCGACGAAGCCTCCCTTGGTGATGTAGAAGAGCACAACAAGGAACCCGATCGTGGCTCCAAGGAAGTAATTCATGTCGAGGAACGCGCTGAACGCTTTGCCGGTTGCGAAGACCTGCGAGCCCGCGTAGATCGGGACGAAGATCACGAGCGCGCCGGCCGCGATCAGTCGGAGCCAGTGCCCGGTGTCGCGCAGGCGCGATTCGAGGTAGTCGGGCACCGTGATCGAGTCGTACTTGTCCGAGAGTCGTTTGAATCGCCTGGCCATGAGCAGCCACGCAGCCCCCACCCCGAGCATCTCTCCCAGCACCACCCAGAATCCCTGCACGCCGATGGCAAATCCAGTACCCGTCAGTCCGAGCAGGAGCCACGCGGATTCTCCGGTCGCTCGCGCCGAGAAGGCGACGTTGATAAATCCGAGCTTCTTGCCGCCGGCGAAGTAGTCCCGGATGTCACGCATCCGCTTCGAGGCGAGATAACCGATGAACAGGAGAACGGCGCAGTACAGCACCACCGCGAGCAGTTTCTGCAGGCTCTCGGAGTCGATAGCTCCACCTCCTAAAGGCAAGAGTGGGGGATCAATAAGGGAGGTCGGAGACTAGCAGAAACATACAGATCATGCAGATCCTCAAGAATGCCGCTAAAAAAACAGCGGCCGCCCCGGAGAGCGGCCGCTGTGAATGGTGATCGGTTTTTAGATTACTGAGGCAGCATCTGGGTGACGACCTTGCTGATGCGGTCCTGGATGAGTGGCAGCGACTCTTCCTCGGACATGTTCATCTGGTTGGCCCAGGCCGAGAGTCGCAGGCCGTGGGGGAAGTAGTTGCTGGTCGTGGTGATGGTAGCGTTGGAGCTGTTGCCCGTGTTGGTGCGGCCTGCATCGGACATGCGGTCGTTGCCGGTACCGGCGCCGGTAGTCGCGTCCGAGCTGCTGTCGGTGAACTTCTCGAACTCGACGGGCGTCTCGCTGTATTCCTCAAGCACGAAGTCGATAATCGCAGCCCACTCGCGGGGTGTCGATGCGTTGGCGATGCCGATGCCGGCCAAACCGCCAGCGCCAGCGCCCGCAGCGGCGCCGTAGCCCCAGCTGTTGGTCGCGTCGGCCACGAGCACGCCCGTGCCGATGCCCGTGGCGGCGCCGGTAATCCAGCCCATCTTGTTGGCGACGTTCTTGCCGCCGGACTCAGGCTCGACCTCGCCGAAGAACCGCAGGCTCGCGCGGAGGCGGTAGGTCGCGTTGGTCGGATCGTTGACCACGGTCCAGCCCTGATCGGTCGCGGCCTGACGCAGCTCCTGAGTCAGGTTGATGTCGGAGGCATCGCTGATATTGCGGAACGAGATGTAAACGTTCTTCTTGTCGGGTGCCGGCGGCTCGAGCTGGGGTGGTGCGACGGTCCAGACCGTGCCGCTACGGGGCTTGGCGTACTTGTTGGCGGTGATCTTGCCGAGACCGCGCGAGACTGTGGTGCAGCCCGAGCTGCCGATGACCACAGCGGCACTCAGGGCAACGAGAGCAAAGAGACGACCTTTCACTGCTGATACCTCCACTCTTGGAACACCACGCCAAAGTCCCGGGCAGTGCTCTGTTTGGTTCCTGAACGATTGAGGACGAGTATATCCACCTAAGACCCGGTTATAGGGCGAACCCCTCGGCGTTCTTACCGTTTGCCGACACACATCGCGGACAGCTTGATGCCATTTTTACATCTCTTTCTCCCACACTCGGGTACGCTTTGCCGGGGGATGAGGAGAGAGGTCAGTATGAATCAATCAGTGACGTCAATCTGTCTTGCCTTCGGGATGGCATCGGTCGCGCTGGCCGACCCGCCCGCAGGGTACTACGACTCGATCACCGGCACAGACGCGGTGACCCTCCAAGCCCAGCTCAACCCGCTGCTCAACAACGCCATCACACGCAGCTACGGCGACGCGAGGATTCATCTCCAAGACATCGAAGAAGATCCGAACAACCTCGCCAATATTATTCTGGTTTACAACGGCGCTTCGATTCCCTCAGGCTGGGATTCGGGCGCAACATGGAACCGCGAACACACCTGGCCCGTTAGTCTCGGTGTCGGCAGCAGCGGCTCCGACTACAGCGATCTTCACCAACTCCACGCCTGCAATCCTTCGATCAACAGCTCACGCGGCAACAAACAGTTCGGGACCTTCCCGGGACAGTTCGACCCAAACCAGTACGGCTTGAACTATCGCGGTCGGATGGCGCGCATGGCCTTCTATATGAAGACACGCTACCCCTACCTCAACATGGTGCAACTCGGCAATCAGCAGCAGTTCATCGACTGGCACATCGCAGAGATGCCGGGCGAGGTCGACAACTACCGCAACGACCGCGTTTACAACACCCAGCAGAACCGCAACGCGTTCGCCGACCGGCCCGAATGGGTCTGGGCGCTCTTCGGTGGATCGGACAGCGATGCTCAGATCATCATCGCGGGCCAGAGCCCGGTCGACGGCTCAACGAGTCAAACGATCGACCTGGGCCTGATGATCGGCGAACCCTCGCAATTCCCGGCGGTTTCGATCGATCTGGCCAAAGCCGGTGCTGCGCCAACCACCTACAGCGTCGTCACCGAGGGCGATCTCGCCGAGGTGAGCCGCTACCAGTTCGGCGCAGCCCGCAACAACCAATCGATGAGCCATCAGGTCCAGATCACCGGCTCGGGATTCGGCCCTTTCGGTGGCACGGTCACCATCGACACCACTGAAGTCACCTCTGCGGGCACGGGCCTCGGCTCGGGTGACGGCGACGATGTAGTCACCATCACAGGCCTGGCGATCGACCACTCGCTCGCCTCACTGAGCGGGCAATCGCAACTCAACGACATCGTCATCGACTTCGGTCAGCTCGATCTCGACGAAACATCGCCCATTCTCGGGTACTCCGTCTGGAATATCGCTCCATCGGTCTACGCGGCCAACCTCGATATCGATAGCGTCATGGTCATCGGCGACGCCGGGGCCTTCGCGACCGACATCACGCCGCTGTCGGGCATCCTGCCCGGAGAATCGGCCGACTTTCAGGTCGAGATCGACACGCAGACCATCGGCACGTACGAGGCCACCGCGATCATCACGCTCAGCGATGAGGATCTCCCCGGTGCTGCCGGCCCGGTTCAGTTGACGGTCACGTTCAAGGGCCGCATCGGTGCGTGCGTAGCCGACACCAACGGCGACGGCATGCTCAGCCCGGCCGACTTCTCCGCATGGGTGGCCGCCTTCAACACGGGTTCGGACGAGTGCGATCAGAACGACGACGGGGTCTGCAGCCCGGCCGATTTCAGCGCCTGGGTCTCCAACTTCAACGCCGGTTGCTGAGCCAATTCTCGGGCAAAATTGCCCAAAATCCCAGTCAGAATGCAACCATCTCGGCTTTGCGGACCCGGATTCAGCCCCATTTGGGCGTGAATCTGGATCCGCGGCCGAGATTGTTGCACAATGGAAGTCAACCGGATCGCTCGGGGGTGCGTATCGGGTGCTGTCTCAGGCCGGCTTTCTCCGGCTTGAAGCAGTATCGCTTCGTGCAGTGAGCAAAGAAGAGTGTGTCGATGAAGGTCAGCCCGGCCAAATCAGGTCGGTAATCCAGTCAGGGGAGGCTTAGATGAAGAAGAAGATGTTGTACACCCTCGCCGGGTGTCTCGCTGTATCCGCCGGCATCGCCAGCGCACAGCAGCCGCTCGTCGTTATCCCAGAAAAAGCCAGCGTTGTCGAACGCTACGCCGACAACTCGCAGGCCTCGCTGCCGAGCGAGACCGTCTGGCGCTACATGTGCGGCTCGGACACCACGGGCCTGACCGACGCCGACCTGCTCGAGGCGGTCGTGAGCCACGACGAACTCGTCGCGCAGGGCGCCACCACTATCAACAACTTCTCGGGTCGCGGCGGCATCGACGTGATCTTCAACGTCTCAGGCAGCATCCCAAGCGGCGCCAACGGCGCGCTCTCCATGGCCGAGGCCATCATCGAGAGCAACTTCAGCGATCCGACCACGATCATCGTGAGTCTCTCGTTCGCAAATATGGGCTCGGGCGTGCTCGGCGCGACCGGCTCGCAGTATGTCCAGGACAGCTGGAGTGATGTCCGTAACGGTCTCATCAACGGCATGGACGGCGACGACACCATCCAGAACTTCCTCCCAACCGGGACCACCATCCCGGTCCGCTACAACGAGAGCTCGACCTCGGTCACCAACGAAACGCGCGTCTACTTCACCCGCGCTAACTACAAGGCAGGCATCGGCAGCTCGGGCGGCACCGACGCAAGCATGCAGTACAACACCAACTTCAACTGGGACTGGGATCCGTCCAACGGCGTGAACAATTCTTCGTACTCGTTTGTCGAGGTTGTTGTTCACGAAGTCGGTCACGCCATGGGGTTCACCTCGGGATCTGACTTCCGCAGCAACGACATGGAAGCGCTCGACATTTTCCGCTTCCAGCGCACCGACGGCACGGGTGATTACAACCCCGACACCACCGCCGAATTCCAGACCACACCCCGCACTGTTGACAAGATCAACACCGACAACCAGAACTCGGACATCATCTCCGACGAATACCGCATGTCCGACGGCTCGCCCTATCAGACAAGCCACTTCCGTGAGCAGGGCAACTGCAGCCCGACGACCAATATCGGCATCATGGACCCGGCATTCAGCCCCGGGTGTACCTTCATCAGCCGCGGTTACTACTCCGACGCCGATATTGCAATGTTCGATGCCATCGGCTACGACGTCGTCGACGGCAACCCGCCGGTCATCACCGTCCAGCCCTCGCCAACGACCGTCTGCGAAGGCCAGACCGCGCAGCTCACGATCGTCGCCACGGGCGATGCACCTTTGACCTACCAGTGGTTCGACCTCTTCCAAATCCCCGTCGCAGGGGCGACCAGCGCCACGCTGAGCATCCCTAACGCGGACGAGAACGACGAGGGCCTCTACTTCTGCCGCGTCACCAACCCGGTTGGAACGGCTGACTCCGACTTCGTCATGATCACCGTCAACCAGGGCGTTTCGATCTCGGACCAGCCCGATTCGCAGACCGTCGACGAGGGCGACAACGTCACATTCACCGTCGTCGCCGACGGCACGCCCACGCTGACCTACCAGTGGCGTAAGAACGGCTCCAACATCGGCGGCGCCACGAGCTCGTCCTACACCATCACCGGAGCCACGCCCTCAGACGACGGCAACTACAGCGTCGTCGTCACCAACGGCTGCGGCAACCTCACGAGCTCCAACGCCTCGCTCACCGTCACACCCGATACGGCCGACTGCCTGGCCGATACCAACGGCGACGGCATCGTGAGCCCGGCTGACTTCAGTGCCTGGGTCGCAGCCTTCAACGCCCAGTCCGCCGCGTGCGACCAGAACGACGACGGGGCCTGCTCGCCCGCCGACTTCAGCGCCTGGGTCGCAAACTACAACGCCGGCTGCCCGTAATCCCGGCAGGACAACCCGACAGCCCTTACCATCCCCCCGGAGCCACAACACTCCGGGGGGATTTCTTTCGGTCGGTATGAACGTTCGTTCTCATGCCGACCTCAGGGGACGCAGCACGATGGAGATGCCAGCCGAGATCTTCCGACGCATCGAATCCGCCTACGCGGGGCGGTCTGTCTGCGTCACGGGGGGGACCGGATTCATCGGCGGCCACATCGTCGACACACTCGTCGCCGCCGGCGCCAGCGTCAGCGTGATCGACGACCTCTCCAACTCCACGCTCGACCGCATCTCCGACCACATCGAACTCCTGCCCGACACCGTCCGGTTTGTCTACGGCTCCATCCTCGACGACCGCGCGCTCCACGATGCGATCGACGGCTCGGAGATCGTCATCCACCTGGCCGCCATGGGCTCCGTGCCCCGCTCCATGAAAGAGCCCTCGCGCACGTTCGAGGTCAACGCCTCGGGCACGCTGCGCGTCTTCGAATCCGCCAGGCGCCACCACGTCTCGCGCGTCGTGATCGCCGCCTCGAGCTCGGCCTACGGCAACCCGGACACGCTGCCCTGCGTCGAAACAATGCCCACGCGTCCCGCTAGCCCATACGCCGCCAGCAAAGTCGCAGCAGAACAGCTCGCGATCGCCTGGAGCCAGGCGTACGGGCTTTCGACCGCATGCCTGCGCTACTTCAACATCTTCGGTCCGCGCCAGCGTGCGGACTCGGCCTATGCCGCAGTCGTCGCGGCCTTTGCCACTAAGCTCCTCAAAGGCGAGCAGCCCGTGATTTACGGCGACGGCCAGCAGTCCCGCGACTTCACCTTCATCTCAAACGCCGTTTACGCCACGCTCCTGGCCGGCGCTTCCCAGCAGAAGCTCATGGGCGAAACCATGAACATCGGCACCGGCTCCTCGGTCTCACTCATCGAGCTTGCGGCTCATATGTCCGAGATCCTGACAGGCGGGCCGGTCGAGCCCGTCTTCGAAGCCCCCCGCGAGGGCGATGTCCGCGACAGCCGAGCCGACATCCAGCGGGCCAACACCCTGATCGGGTATGAACCGATCGCCTCACTCCGTGAAGGTTTGGTGCAGACCTGCGACTGGTATCGAAGCACGGTCGAGGCCGGCAGCTGATGGGCGTGCTCAGACATCCAATCGAATCGCTCTCCGGCTGCTGGCAGCTTCTGCGCCTGCTGATCCTCAGCAAGTTCCGAATCAGGGGGAGATACTGGCACTGGCGCGAGGAAACCGCGTTCGGGCGTGGAAGACCCGCCAATCGCGCAGAAACCCTCAAAGCCGCTCTCGATTACGGCCGATGGATGGCTCGCGTCCGAAAACTCGGGCGTTCAAACCACTAAGTCGCCCCCTCGGGGCCGGTATCATCCAATCAGGTCGGCACGCCGTGCCCCCAGCGGGAGCTTCCACATGTCAGAGCAGAACCAAGCTGCACAGAATCAGGCCGTTTCGGGCGGATTCATCAAGGCCTTTATCCCCGGTCTCATCGTTGGTTTCGTCATCGGCGCGGCCGTCGGTGTGATCGTCGGCTCGACCGGCGGCAACGTCGGCGCTCTGACCGACACCGACGGCACCGCCCGGACCGATCACAGCGGCCACGTCCATGACCGCGATGGCAACCACCTCGACGACGCTCGCGATGCGGGTCAAGAGATGCTCGATGACGCCGGCGAGGTCATCGACGACACCTCCGACGAAGTCGAAGACGCTGTCGAAGATCTCAAGGAACAGCTCGAAGACCAGACGCCCCCGGCCAGCGGCGACGAGTGAGTTCGACAGCCGACCTAGCCCGCGCCCGCAGAGTCATCGCCCAGCACGCCAAAACCTCGGCGCTCATGGGCGTGGACTTTGTCAACGTCAAACCGATGACCAAGGCGGCGCAGCAGACCGTGGTCTCGGCCGCCAATACACCGCGGAATCCCGATGCAGAGGCTGCGATGCGAAAGCTCCGCGCCCGCTATGAGCGTGAGAAGCCGCACGCACCGTTCATCAAAGAGTTCAAGAACCTCGTCTGGGACGACGGCGACCTGAACGCGGGCCTCATGTTCGTGGGTGAAGCGCCCGGGGCCGACGAGGACGAGCAGGGCAAGCCCTTCGTGGGCCGAGCCGGGCAGCTGCTCAACAAGATGATCTCGGCCATGGGGCTCTCCCGCGAGAGCGTCTACATCGCCAACGTGCTCAAGGTCCGCCCGCCCAACAACGCCACACCGACGACTGAGGAGATCGACGCCAGCAGGCCGTTCCTCTTCGAGCAGATCAAGATCGTCCAGCCCCGGGTCATCGTGGCGCTGGGGCTGCCCGCCTCGCGTTGCCTTCTGCACTCGAATGACTCAATGGCCAATCTCCGGGCCCGGTTCCACGACCTCGAGGTCGAGCCGGGCATGACGGT
>Ga0070726_10003686_pt1 | contig 12757 bp, 7 predicted proteins | sample tdAd471_FD_67275 | JGI IMG/M metagenome (GOLD analysis project Ga0070726, IMG submission 67275) | Marine sediment microbial communities from the Atlantic coast under amendment with organic carbon and nitrate - tdAd47.1 | ecosystem: Environmental > Aquatic > Marine > Coastal > Sediment | place...
TTAAAGTTCGAGATGATCGGCGTTTCGATGATCTCGCCCGACGGCTTGGCCATCAGACCGCGCATACCGCCCAGCTGCTTCATCTGCGCCGGCGAACCCCGCGCGCCGGAATGCGCCATCATGTAAACCGAGTTCGGTTCCATTTCGGCCCCGGCATCGTCCCGCTTCATGGCTGAGATTTCCGACATCATCGCATCGGCCACGACATCCGAGCATTTCGACCAGGCATCGACAACCTTGTTATATTTCTCGCCCTGAGTGATCAGACCGTCCATATATTGCTGTTCGAATTCTTTCACCTGATCGCGGGTTGCGTTCACGATGGTCCATTTGCTGTCCGGGATCACCATGTCGTCCTTGCCGAAGGAAATCCCGGCCTTGAACGCCTCGCGGAAGCCCATGGTCATGATCTGGTCGCAGAAAATAACCGATTCCTTCTGACCGCAATAGCGGTAGACGGTGTCGATCACCTCACCCACCTCTTTCTTCCGCAACAGGCGGTTCACGATATCGAACGGCGCCTTGAAGTTTTGCGGCAGAAGCGCGCCCAGCCGAACCCGGCCCGGCGTGGTTTCATAGCGGATATAGACAGTGTTGCCGGTTTCATCGACCTGCGGCACACGGCAGGTGATTTTCGAGTGCAGATGCACAATGCCGGCTTCCAGCGCGTGGTTCACCTCTTCGATCGACGAAAAGGACATCCCCTCGCCTTTTTGGCCCTCACGCTCCAGCGTGATATAGTAGAGACCAAGGATCATGTCCTGCGAAGGAACGATGATCGGTTTGCCGTTGGCAGGCGACAGAACGTTGTTCGTCGACATCATCAGAACGCGGGCTTCCAACTGTGCCTCAAGGCTCAGCGGGACGTGCACGGCCATCTGGTCGCCGTCAAAGTCGGCGTTAAAGGCCGAACAGACCAGCGGGTGAAGCTGGATTGCCTTGCCTTCGATCAACGTGGGCTCAAAAGCCTGAATGCCAAGACGGTGCAAGGTCGGCGCACGGTTCAGAAGAACCGGGTGCTCGCGGATCACCTCGTCAAGGATATCCCAGACTTCGGGACGCTCTTTCTCGACGATCTTCTTGGCTTGTTTGACGGTCGAAGACAGACCTTTGGCCTCCAGCCGGGAATAGATGAACGGCTTGAACAGCTCCAGCGCCATCTTCTTCGGCAGGCCGCATTGATGCAGCTTCAGCTCCGGCCCGGTCACGATGACCGAGCGGCCCGAGAAGTCGACGCGTTTGCCGAGAAGGTTCTGGCGGAAACGGCCCTGCTTGCCTTTCAGCATGTCAGACAAGGATTTCAAGGGACGCTTGTTGGACCCGGTGATCACCCGGCCGCGGCGGCCATTGTCAAACAGCGCATCGACCGATTCCTGCAACATCCGCTTTTCGTTGCGGACGATGATATCCGGCGCGCGCAATTCGATCAGGCGCTTCAGACGGTTGTTCCGGTTGATGACCCGGCGATAAAGGTCGTTCAGATCTGATGTCGCAAAGCGGCCGCCATCCAGCGGCACCAGCGGACGGAGTTCCGGCGGGATGACCGGAATGACCGTCATGACCATCCATTCCGGCCGGTTGCCCGATTCCAGGAAGGATTCCACGACTTTCAGACGTTTGATGATCTTCTTCGGCTTCAATTCGCCGGTTGCCTCGGCCAGATCGGCGCGCAGCTGTTCTGCTTCGGCTTCGAGGTCGATCTGGGACAGCATCTCGCGGATGGCTTCGGCGCCGATCCCGGCGTTGAACGCGTCGGCGCCATAAGCGTCCTCGGCATCCAGGAACTCTTCCTCGGTCATAAGCTGGCCGTGGGTCAGGTCGGTCAGACCCGGTTCGATCACAACATATTGTTCGAAATACAGAATCCGCTCAAGATCCCGAAGGGTCATATCCAGCATCAGGCCGATGCGGCTGGGCAGCGATTTCAGGAACCAGATATGCGCGACCGGCGAGGCCAGTTCGATATGGCCCATGCGTTCACGACGGACCTTTTGCAGCGTCACCTCGACGCCGCATTTCTCGCAGGTAACCCCGCGATACTTCATCCGCTTATATTTGCCGCAGAGACATTCGTAATCTTTGATCGGGCCAAAGATACGGGCGCAGAACAGGCCGTCGCGCTCGGGCTTGAAGGTCCGGTAGTTGATGGTTTCCGGCTTTTTGATCTCGCCGTAGGACCAGGACAGAATCCGCTCTGGCGAGGCCAGAGAAATGCGGATTTCGTCAAAGGTCTTCGGGGCCTGGACCGGAGCGAAGGGGTTATTCGTGATTTCCTGGTTCATCTTGAACTCCTAATCTCGATTTCGAAAGAGCGAGGCGCGAACGCCTCACTCGTTCTCCGCGTCCAGAAGCTCGACATTGAGGCCGAGCGAGCGGATTTCTTTGACAAGAACGTTGAACGATTCCGGGACGCCGGCTTCGAAATTGTCCTCACCCTTGACGATGCTTTCATAGACCTTGGTCCGGCCTGCCACGTCGTCCGATTTCACCGTCAGCATTTCCTGCAGGGTGTAAGCGGCGCCGTAGGCTTCGAGGGCCCAGACCTCCATCTCACCGAAGCGCTGACCGCCAAACTGGGCCTTACCACCAAGCGGCTGCTGGGTGACGAGGCTGTAGGGGCCGGTCGAGCGGGCGTGGATCTTGTCGTCAACCAGGTGATGCAGTTTCAGGATATATTTCATCCCGACTGTCACCGGGCGGCTGAACTGTTCGCCGGTGCGACCGTCAAACAGGATCGACTGACCCGAGGTTTCAAAGCCCGCGCGTTCCAGCGCATCGTTGACATCAGCCTCTTTCGCGCCGTCGAAGACCGGGGTCGCGATCGGCACGCCATTGGTGACATTGCCGGCTGCTTCCAGGAATTCGTTCTGGTCCATCTCGGTGAAAACCTCGTTGTAAAGGTCTTCGCCATAGGCGATTTTCATCGCCTCCTGGACCGGGGTCATATCACCCGAGCGCCGGTACTCTTTCAGCGACTCGTCAATCGATTTGCCCAGACCGCGTGCGGCCCAACCCATGTGGGTTTCAAGGATCTGACCGACATTCATCCGGCTGGGAACGCCAAGCGGGTTCAGGCAGAAATCGACCGGCGTGCCATCGGCGAGGAACGGCATGTCCTCTTCCGGCACAACGCGCGAAATCACACCTTTGTTGCCGTGACGGCCAGCCATCTTGTCGCCCGGCTGAAGCTTGCGCTTCACCGCGATGAAGACTTTGACCATCTTCATCACACCCGGCATCAGATCGTCGCCGCGGCGGACCTTTTCGACCTTGTCCTCAAAGCGGGCATCCAGCGCCTTTTTCTGAAGCTCATACTGAGCATTCAGCGCTTCGACCGACGCGGCTTCGGCATCGTCGCCCAGCGCCAGCTGCCACCACTGACCACGGCTGAGGCTGTCGAGCAGGTCCTGCGTGATCTCGGATTTGGATTTCACGCCTTTCGGACCTTTGACCGCGATCTTGCCCAACAACATCGTCTTCAGACGGGCATAGATGTTGCGGTCAAGGATGGCCATCTCGTCGTCGCGGTCACGGGCGAGTTGTTCGACCTCTTCCCGCTCGATCTGAAGGGCCCGCTCGTCCTTTTCCACACCGTGACGGTTGAAGACACGGACCTCGACCACGGTTCCGTAATCCCCCGGCGGCAGGCGCAGCGAGGTGTCCCGGACATCCGAGGCTTTCTCACCGAAGATCGCGCGCAGGAGCTTTTCCTCGGGCGTCATCGGGCTTTCGCCCTTGGGGGTGATCTTGCCGACCAGAATGTCCGCCGGGCCAACTTCGGCGCCGATATAGACGATACCCGCCTCGTCGAGGTTGCGCAGCGCTTCCTCACCGACATTCGGGATATCGCGGGTGATCTCTTCCGGGCCAAGCTTGGTGTCGCGGGCCGCGACCTCAAACTCTTCGATATGGACCGAGGTGAAGACGTCGTCTTTCACGATCCGCTCAGAGATCAGGATCGAGTCTTCATAATTATAGCCGTTCCAGGGCATGAAAGCGACGAGGGTGTTCTTGCCCAGCGCCAATTCCCCCAGATCCGTCGAGGGGCCGTCGGCGACAACCTCACCCTTGACGACCTTGTCACCCACTTTCACCAGCGGACGCTGGTTGATGCAGGTGTTCTGGTTCGACCGCTGGAACTTGCGCAGACGATAGATGTCGACGCCCGGATCACCGGGTTCCAGATCGTCGGTGACACGGACAACGATCCGCATCGCATCGACCTGGTCGATCACACCGCCGCGCTTGGCAACGATGGCCGCCCCGGAATCCCGGGCCACCACGCTTTCGATGCCGGTGCCGACGAAAGGCGCTTCGGCCTTCAGCAGCGGAACCGCCTGACGTTGCATGTTCGAGCCCATTAGCGCCCGGTTCGCGTCGTCATTTTCCAGAAACGGAATGAGCGAGGCCGCGACCGACACCAACTGTTTGGGCGACACGTCGATATAGTCGATGTTTTCCGGCGGGCTTAGCATGTATTCGCCGGATTTCCGGGTCGAGGCCAGATCGTTGACGAATTTGCCATCCTCATCCAGCGTCGCGTTGGCCTGAGCCACCGTGTGACGCATTTCCTCGGTCGCCGACATGTACTGAACGTCGTCGGTGACCTGGCCGTTATCCACCCGGCGATAGGGGGTTTCGATGAAGCCGTACCGGTTGACGCGGGCAAACGAGGCCAGCGAGTTGATCAGACCGATATTCGGGCCTTCCGGCGTTTCAATCGGACACATCCGGCCGTAATGGGTCGGGTGCACGTCGCGCACCTCGAACCCGGCGCGTTCGCGGGTCAGACCGCCCGGGCCAAGCGCCGAAAGGCGGCGTTTGTGGGTGACTTCGGACAACGGGTTGGTCTGGTCCATGAACTGGCTGAGCTGCGACGAGCCAAAGAACTCGCGCACGGCTGCCGCAGCCGGTTTCGCGTTGATCAGATCCTGCGGCATGATCGTGTCGATCTCGACCGAGGACATCCGCTCGCGGATCGCGCGTTCCATGCGCAACAGACCGACACGGTACTGGTTTTCCATCAATTCGCCGACCGAACGGACCCGGCGGTTGCCAAGGTGGTCGATGTCGTCGACATCGCCCTTGCCGTCACGCAGATCCACCAGAGCCTTCACGACCGCGACAATGTCTTCGTTGCGCAGAATGCGCAGCGTGTCCGGGGCATCCAGCGCCAGACGCATGTTCATCTTGACCCGGCCAACAGCCGAGAGGTCATAACGCTCACCATCAAAGAACAAGGTGTCAAACAAGGCCGAAGCCGCCTCGACGGTCGGCGGCTCACCCGGACGCATGACACGGTAGATATCCGTCAACGCGGTGTCGCGGTTCAGGTTCTTGTCCATGGCCATAGTGTTGCGGATGTAGGGGCCGACATTGACGTTGTCGATATCCAGCGTCGGAATCTTGGTGACGCCATTGTCCAGAAGGGTTTTCAGCGTGCCGCCGATCACCTCATCCGCCTTGTCGTATTCGAGGGTGATTTCCTGACCGGCCTCGATCCAGATCTCACCGGTTTCCTCGTTGATGATATCCTTGGCCGAGAACCGACCGATGATCTGCTCGTACGGAACCAAGATTTCCTTGACCTTGCCATCCTTGATCAGGTCCCGGACGGTGCGCGGTGTGACCTTTTCACCGGCCTCGGCGATCACCTCGCCCGACTTGGCGTCGATGATGTCATAGGACGGCTTGGTGCCGCGAATCCGCTCGGGGAAGAAGGTCGTTGCCCAGGACTTCTTCTTTTTGTTGAGCTTGTATTCAACGGTCTCGTAATAGGCATCCATGATGCCTTCCTGGTCCATGCCCAGCGCATAGAGCAGCGTCGTAACCGGCAGCTTGCGGCGACGGTCGATACGGGCAAAGACGATGTCCTTGGCGTCAAATTCGAAATCCAGCCACGAACCGCGATAGGGAATGATCCGGCTGGTGAAAAGCAGCTTGCCCGACGAATGGGTCTTGCCCTTGTCATGGTCGAAGAACACGCCCGGAGAGCGGTGCATCTGGCTGACGATCACACGTTCGGTGCCGTTCACGACAAAGGTCCCGTTCGGGGTCATCAGGGGCATGTCGCCCATGAAGACATCCTGTTCCTTGATGTCCTTGACCGACCGCGCGCCGGTATCCTCATCCACATCAAACACGATCAGACGCAATGTGACCTTCAGCGGTGCCGAATAAGTCATGTCGCGCTGCATGCATTCGTCAACGTCGTATTTCGGACGCTCCAGCTCGTATTTCACGAATTCCAGAACAGAGGTTTCATTGAAATCCTTGATCGGGAATACCGACTGGAACACGCCATTGATGCCTTCGCCGTCAAGCGGCTGGGGCTGGTCGCCGGATTTAAGGAACAATTCATAGGACGACTTCTGAACCTGGATAAGGTTCGGCATGTCGATAACTTCGCGGATTTTACCAAAATGCTTGCGGATGCGTTTGTGGCCGGAATGGGTCTGAGCCATGCTCGTCTTCACCTTTTAATTTGCGCGCAATACTGGACCGTCGGGCACCGGTCCGGCACTGCTCACGAGACGCTTGGTGTGGTTCCATTCTTGCCAGGCGTCCCACCGCCCAGCACCCGAACCTTAAACCGCGCCTTTCAAGAGGTCCTGAGCCGAGGAAAGGGCCCCTTGAAAGACAGGTTTGGCTGGACCCGCAATGGTGCGGGACCAGCCATGAAATACGCCCCGAAAGGGCAGCAATCCTTGCGGATTACTTGAGCTCGACTTCGGCGCCAGCCGCTTCAAGCTTGGTCTTGATCTCTTCCGCTTCGGCCTTGGACGCGCCTTCTTTGACGGCTTTGCCGCCGGCATCGACCAGTTCCTTGGCTTCTTTGAGGCCGAGGCCAGTGATAGCGCGGACTTCTTTGATGACGTTGATTTTCTTGTCGCCAGCAGATTTCAGGATGACGTCGAATTCATCCTTTTCCTCTGCGGCAGCAGCACCGGCATCGCCAGCACCACCGGCAACCATGACGGCGCCACCGGCAGCCGGCTCGATGCCATACTCGTCTTTCAGGATGGTTTTCAGTTCTTGGGCTTCGAGAAGGGTCAGACCCACGATCTCTTCAGCAAGTTTTTTCAGATCAGCCATTTTGCTTTTTCCGTTCCAGTTTGATGTGTTCCAGCGTGTTTTCGGTTTCCACTCACACGCCTCACAATTGCAGTTCGCTTATGCAGCCTTTTCCTCGATGGTCGACAGGATCGACGCAATGTTCGAGGCAGGCGCGCCAATCGCACCGGCGATGTTCGAGGCCGGAGCACCAATGCAGGACACGATCGAAGCGATAAGCTCCTCACGCGACGGCATCGAAGCCACGGTTTTCACACCGGCCGTATCCAGGACATTGCCGTCCATGGCGCCGCCGAGGATCACGAGCTTGTCGTTCTCCTTTGCGAAACCATCAGCAACCTTGGCGGCTGCAACAGGGTCCTCGGAATAGGCGAGAACAGTCATGCCGGTCAGAAGATCCTTCATCCCTTCGCATGGCGTTCCCTCAAGAGCGATTTTGGCGAGCCGGTTCTTGGCGACACGTACGGATCCGCCGGCGTCGCGCATGCGGCCCCGGAAATCCTGCATCTCTGCAACTGTAAGACCTGTGTAATGGGCAACCACCACAACGCCAGAGTCCGAGAAGATTTGGCCGAGTTCAGCGACCACTGCTTCTTTTTGGGCTCTATCCACAGTTTTGCTCCTAGTTCAGGAGGGCTATAAGACCCTCCGGCTCGTGTTATGCCGGGCCAAGGCCCGACAATCGGGTCCTTACGGGTCCTTCCCAATATCGCCCATTCGGGGGTCTCAACAGCCCCTTCCAAGGTTCATTGTTCACTTCCCGTCTCAGGCAGGAATTATGCAACGGCAACCGATGCACCCACCGTCTCGGACGAATCGTTCCGGCAGGATCTGTAAAGATCCAACCGTGAACGGGCGTTCCTTAGAAGGTTTCCTGGCAAATGTGAAGGGCAAAATAGACCATACGGTCAATGCGTGTGCATTCCCGTCGGATACGGCGATTCTAGCGGCCTTTTCTGCTGTTGGCAAATCCCAACGGGGAAAGCGGCCGGAACCGCGGCATTTCCACAACGATCAGACTTTTGCTTTCTGGCCGAACAGCGCTTTCAGTCGACTCCGGTTTTTCCAGAGATAGTAGAGCGACAGGTTCACGCTCCAGCCGCTATAGGCTGACAGCGAATAGGCGATTTTCCATTCGAACCCGAAGGTGATCCAGACAGGCAAGGCAAACCGTTGCGTGACCGCACCGAAAATGACAACTGCTGTCAGGGTCATCCACTTCTTGTGCAGCACGAGATTTCGCCGGATCGCGATGTAGTACAGCCCGATCATCCCCATCACGAACCAGATCATGCCAGACAGCGCGAAGCCGAACTTGCCCCAGGCCGGAACCAGAGTATAGAGCGTCAGCGGCAAAAGCGTGAGAGCACCGATGAATATCCCCACAACCGAGGCCCATCCCATCCATTTGTGAAGCGTCTTGTGCTTCATGCGGAAACGGTCGGTAATCTGAAACGGAATAAAAGCCATCGGTACCAGCGAACTGATCATATGCAGGTACAGCCAGACGGCGCGCCCGTCTTCGATGTGATGCGTCATGTGCGGAATGTTCACGGTCACCCCGCCGGGCAGCGCCCAACGAAAGGCGAGAACGACGACGACGCCTGAGAAGAACCAGTATAGAATGCGACCAATGCGGGTCATACGGACACCCCGATTGACAATGCGTTCACCCCTCTTGCACGGCCCCTTCCTAGCGGTGCTACGGCGCAAAGGCAAACCGTTGAAGCGCGGCAAATTTGACTTGTGACGGAAAAGCCAGCCTTGGCTTTTCGCCGCGCCCGCCATGACGGGTGCCCTGGCGCCCGGAAAGCATTTGCGTCGCATGATTGAGGCGGAAAAAGTACTGACCGGGCTTCGGCTCGCAAGGCGCCGCTGCCGCCGCGGGCAAACCCCAGAGGCACGAGAAACCATTGACCGGAAAAGTGACGGTGATCAACCAACCCGGCACGACGCTTTTGTCCGCCGAAGATTGAACCACGCTCCGAAACGAAAACAGGGCGCTGAATTCAGCGCCCTGCATCACATGTCAGTGGTCGTCCGAAATTACTCGGCACCCACCTGAGCCACATCCAACGAAACGCCGGGACCCATGGTCGACGACAAGGCAATCTTCTTCAGATATGTGCCTTTGGCGCCAGTCGGCTTGGCCTTCTGAACCGCCGCGACAAACGCTTTGACGTTTTCGGCCAGCTTTGCCTCATCGAACGAGCATTTGCCAATACCGGCATGGATCACGCCAGCCTTTTCAACGCGGAACTGAACTTCGCCGCCCTTGGCCGCTTCGACGGCTGTCTTTACGTCCGTGGTCACCGTGCCGACGCGCGGGTTCGGCATCAGGTTGCGCGGGCCGAGGATTTTGCCCAGACGGCCGACGATCGGCATCATGTCCGGGGTCGCAATGCAGCGATCAAAATCAATCGTGCCGCCCTGAATGGTTTCCATCAGATCTTCGGCGCCAACGATATCCGCGCCGGCCGCTTTGGCTTCGTCGGCCTTGTCGCCACGGGCGAAGACCGCGACGCGCATGGATTTGCCAGTGCCGTTCGGCAGGACAACCGTGCCGCGGACCATCTGGTCTGCGTGGCGCGGGTCGACGCCGAGATTCATGGCGATCTCCATGGTTTCGTCGAACTTGGCCGTTGCGTTGGATTTGATCAGCGCGACCGCTTCGTCGACACCGAGGTTTTCCTTGCCGGCGACAGCTTCGCGGGCGGAGCGGGTGCGTTTACCTAGTTTTGCCATCGTGATTACCCCTTCACCTCAATGCCCATCGACCGGGCCGAGCCCAGAACGATTTTCATGGCGGCCTCGACATCATTGGCGGTCAGGTCTTTCATCTTCGCTTCGGCGATTTCGCGGACCTGTGCGACAGTGACTGTACCCGCAACTTCGCGGCTGGGCAGGTTGGCGCCCGATTTCAGCTTTGCCGCCTTCTTCAGAAGGAAGGACGCCGGCGGCGTCTTGATGTCCATCGTGAAGGATTTGTCGACATAATAGGTGATGATGGTCGGGCACGGGGCACCCGGCTCCATATCCTGCGTCTTGGCGTTGAACGCCTTGCAGAATTCCATGATGTTGATACCACGCTGACCGAGCGCGGGACCGACGGGCGGCGAGGGGTTGGCTTGACCTGCAGGAACCTGCAGCTTCATTGTGCCGGCGACTTTCTTGGCCACGGGCGTCTCCTTTTCTCAACGTCTCCGGAACGCGTTCCGGCGACTTGTGGTTGATGTGGTCTGGTCCGGACGACGCGTCGCCCTCGCCTCCCACGAGATAGGACAGGGCCTTGGTCGCAAGACCGCCCTGAACGGAGGCGCGTTTAGAGGGTCTGGGGCCGCTTGGCAAGGGGGTACTGGCCGCCCCGAAGTGCAATCACGCTTCGGGGTGTTTGTATCCTCGGTCAGCCAATTGCCGGCGCAGCGTGAGTTTGGAGATCTTGCCGGTCGCCGTATGCGGGATCTCATCGACGAAAATCACATCATCCGGCACCTGCCATTTGGCGAATTTCGCCGCACACAGCGTCAGGATATCCTCTTTTGCGGGATTGCCGCCCTCGGCCCGGACCACCACGAGCACCGGGCGTTCGTCCCATTTCGGATGCGCAACTCCGATGGCTGCGGCCTCGGCCACTTCCGGATGGGCGACAGCGGCGTTTTCGAGGTCGATGGAGGAAATCCATTCTCCACCGGACTTGATCACATCCTTGTCCCGATCGGTGATGCGGACATAGGCCCGCGCGTCCATCGTCGCGACATCACCGGTGTCGAACCAGTTTTCCTCGGCCGCCGCGTCCCTGTCGGCCTTGTGATAGCGTTTCACAACGCCCGGCCCGCGGACCCACAGCTTGCCCTGGGTTTCGCCGTCCCAGGGCAGCTCCCGACCTTCGTCATCGGTGATTTTCAGGTCGACCGTAAAGGGCGGATGGCCGACGGTTTCCTGGATATTCAGACGATCGGCGGCGCTCATCGCCATAACCTCGGGCTTGAAGCTGGCCCCGGTGCCGAGCGGCGAGGTTTCCGTCATCCCCCAAGCATGGATCACCTGCACATTGTAGTCATCCTGGAACGCCTCGATCACGGCCCGCGGACAGGAAGACCCGCCGATGATGACCCGCTCCAGGGTCGAGAAACGCAGCCCATTGGCGCGCAGATATTGCAGCATCCCGAGCCAGATCGTCGGCACGGCGGCGGTGACCGTCACCCCCTGTTCCAACATCTCATAAAGGGCGGCCGGCGTCATATCGCGCCCGGGCATCACCATCGACGCCCCGGCCATCGGCACGGTATAGGCCATGGCCCAGCCATTGGCATGAAATAGCGGCACAACCGGCATTACCAGATCGTTGGAGGACAGGCCGATCAGATCCTTCGGCAACACTGCCATGGCATGCAGCACGTTCGACCGGTGGGTATAGGTCACGCCCTTGGGATGACCCGTTGTGCCCGACGTATAGCACATGCCGCAGGGGTCCGTTTCCGCGCCCCCGACCCAGGCGAAATCGCCGTCAACGGCGGCAATCATGTCTTCATAACAGGTGGCATTCTTCAGCGCCGTCTCGGGCATATGGGCGCGATCGGTCATGACGATGAAGCGTTCGACATTTGGCAGGCGGTCAGCAATGCCTTCCAGCACCGGGACAAGATCGGCATCAACAAAGAGGAACCGGTCCTCGGCGTGGTTGATGATATAGTCGAGCTGATCGGCAAACAGGCGCGGGTTCAGTGTGTGCAGGACCGCACCGGCACCAGAGACGCCATACCAGACCTCCATATGACGCGCGGTGTTCCAGGCCATCACGCCGATCACGTCATTCGGCCGGATCCCGAGACCCACCAGCGCCTGCGCCGTTTTCCGGGCGTTGTGACGGATGTTCGCCCAGGTCGTTTCGGTGATGGGCCCCTCGGCCGAGCGGCTGATCAGCCGTCTGTCAGGGTGATATTTCGCCGCGTGGTCGATGATATGCGATACCCGCAGTGACCAATCCTGCATTTGCCCGAACATGCGATCCTCCCCTTGCCATGTTCCGCCATTCTTACCGGCGGCGCGGGGATGTCAAAGGGCTTTCATCACCCTTATCTTACGGAACATGTTCCGCCAGCCAGGCAACACCAAACTGACCGGTCCGCAGCCAGACCAACCCATAGGCCGCAAGCGCAAGCAGCCCGTAGGGGATCAGACTTGTGGAAAACCAGCTTTCCGAATTTTGAAATCCACCGAACAACGCCATATTCGCCGCCAGATTGACGCTTAGATGAATCAGGATCGCTGGCAGGATCGAGCCGTTGGACAGGGTATGGGCCGCGCCGATGATGATGGCATAGGCCAAGCAATGCAGCCCGAACAGATGGAGCGGGATTTCCGCCTGGGGCGCGGCGATCGTCCAGAGCGGCAGGTGCCAGACGAACCATGCAACACCGACGATCACCGAGGCTTCAAGCCAGCCGATCCGGGTGTTCAGATGCGTCTGCATGACCCCGCGCCACCCCAGTTCCTCGCCCAGCGGACCAAGGATCAGGTTCAGCCCCACCATCGCCAGCAAGGTCCCGACACCGAGGGGGCTGGCGGCGTCCGGGGCCACCGGCAACAGCATGGCCAGCAGTAGAAGCGGGGCCAGTGTCAGCCCCCAGACCTCCCAGGGGACGGAAGACATGTCGATGGCGCGGGCCAGAAGATCGCCGAG
>Ga0070726_10003687_pt1 | contig 12752 bp, 9 predicted proteins | sample tdAd471_FD_67275 | JGI IMG/M metagenome (GOLD analysis project Ga0070726, IMG submission 67275) | Marine sediment microbial communities from the Atlantic coast under amendment with organic carbon and nitrate - tdAd47.1 | ecosystem: Environmental > Aquatic > Marine > Coastal > Sediment | place...
CGCAGTATGAAGTCACGAAGGATTGGGACAAGCCGCTGGTGACGCCCGAGCAGATCGAGGAGCTCCGGGCGAATCTGGAGGTGACCGATGAGGATCTGGCACTGGCGGCCAAGTACGAGGCCGAGCTTCGCCATGATGTGATGGCCCACGTGCACGCGTGGGGGGACAGGTGCCCCAAGGCGCGCCCGATCATCCATCTCGGGATGACGAGTCAGGATGTGGTGTGCAACGCGGATTTGCTCACGCTAGACGCCGCGGTTGCGTTGATCGGGATGAAAGCCAATCGCGCCATCAATTCGCTTGCCACGAGCGCTGGTGCTTATAAAGGGATGCCAACACTCGCATTCACCCATTATCAATCGGCACAGCCAACCACCGTTGGTCGCCGACTCGCTGGGTATGCGTACGAAGTTCATATTGCGAACCCCTGGGGGTGGCGCGACTACTTCCATCGACTCAAGCTGCGAGGATTGCGTGGAGCCACGGGTACGCAGGCTTCGTTCTTGAACCTGTTTGAGGACAAACAGGCAGTTGATGAGTTTGAAGCCCGCGTATTAGACAGTCTTCTCGTGGGTGGAAGTGAGCCGAGCTGGCAGGGCTCGCTCAACGAGCGTGCCGATGCGAGGCGTGACCTTGTTGAAAGACTGCGGGCATCTGGAAGAGTCGATGACGCTGAGGTATGGGCATCGAAGAACGATGAAGATGCCCGTCGCAGTTACATCGAGAAACAAATTGGTCTACACAGCTTCGATCTCACAGGACAGACCTACCCGCGTGTGTATGACACTCAGATTTTGAGCGACCTCGCCTCCATCGCCGCCGTCCTCCACAAGATCGCCACTGACATCCGCCTCCTTTCCAACCGCAAGGAGATCGACGAGCCGTTCGGCAAGAATCAGATCGGCTCGTCGGCCATGCCCTACAAGCGGAACCCGATGAAGTGCGAGCGGATCTGCGGCCTGACCCGCTTTGTCATGAATCTCGTCGGTAACGCTTACGACACCGCCGCCACACAGTGGCTCGAACGCACGCTCGATGACTCCTCAAACCGCAGGCTCAGCCTGCCCGAGGCGTTCCTGGCGCTCGATGGCGCGCTGGACCTCATGCACCAGGTCGCGTCGGGGCTCGTCGTGAACGAGGCGATGGTCCGCAAGAACCTGATGGCGGAGCTGCCTTTCCTTGCGACGGAGAACATCATGATGGAGGCTGTCAAGGCGGGCGGCGACCGTCAGGATCTGCATGAGAAGATCCGCGTGCACGCACAGGCCGCGGGCATGCGTGTCAAGCAGGAGGGGCTCGACAACGACCTCATCGAGCGCCTGCGAAGCGACGACGCGTTCAAGAGTGTTCATCACTTGCTCACCGAGGATCAGCTTCTGGACCCGATGAAGTATGTAGGCCGGAGCGTGGAGCAGACGGAGCGGTTTCTGCGGGAAGTGGTTGAGCCGTTGCGTGAGCGGTACGGGGATGAGCTTGAGAAACTGGGGTCGAGTGATCGGGGTGTATAAATTCGCGGCCGCCTATTACGAGACGGCCGCGATCAGTATTAATCTCTTCGGTAATCGTGTCTGTTCGAGCCGTCAAAACAGGCCCGAACGCATACAGCATTTCTTAAAACCGAACTCCGCTGCCACAGGGGCACGGGTCGTTGCGGCCGAGTTTTTCGAGGAATTCCTTCTCGCCCATTTCGGTTTGCACCGAACGGTCTCCTCGTTTCACGCGTGCTTCGGAGGGGAATCCCTTCCGTCGTTTGCGTGTTCTCTCAAAGATGCACCTCATCAAACTGTGGGTTGTGCGTCATATCGCACCTCCTTTCGATTTCGAGCTTAGGCGCTACTCGACTTCAACCGCGCTGAGCCGGCCCATGAGTTCATCGGATCGCTCGAGCGTGCCGCCGCTGATGATGGGTTTGGCCATCTCGCCCGTGTCGAGGTCGCAGTAGTAGGGGATGCGGTCGTCCAGCGGCAGGAACTTGCCGTCGTTGTTGGAGTCGACGATCGCCGAGAGCCAGAGCCGGCGCGTGTCGGGGTCGAGGCGGAAGCCGATGATCTGCGCGTTCTCGGGCGAGATGCGTCTGGCGTTGCGCCCGTCGCCGTCGGTGATGTAGATCATGCGTGCGTCGTCGTCGTTGAGGTAGTTGTCGCCGTCGGAGTCGATGGTGGTGACGGCAAAGACGATGAGATCGGTTTTGTGCTCCCAGCCGTCGCCTTCGCGTGTCCAGAAGGTCTGGTAGTGGCTGACGACGGCCCGTGAATCGAGCAGCGCCCAGTCTTCGCCTGTGTCGAGATCGTGGAAGAAAACGTTGTGCCAGCGGACCTCGCCGCCGCGGGGTTGGATGGGCGGCTGGAGGCCCGCGTACGTGTTTGTGGGGAGCTTCATCCCGCCCTCGCGCCCGCCGCCGGTGTTGTAGGGATCCTTGTCGTCGAACGTGCTCTTCTTATCCTCGACGGCAAAGGGGATCATGAGGACGTTTCGGCTGTCGAGTGCGATGGGTGTGCCGAGTGTGCGCCTGCCCTCGATCGGGCCTGCGGCGAGCATGGGCGCGGGCGTGATGCGGCGGTCATCTGTGATATTGCTGTAGTTGGTGTTGCGATCGGCAGCGACCCGCCGCTGAGAGGTGGTGCTCATCGAGAGGTTGGGGGTCGTCGGGTGGACGCATCCGCCGATTGTGAGCCCGGCTGCGAGGATCGTGAGTGTGAAAGCAGCGGAGAGTGCTCTTGGCATGACTTGGCCTCCTGTTGAGAAGTTATGCCAAGAGCTTACCAAGGAACGGCGTTCACGCAGGGTGTCACACTGGAAGTACGTTCTGAATCAAACTTCTTCCGGCCCGTCTTTCTCGTATCTGAAGGCCCCGAGCCAGGGCAGCCAGAGCATCACGAACATGACCGCAAAGAGCGTAAAGGCGATCACGAAGAGCCCGAGGCCACAGGCGGCCCCGACGCCGGCCGAGGTCCAGATGCTCGCAGCAGTGGTCATTCCGGAGATGCCTTTTTTGGTCTGCAGGATCGCGCCCGCGCCCAGAAAGCCCACTCCCGTGATGATGTACGCGAGCACGCGCGTGGGGTCGAGTTGGAGCCCGCTGCCGAACCTGACCTGCGAGGCGATCTCCACGCCCATGAGCGTGAACCCGGCGGCGCCGGCCGCGATCAGGGCCATCGTTCGGCTGCCCAGGGGCTTGTCGGCTTTCTTGCGCTCGAAGCCCACGATCATTCCAAGGGCTGCTGCCAGCCCGATGCGCAGGATCACATCGAGATTGTCGACTGCCTGGACTGCCGAATCCGGGTCGGCTTGGAGCAGTGTGTAGTACATGTGCAAAGAGGACCTCCTGATCTATACTCGACCGAACAGATGAAGAAAGTATGAAGAAGGATTGGCGAAGCTCGCAACACCCAAGCCGCTCTGATCGGAAGGGGTGTGGAGCTTATCTTATGGAAAACGAGTGTCGTTCGGTCTTTGGGAGGCGTGCGGCGCTTGACGTAGGGGGGTCAGGCCGCGAGACTCGGCGTGTGGGTGTCGGCTCTGTTGGGCCGGGACCGGCAGGGCCGCTTTGGTGCGGGTGACGGATCGCCCCCGAATCGGCTGCGTGCCTGCGGGCCAAGGGCCCGAAGCGGTCAGGAATCGGATTACATCTTTCCCATTGCCGCGGGAGCGTCGGCAAGGGGAGTGGTCGAGTCTCGGCGGTCACCGCCGAATGGAGTGAAGCGTCATGGCGGCAAGAACCAGTATGGGTGTTGGTGTTGGGATCACCGTGGTGTTGCTCGCTGTCATCGCCTTCGGATTGTTTGTGGTGTCGGTCATCCTGTATGGCGACAACATCGACTACCGCAAGCAGATCGAGGACACCGAGCAGAACTACCGCGACTACGTCCGCGAGGCCGACCGCGCCGACCCGGCCATCACCGCCGACCTCACCAAAGCCAAGCAGCAGGGCGTCAGCCTTGTCCGCTACCTTAGCAACACGCTCGACACGACCTACTCCAAAGTGACCGGCAACAAGGGCGACCGCCTCGATGAGCTGGCAACCAAGACCGAAGCCTTCCCCGGCGCTTCGACCGGTTCATTGCTGAATGTTCTCCGAGGCCAGCAGGGCCAGAACGCGTCGCTCACGCAGAGCGTCGCCGATGCCGAGGCCGCCCGTCAGCGGGCGCAGGAAAACCTCCAGGCCGAGGCCGACCGAGTGCAGTCGCTCCAGCAGCAGCAGACCGAGACCGTGGCAGCCCTCCAGGCCCGCATCACCGAGCTCGAGTCAGACAACAACGAATACCGCGAGGGTTTCCGCGGCACCGAGCAGCGGTACGCCGGTCAGATCAACGATCTCCGCAGCCAGCTCGATCGCGTGCAGAGCGACATGAGCAGCCGCGTCCGCACACTCGAGCAGGAGAAGCTGCTGCTCGAGGACCAGATCTCCTCGCTGCAGCAGCAGGGCAGGGGCGATTCGCTGGCTGCCAAGGCCGAGTACTCGCTTGTTGACGGCAACGTCGCCAACACGAACCCGAGCCAGAACGAGGTCTTCATCTCGATCGGCCGACGCCAGAACGTCATCCTCGGGATGAACTTTGCGGTCTACGGCGACGAGACGCAGATCCGCCCCGACGACGAGGGCAACTACCCGCAGGGCAAGGGCGCTGTCGAGGTGGTCAACGTCGGCGAGACGTCCAGCCGATGCCGCGTGCTCTTCGAGCGTGCGGGCAACCCGATCGTGCCGGGCGACGTGATCGCCAACGCGGTCTACGACCCCAACAAGGTGTACAAGTTCCTCGTCGCGGGTAACTTCGACACCAACGGCGACGGCAACCGCACCCCCGGCGAACGCACCGAAGTTTCGGCGCTTATCGAGGAATGGGGCGGCGAGACGACCGAGGAGCTGACGGGCGATATCGACTTCCTCGTCCTGGGCGAGCCGCCCGTTCTGCCCCCGCCCCCGGGCATCGCCACTCCGATCGAGATCGTTGAGATCTACATCCGCAAGGAGAACGAGCTCAAGCGGTACAACGAGCTCTTCGAGGCGGCTCAGCGGACCTCGATCCCCGTGCTGAATGAGAACCGTCTCTACACGCTGATCGGGCGCATCCGCTCGCGGACGCGCTGAGGCGAGTGAGCCGCAAACGCAAACGCCTCAAGGACGGGCTGCCGGGCTGGACGCACACGCCGGTCTCGATAGGGCTGCGCACGGTGATGACCGCGGGCCAGCTCTTCGGGCTCGAATCCTCGCTCGAACAGATGGACCGCATGGGCCGCGGCTTCTCGAAGCTGCCATTCAATCGCAAGCAGCTCGATCGCTGCAAGGATCGCATCCGGTTCGCGTTTCCTGATTGGGATGAAGACCGCGTCGCGCACGTGGCGCAGGGCGTCTGGGGGCATCTCTTCCAGCTCGGCGCGGAGATGCTCTACACGCCAAGGCTGATCAGCACCGACAGCTGGCACCGCCACGCGTCTTTCGGCCAGGCGTCCGAGGCCTTCGCCGAGGTGCTCGCCAACCGCCCGGTCATTCTGATCACCGGGCACTTTGGCAACTGGGAGATGATGGGCTACACGATGGGCGTCGTGGGTGTGCCCGTGCACGCGGTGTACCGCCCGCTGGATCTCAAGCCCCTCGACCGCTGGGTGCGGCAGGTCCGCGAGAAGCGCGGCATGATGATGGTCGACAAGTTCGGAGCTGTCCGCGAGTTGCCCCGCGCGATGCAGCGGGGGGGGATGCCCGCGTTCGTCGCCGACCAGAACGCAGGAGATCGCGGGCTCTTTGTGCCGTTCTTTGGAAGACTCACCAGCACCTACAAATCCGTGGGCATGCTTGCGATGCAGACGGGCGCGTGCATCATCTGCGGCGGCGGTGTCCGAAGCCCTCGCCGCGGTCCCGACGGCGTCGACGTCCTGCACGACCACGCGACCGGACGCTGGCAGGACGCGATGGGCTACCGCTTTGATATCCACGATGTCATCCGCCCCGAGGACTGGCAGGATGCGCCCGACCCGCTGTTCTACATCACCGCGCGGTACCGCAGATCGATCGAGAACATGGTTCGCACCGCGCCCGAGCAGTACTTCTGGATGCACCGCGTCTGGAAGAGCCGCCCGAGGCACGAGCGGCTCCGGAAAGAGTTTCCGGACAATCTCAAGCGCAAAATGCTGGAACTGCCTTGGATGGATGAGGCCGAGGTCGAGCGGATTGTCGAGCAGAGTGAGCGCGATATCGCGACTCTGGACCGCATCGGGGGCGATCGGCTCGAATAAACCAGGGGTTACCCGGACGTGAACGGGCCCCGAACCATGATTTCATCAGAACCGCAAACCGGGGTGGTACGAATAGGATTCGCCCGTTGCCCGCGTTGCTTCTGGAAGAAGTGAGGGGCATACTGAGTTCTTGCCTTTGTACGGAACTGAGGTCGGGTTCAAAAGGAGACGCATATGAGCGCTGAGACACTGACCATCGGCAAGCTCGAAGACGTCCGGATTCTCGTGGTTGATGACGACCCGGACGTACGCGAGTCCATCGAGGCCGCCATGCTGTCCGAGGGCGCCGAGACCGAGACCGCCTCCGACGGCAACACGGCTGTCGCGTACTGCAACGAGGACCCGCCCGAGCTTGTGATTTTGGACATGATGCTCCCGGGCCGCAGCGGCTTTCTGGTGCTCGAAAAGATCAAAGGCCGCGAGGACAGCCCGCTGGTCATCATGGTGACCGCCAACGAGGGCAAGCGCCACCAGGAGTACGCCGAGGCGATCGGTGTGGACGGATACATGATCAAGCCCGTCCCGCTGGCGAGCCTTGTCGAGAAGGCGGCCGAGCTTGTTGCCAACCGCAAGAAGAGCGAATAAGTCGCCCGCGCTGGCTTCGGGGGGTTGCGCGGCGAATCATGCTTCCAGCGTGGGCAGCCGACAAATCATCCTGTTTCAACCCAAGGACCCCGAGGCGGAGATGCCCGGGATGGCCGAGATCGGTTCGCCCGGATCGGTCGAGCGTCGCCTGCGCCCGTTCAATATCGCCCCCGATGGCGCCAAGGGCGCGATCGGGACGCTCTCGCTCTACGGCCCGGGCATGGTGATCGAGATGCCGATCGCGGCTGACGAGGTCAACCAGCTCATGGCATCGGTCGATGACGAGGAGACGGCTTGGCCCGTGCTCGCCCGGCTTTGCCGCGAGCTCGGGTGGAAACTGATGGACCCCGACTCAGGCCGGACGTTCATGTAAAGGAGGCTGACACATGCCCACCTACGACTACGAGCTTCTGGATGACAAGGGCGAGCCGACCGGCGAGCGCTTCGAGTGGGTGCAGTCCATGAAGGACGATGCGCTGACCGAGCACCCCGAGACGGGCAAGCCCTGCCGCCGCGCGATCAGCCCGCCCAATATCGCCGGCAACTGGTCGCCGCTCAAAGAGAAGTCCCAGCTCTCCAACAAGAACCTCGAGCGGCTCGGGTTCACGAAGTACGAGAAGAAGGGCGACGGATACATGGAGCGCGTCGCGGGCAAGGAAGGGCCACAGACCCTCCGGGCCGACGACTAGCGTGCGCACAATCCCCGTCATCCTGCTCGCCCTTGTTGGCCTGGCCGGCTGCAGCGAATCCTACGAGAAACCCACACGGGTCCATGTCTCCCGCGTCATCACAGCCGCGGGTGATCGCATCGTCACCTACACCGCGATGTACGACGACGGCATCGAGACCTACATCGACGCCGAACCGCAGGGCGATGTGGACATGATCACCGTCGAGCGTGAATCGCTCGGCGAGCTGGCGCATTACGTGCGCAAGGGCTTCGAGTCTAAGGCGACCCAGAACGACAACTCGGCCCACGAGGTGCTCACCGACGAGTGGCTCGGGCGCTTTGCGCGGGTTGAGAATCTCGTAGATGTGGACCTTGTGCCCTGGAGCGATGCGCACGGCATGATGACGCCGCGGGAATTCGATCAGCTGCGCGAGGGGCACACCGAGGCCGGCGGTCAGTAGCGATTCGACGGTCGCATCGAGAGCGCTGCAAACGTGCTCAAGACCGCAGCGGTCTGCGTGTGCAGGTGCACCGTCGCAAAGAGACCCACGATCAGTACCGCAACGACCGCGCCGATCAGGCCCGCCTGGTATGTGCACCAATCTCTTGGTCTTGGCCAGCATTCGATGAGAAACGCGGCCACCAGCGTGCCAAAGAGCAACAGCCCGACGAGTCCCTGCGAGGCGGCGATGTGGATGTACGCCCCGTGCGCGTTGCGGGTGATGGGCTGGTCGTCGTGTGAGATGCCCATCTCGGCCTGCCGCGTCTCGGCCCACTTCTCGTAGCCGCCGGTGCCCGCGCCCAGAATCGGATTGGCCGCGAACGCCCGCCCAGCCCAGATCCACATGTTGATCCGCGCGCCGGTGCTGGTCGAGTAGTCCTTGTTCTCAATTGCCTCTCTGATCTCCCAGCGTCCCTCGTCGACGCGGCTCTTGATCTGATCGCCCAGCGTCAGCCACGCGGCGGGCAGGGCGATGACCGCGATGACGCCGGCCGAGATCAAGACCTGCGCACGGCGCTTGGACCGCCAGATGGCGCGCAGGAGTGTCAGCCCAAAGAACAGAGCCCCGGCGATCCACGCGCCCCGAGCGCCGGTGGCGATGACCGAAAGCAGCGCCAAGGCCGCCAGCACACGGGCGGGCCAGCGGAGGGGGTGTTTCTGGTCCAGCGCGATTGGCAGGTGGAGCCCGAAGGCAGCCAGGAAGATCGAGCCGCCCGAGGCGGGCATGAACCAGCAGCTGATCCGGTTGGGGTAGGCGTCAAAGTCGAGGTGCTCCCAGCCGAACTCGAAGGCGAGGGCCTGGACGAATTGCCCGCTGTAGGCAATGGCGTAGCTGATGACGACGCAGAGGATGAACCACCGCCGGAGGTGGCGGATGGGCCAGAACGCGGGGACGAGCAGAAGCCAGCGGACGGCATCGACTTCCTTGATGCCATAGCTGGGGTTGGCAGACCAGGTGATGCCCAGAAGCGAGTACAGGGCATAGAGGGCGGCCAGAAAGGCGATCGGGCGGGTCAAGAGGGCGGGGTAGAGCCTCCAGGTGGCCCACAGCCGAGCGGTGGCGACGCCCGCCAGGATGCCCGCGGTGATCTCGGTGAAGCTGATGGGCAGGGCGATCGAGAGGCAGAAGCAGCAGGCGGCGGCCACGTGCAGGCTGTGGCCCCACGCGATGGTGCGGTTGGCCCGCTCATTGAGTGCCCACAGGCGGCCGCTGTCCTCGGCTGGCCCGCCAAGCCACCCGGCGATGTCGATTCGGTCCCCAGACATGGACGCCAGCATAGCCACGCAGACGGGCAAGACATTTGGCACGTGGGTGGGTTGATTGCGTGCGCGTGATTCTGGGCGTGGACTGATCGTTCTATTTGCTTTGCAGTTCTTTTGGGAGACGAATCAGCGAAGTAGGCAATAACCCTTGCGGACCTAGGATTGCCCGGTTGTGCTCTGGAGGGGGCTGGACCCTAGAATCTTCCCGGCAGCGGCAGGATCGGCAAGGGCGCTCTGTGGAGCACCCCGGCTTACGGTCCGCCCGGGCAGAGTCACAGACAAGGCAGACAGGCGAACAGGGGGATTGTTTGGAACACCCACGCGAGAGCGCAGCCTCGGGAGCTTCATTGGCCAACGCCAGCGATCCGATCATCGTGGCCCAGATGGGCAAAGTTGCCTCGACGAGTGTGAGCCGAGCGCTCGAGGAGCTCGGCGCTCCGGTGTTCCAGGTGCACCACCTCGACCGCGCGTTCCTCGATGAGGTGGCTGCCAAGCTGAAAGCCGACGGGCAGGATCAGGACCACATCCGCCAGTCGTACCGCGTGCTCGAAGAGGTCGTCGGGCCGGGCAAGCCGGCGCGGGTCGTGAGTCTGGTCCGTGATCCGATCGCGCGCAACATCTCGGCGTTCTTCCAGAACAAGGACCTGCTCGCCAAGTCTGTCGAGGATGTCGATGCGCTGATCGCGCGATTCTTGGACACCTACTCGCACGACATCCCCGTGCAGTATTTCGATCTGCACATCAAGCCGGTCTTCGGCGTGGATGTGTACGAGACGCCATTCGACCACGAACGCAAGCGGCTGATCACCTCGCATGACGGCTACAGCGTTCTGGTGCTGAGGGCCGAGGACCCCGACGAGCACAAGCAGACGGCGCTGCGCGAGTTCACGGGCTCGGCTGACATCACGCTCGGGCGCGCCAACGTCGGAGCCAACAAGAAGTATTCGGGTCAGTACTCGGCTTTTCTGGAGCGCATCCGCCTGCCCGATTCGTACATCGACAGGATGCTGACCTCGAAAATGGCAAAGCACTTTTACACGCAAGAAGAGCTGGATGGTTTCGCCAAGCGCTGGCGCAAACCCGCGTCATTTCGCCCGGTCGAGGTGCTGGCGCCCGAGACGGACCTGCCCTCGATCGCGATCGTGAGCCCGAGCTACAACCAGGCCGAGTTCGTCGAGCGGATGCTCGAGAGCGTCAAGAACCAGTCGTACGCGCCGACCGAGCACATCGTGCAGGACGCGTGCTCGACGGATGGGACGACGGACATCCTGCGCACGTACGCGGACAAGGCCGAGGGCGTGGAACTGCGGATCGAGAAGGACAACGGGCAGGTCGACGCGATCAACCGCGGCTTTACGCGCGCGCAGGCCGACATCGTGACGTGGCTCAACACGGATGACGTGTACGCCGACCCCGACGCCCTGCGCGAGGTGGCCAAGGTCTTCGCCGAGAACCCGGATGTGGATGTGGTGTACTGCCGGGGGCGGTTCGTGGACCCGGACGGGAACCCGCTGCGCGACGCGTACATCAATTCGGATCCTGAGGCGCTCGAGCGTGAGTTCACACACTCGGTGGGGATTCTCCAACCGGCGCTGTTCTTTCGTAAGTCGGTATTCGAGCGGTTCGGGCCTCTGGATGAGGACCTGAACTTCGCGTTCGATTACGAGTACTGGATCCGTCTTGCACGGGGCGGGGCGAAGTTCATGTTCGTCGACCGCACGATCGTTGACGCAACGCTCCACCCCAATAGCAAGACGCAGGCCCTGCGCAGCAAGCAGTATCACGAGTCGCTGGTGGCGGTCAAACGTCACTACGGCTTCGTGCCGATGCGATGGCTCCGCAGGCTCGCCGAGTTCGAGGTGAGCGGAATCGACGGCATCGTGCGCACCAAGAAGGATGTGCCCGAGGCGGATCTGCCCAGGATCGATGACCGCATCGGCCAGCTTCAACGCGAGTGGAACGGCTCGCTGGAGTCTTATCGCGCGCTGCTCAACCGCCCGAGCCTCGGCGCCGGCAGCGTGCCGATCGCTGAGACGATCGAGGATCTGGTGCGGCGCAAGCTGATTGACACGGACAAACTCGTGGCGACGTCGTTTACGAGCGCGTACTTCACGCAGGGTCTGAACCTGATCGCTTCCTTGCACAGGCTGGGTGAGGACGCGGTCTCACTGATCGTGGTCTACGCGATCGACCTGACGCCCGAGCAGCGTGAGCGGCTCGCCCAGCTCGATCGCGTGGTGGTCCGCGATTACCCGGCGGAGACGGCGAGGTTCTTTGACGGGTACATGTCGCCCAAGAATTACGCGTACAAGTGTGCTGCGATCAAGGCTGCGGGCGAGCTGGCGCGCGACGGCGACCGCGTGCTCTGGATCGACGCGGGCGTGGTGGTGGCAAGGCCGATCGACGAGGTCTTCGAGATCATCTCGCGTGAGGGCGCGTTCTTTGTGGATCATGACGACAAGCCGGGCTGGCCCCTGCTCAACGCGACGTTCACGCACGCCGAGGCGGCCCGCCGGATGGAGGCCACGGGCAACGAGCTGCTGAGCCCGCATCTCTGTTCGTGCTTTCTGGGCTACATCAAGGGCGGCAAGGCGCAGGAACTTATTGACCATGCGTACCACTACAGCAAGGACCCGGAGATTGTGGCCTGGCCCAAGCATCTGAGCGATTCCGAGGCTCGGCCGGCGGCCAAGATGTCGGCGACGAAGAAGGCGCAGTACCGGGCGCTGCTCGAGAAGAACCGTCTGGGCAAGGAGATCTCGGGCGCGCGCGTGCTCGATGTCACGCCTTACCTCGGGCACAGACAGGACCAGTCGATCTACTCGATTTTGTGCGCACGATACGGGTTCAAGCAGTTCTCGGCGACGCGGTACTGCTGGTCGGACGGGCCTTCGAGCCGGGCCTCGCTTGAGAACTGGAAGTCGGGCGCTGAGGCGGACCTGACGCGTTCGGATGAGCTGCCAAGATCGATGCCGATCTCGTCGATCACGTACCATCACCGCGGGCTGTACAACAATCTGAGCGGGATCAGGCTCGACAACCGCAAGGACACGCTCGTTCTACTTGGCAACGGGCCGTCGCTGCGCGACTTCGACTTTGCAAGGCTCGCGGATGTCGACACGATCGGCATGAACGCGGCGTACCGGTACTGGGACCGGATCAACTGGTACCCGACGTACTACTGCTGCATGGACAAGGTCGTGATCATGTCGCACGACGAGGAGATCCTGCGGCTGATCCGCGAGCGCAAGACCAACGGCATCAGGCGGTTCTTCCTCCGCAAGATATTTGTCGATGCACACCCGGAGGTGCGCGACAACCCGGCTGTGGTGATCCTGGAGAACGAGAAAGAGTTCCAGCCGATCCTGCGGCTCAAGGACATTACGACGGGCAACTTCTCGGCGCTCTTCGGCGCGACGCTCGGGTACAAAAGGATCGGGCTGCTGGGGATCGACTGCAACTATGTCGAGCAGATCAAGGAGTGCAAGTCTGCGGGCGACA
>Ga0070726_10003688_pt1 | contig 12747 bp, 14 predicted proteins | sample tdAd471_FD_67275 | JGI IMG/M metagenome (GOLD analysis project Ga0070726, IMG submission 67275) | Marine sediment microbial communities from the Atlantic coast under amendment with organic carbon and nitrate - tdAd47.1 | ecosystem: Environmental > Aquatic > Marine > Coastal > Sediment | place...
TCTGCTGCTCCAAGGTTCTGCGATTAGCAACACCCGCAAGTTCAAACTGAGTAGACGCTAACTCACCAAGGGTGGGGGCCTCAAAGGCAGCGCCAGCAGAAGCGCCAAGCGTTGTGTCAAGCTGCCCCACCTCGCGCAAAATGCGGTTGTCAATAACGGAACGCGTTAGAAGCTCTGTCATTTTTGCGCTCCTGGGGGCGGGCCGAATGATGTGAACTGTCTGGGTTGAGCCGCACCCACCGCACTAATCTCCTGGAAGGTGAATGAGTAAGGCGACCCGTCAGCACGATTAAGCGGCAGCAAGTACCCATCCAGAGAAATCATAAGCTGCAGACCCGTGCCATCAGAGTTATTCACCCAGATGCCGGAACGTGAGGCAGAGGAGATTGTAACCTCCATATCTGCAAAGTCTGGGAACCTGGGGTCATTGATAGCTTGAATGCCATTTTCCCTAAGCGCGTCCTCATCCATCAGCGCCTCCGCCCCGATGCTGGTCGAGAACTCAGAAAGCCCGGTTGGCAGAATGTACTTCTCATTATTGCTGAGAACTGGCGTTTCAGGGAATAACTGTGTTGTAGCGCGCTCAACCGCTTCCTCTGGGTCAGCACCACGGCGCACCAGATCCAACGCAAACTTCTCTGCAACCTCAAAATGCTTGTTCATCATTTCCTGAGCGTCGCCACTACCAGCGAACTCAAAGGCGGTGCGGTACTCAGTCATGCCCTCAGTGAGAGCGCGGCTAGTGTCTGTAACAGATGCAGTCGGGAGGCCCTTCACCAAGTCGGCACGTTCTACCGTGGCGAGGTTCACAATGGCCTGGGAAAGGCCGGGGTTATCCATGTGCCGCATTGCAACGCTGTATTCCTTGGCAAGACCTTCCTTGTCTAGCTGCGCCATAACCCTAGGTGCAGCATCTCCCCAAGTCTCTGCATACTGCGCCAGCGCCTGTGCTGCGACATCAGACCCCATAGCATTGAACTGCGCAACCTGTGCCGCCGCGTCTTGCTTGGGAAGAACTGCCCGCAGCTCATCAGGCACGCCAAGGCGATCATAAGACGCCTCAAGGCCGCGCACATAGTTTTCCGCCACAATGGGTGCGTTCTCCGGGTCAACCTCTCCAAGTCGCCCATAGATGCTTTGCACCCCGTCTTGATTTTCCTGCACATACGTCGCAGGGTCGTTGCGGATCTGCGTATTCCTTGCCTGCAATGCAGTGGTATAGGTGTTCAGGTTAGCCACATCTTCAGAGGTATTCCCCGGCTCTGAAACCTTGCGCTCCAAGCGCTCGATCTCAAGCTGGATTCCATCCGGTGATGACATTGAAACGCCATGAAGTGTTTCGGCAAAATCAATGGCCCGCTTGTAATTATCGCGAACCTCAACCCCGCGCTCTGGATCACTGGCGTACAGGTCCGCAAGGTTGGTTTCATCGAATGCACTATCGACAGGCGGCGCACCATTCGCGGCGGCAAAGGCAATTTCCTCGTTAAGCTCAGCCTCTAGCATACCCTGCTGAGCCCGCGTCTCAACCTCCTGCTCCCGCTCCTGCCTAGCAATCCCACTGTCAGCCAGTTTGATAAAAGACATCTTTTGGCTAGGGGTTAGGTCAGCATCCCACTGGCCACCAAGAACCTGATCACGCACGGCGGCGGGATCATCACGAACTGTCATTCCCAAAGCAGTGCGAACATAGTCCGAACGCTCGCCGCTTGTGCTTGCAGTCTCCAAGTAGTCGGGCAACATGGATGGGTCACTAATCAGCGCGTTAAGCTTCAGGCGTCTTGTGTTCGCCACCGCTCGGGCCTTGGCTGCCGCCCTTACAGCAGCCTCACGCTGAAGGGCCTTTGTCTCTAGCCGCAGTCTGTACTTGTTAAAAGCCGCGTCAAGCTCTTGCCTGTTGCGCTCTGGCACGTTCGCCTGCCCGCGCTCAACGGCGCTGGCCTCATACTCAGCGCGGCGCTTTGCTAGGAATTCGTCAAAGTCGCCTAGAACATTCTTTGCAAACCCACTGCCTGCAGTCTTTGCGCGCTCATTGTAAGACCGGTTCCATTCCGCTTGGACCTCTGCAAGAAGCTCATCGCCTTGAATGGCGGCCTCTTTCTCAAAGTGTTCTGTGAAGGTGTCAGCCGTGCCCTGAACTGCGCTAGCTAAGCGTTGCGTAGCCTGTGAGCCAGCAGATGAAACACGCCCTGCAGCCCTTGCCGTAGGTGTGATCCTTGGTGTTGTAAGATCAACCATGTCAGTTCCCTATGTTAAGCGGATCAACTTGGTTGAACCCTTGAATAGCAGCCCCAAACACGTTCAGCGGAGACGCCGCCCTGCCAGCCTGCTCCGCTTGGAACTGCGCCCCCTTTGCCCGCTGTTCACCTTGGAACTCAACAGTGAGGGCGTCCAACTCCTGCGCCACTGCGTTTTGATCAAGCACCCCCTGCGCTGTGCCGCTAAAGGCCCCGCCCTCAATGAACGCCGCTCTCTGTGCAGACTGGACTTGCCGCGCCTGCCTGCGTGATCGCTCAGCCTCAATGGATGAGAACAGCTTTTCCTCTGTGGCCTGACGTGAAAACTCTGCCTCTTGCTGCTTAGCCTCACCTGCAGCCTGAAGCGCCCCGACTGCGGGCAGGACTGCACTTGCCACCGTGGCGACAGTGGCGACAGTTGACGCGGTGGCGGCGGAAGCACCCATTGCTAGCAGGACTGGGGCCATTATTTACACCTCACATAGATAGAATAATCCTCGCCGTCCGGCCCCCACTTTTTGGCAACGGGGGTTTCAAGCTCAAACCCTAACCGACGCGCCCAACTGTGCCCGCCTTCAAAGTCAGTTTTAACACCAATTTCAATGCGATGATAGCGGGCAAGCTCAAGACCCATAATGACTTCAGCAGTGATACGGCGAGCATGACGCCGCCACTCCTTTGTAAGCCAAGCCCAACCCATTCCCACGCCATCCCAACGGGGGAGAATGCCAGCTATAGCAACCACCTTGCCATCATCATCAACCGCAGCAACGCCGCCGCACTCTTCGATGCTAACGGCCAAGTCCGCAGTCAGCTCATAACCCGCGTGGATAGCAGCCAAAGGCCCCATCTTGACAACATGTTCAGCAGTGAGGGGGACAAAGTTCATCGGCTCTCCTGTGTTACAACTTGCGGCATTATAGCGACAATTGTAGCAGGATACATGGTGTTTGTCTCAAACCTGATACGCCCGTCTGTTTCGTAACCAGAGGGCCACGAAAGCAAAACATCACCAGTCACCAAAGGGGGAGGCGACCCCATCGGCACGGGCGGCGCGCGATAGTTCAAGTCTGGGATTTCGTCTAGGTTAGTAGCACTTGGGCCAGCACTGCCACCTAGCGTGTTCACCACCCGGAACGCGCAATCAGTGAGGCGCTTGGTTTTCGCTTGGCTGGTTCCATCTTTTGCCCCGGCTTCAACCCGGTTTGTCTGATATGTGGATGTGTATTTAAGCCCAATCTGCGCCTTTGTAGTGTCACCCTCAGTGATAGTGACCTCACCATTGGAAACAACTTTATCAGCTACAGCCGCACCCTCAGACAGGAGGCCCACAGTTTCGCCCTCCAAGTGGTCAAACCCAAAGAATGTCGAAGCCGCCGCGCCGGAATATGTCAGCATAGAATCCGCGTAGGTCGAATCCTCTTGTTCGTCTCCGGTCCTGTATTCCGGCTGCAGGTATTCAATATAGCGGCGCTCACCCCCATTAATGGTTCGCGTCACTGTAACCCAAACTTCATCACGCGACCCATCCGTTGACGGGACCACAGCAAGGCTCTCAACCCCGCCCGTAGTTACCCCCCCAAGGGTATGGCGAGCCCAGCCCCTGACCTGCTGGTTTTGGTCAAAAGCGAATGAAAGCAATGTACCGTCCGCGCGAGCGCCCCAAATGCTTTGGTATGGCTCCTCTTGCCTAGACATCTGCACAATGCCATCGCCAAGAATGTCAGAGGAACGAATGGTCACATCGTTTGCAATGTAGTTATCCACCTGGAATTCAAACTGCATAGACCGCATTTTGCGCTGAGACGCTTGCAGAAACAGAACGCTTTCGCCCACACGAACCGGCCTAATCGGCGCGCTGCCGTAGCTGGTCTGCTTGGAAACCTTGACGTTGTTTGGGCCAAATGGGTTTGTACTTGACTGAGCGTCAATCGCAAACTCTGCCCCAATGGTGTTCACGATGAGTACGTTGCCTTCAGTGAGGCCCACAATTTCGTTAGCCTCTGCCGATTGAACATCAATCGAAACCGCGCTTTCTGTCAGGATCTCCCCAAAGCTATCAATGGCGAAGCTCTCAAAGCCACCCACAACAGATGCATAGACAGATTGGATTTGCCCGAATGTCAGCCGCTCCCTGAAGAACGTAACGCAGGTTGGGAAGCCGTTCACAGTGGACCAAGCGCCCTTGCGCCAGATGGTAGACACGTTCCCAGCGCCGATGGTCGTTTGCGGAAATGTGGTCAAGACGTCGGCAACGGCTGTTGTGCCCGCCTGGGACGTGATGCGAGCCACCCCATACCCGGAGGTAATAAACTCCCACTCAACCCCGCCATCGGTCACTGTGCCAGAAGTATGGGCCGGAATGGACGTGCCAGAGGTGGCAGACGTCGCGGCCCTGTATTCCTTGCCCTCAGAACGGACGTAATCACCAGCAGTATAGGCGATTCCAGTTTCCCAAGCATCTGTAGCGGTGATGGTTTCTTGATCAACCCTGATAATTGAACCGACATCGCCAGCCACAAAGACAGACGAACTTGCCGTAAGGGTGATACTGCCAGTTGCCGCAGATGCATAAATGCTGGTGGTGGTCGCGTTTATATCAAGATATGGCCCATCGTCAGGCTCAAGCGTAGAGAACACCCAGTTTGTTGATGCAAACCGTGACAGCTTCCTGGGCGCAAGTGTCCCGTCACGAGCGGTGAAGTAAACCACATCACCGGACTGCACAAAGTCCAACCCAAACGATGCATCGAGCTGGGTACTGGTGAAGGGCGAAACAATCTCGTAAGGCTGATCAGCAGTGCCGCCAGAGGTGTAGGCCGTGTATCCGGTTCCGTCCACATCGTCGCCGTGAATGGTCCTCAGCTCGTATGTGTTGGCGGTCACGTTATCAATGACAAACCAGCGGCCATTAAGCTCAGTCATGCCAGAGACGCCGGTGATAAATACCTCATCGTCGTTTGAATAGCCGTGAGCAACAGACGTAATCACCACAGGATCTGCCTGTGTTGCCCCGGTGATTGTGGTTGTTGTGCCAGTCAGCAGCGGCGCGTTTTCAGTGAAAAACCGGCAATAACCATCACCCATTTCAATCACAAAGGCATCATTGCGCGCCTTGATAAATGGGACCAAGCGCGGCGTTGTGCTCTCGCCAAACTTTGTCGGACGAACGAAACCAGAACCTGCGCGCCGAATTGCAGGGCCCTGGACAGCAGGAATGAAGTTCAACATCACACTTGAAGAGGCGCTATACCCCTGCAGGTCAACGCGGCCATCCATGATGGTTGACCACTCACCGGCATTGAGTGCTGTGATGATTGGTGACGCTTTAGCCATAACTTACCCTTGTGAAACCCTGCTAGACATCCAACGCCCCGTCTCCTTGCGGCGAGGGGGTCGATACAGGGAGTTAACGCGGCGAGCCTGCGCCAATGTCTGTTGATAGATGCGGTCTGCCCGCTCTGCCTTGGAATTGCTTTGCGTCAGCTCCTCCGCAGCATCAGAGGCCAAGCGAGCTGCTAGCGCCTGTACAAACAACGGGTCGAACTGGCCAGCATCCGTGATTTGCGCCACGTACTCGTAATCCAACGGCGCTGATAAGTCGGTATGAATCCGCCCCTCGATAATCTCATATGGTGATTGCTCCGTGTAGACCCCGGTACTCTCATAGAAAACGCCGATGGTCTCAGCGTTCACAAACGCCCCACCAACCTTAATAGGCCGCAAGTCATCGATAGGGCGATTGTAGATCAGAGAAAAGCCCCAGGCCGGGGTGTCTGTGGTAGCGGCCAAGCTTACGCGCTTCACAGCAAACCGCCACGGGTAGGCAGATAGCTCAGCGTCTCGCAGCAGGTCATAACGGGCCTTCATGGCTCGCGCTGGTTTGTTTGCGTCATCTAGTGATGTGATGCGGATCTCGCCAAGCATCGAAAGGGCACGGTTTGCAATGTCAACTTCTGATGCCATGGTTCACCTTTATGTAGGAAACCCACCCCCGAAGGGATGGGCTATTGTTAAATCCCGGTGTCTTCCTCAATCGCCTGCCGAATAGCCCTCATGGCCATCTGCATAAACTGGCGCTTGGTGATAGAACCGGCTGTGAGATTGGTGTCATCCACTGCCAACTCGATGTCCGAAGACGTGGTTGAGGTATCAATGGTAACGTCAGTGGCGTCCTGGCCTCCGACGTTCACACCATAGTACCGGACAGCCATTAGGCACCGCCATCAACATAGAGCGCTTCGACAACGATAGTCCCAGCAGCGCCCATGTCAGTGGTGATGGTGCCCGCAATGACATAATCAATCTGCGGGTCCTCAGTCAGGCCCAGCGCTTCCCACAGGGGCTTGTCGCGGTCCTCAATGCCGTACACGCCACTTTCGTGGGTGACGTCCGACTTGGTGAGGCCGCCGCCTACCGCCAGAGCAGATGCAAAGAAGTCAGCATCTACAACGGCAGATCCATTGTCTGCGGTCTGGTACAGGCCAACATCCATCGCGCCGGTAGTGATAGCCGCGTCAGACGAAACCAGAACACCATTGATTGCGGCGTTGGATTTCACTTGGCAGAAAGTGAGGATATCAGCCGCGTCTTCTGCGGTGGAAACCTCCAACTGACCGGGGCCGGTGGTCTTTACCTGTGCATTGGTCCAAGGCTCATTGAAGACCCGAGGAGATGCAGCGCGGTTGCTAATAAGGGTAGAGTCAACGTTAGCCATGACTTATGCCTCCGTGCATTCGATTTGGATCACACGGCCCTGTTCCAAGCGCGTCGCGCCCATGGTCAAAGTCGTGTAAAGCTGGAAGGGGACGCCCTCAATGTCGGGACGCTCATCAACGCGCGCCTTCACATCGGACCAAATACCAAGGTGCATACCGGACTTAACCCACATGGGGACAAGGCGATAAGACGCATTGGATTCAACCAGACGCGAAACCACAATCTTAACCCCGGCAAACTCAGTAATTCGACCATCACCGGCAAATACTGGGCCACCATTCTTGGTGAAAAAGTCAGTGTTGATGACTTGGGTCTGACGCTTCAGGTCTTCATGCTGCTGGGGAGTGATAGCCATGTACGGCTGCTCCATCTCCGTATCAACATCATTGTCCTCTAGGATGCGCAGCGCGCGAAGGATCTTATCAACGTTGAGACCAGTATCGGCAGCAGCGCCAACGGCAGCATCAACACGGTTGTTGGTCGTGTCGAAAGCTTCAGTTGAACCACCAGAGCGCCCGGTGCGGGCATCCGCATAGAAAGCATCAAAGATAATCTGGTCAATCTTACGACCAGTCGCCTTGATAGCTGCCTGTGACAGCGGGCCTTGAGGGTCAACCATTAGCCGCAGCTTGTCGAAGTTATCGACCATCTGGGGAAGGCTGTAGTCAACAGGGTAGACCCAGCGGCGATCAGTTGGCGCATCTACGCGGCCCATAGGGGCAAAGCGCGATACAACCTCTTGCATCTCAACAGAGCCGTACTGGTCAACAGGCACAGCGGAATCACCCTCGTGGGAGTCTTCCATAACAAACGGGCGCATCTTGCCGCCCTGGATTTGAAGCAGATGCGCGACGTTAGTCGTATACTGCTCAACGAAATGGGTAGGAATATTAACGGTCATCTACCGTCTCCTATGATTGGTTTTACACAATCGAGAAACGGCTTGTCCGTAGCGGGGCCAACTCTGCGGCTTTAGGCTCCGTTAGCCCCGTTCTTTATCACGGCGTCAAGCGGGGGATTGCTCCTTGTCCGCACTTGCTTGAGGCTTCCGGCCACGCTTAGGGGGTTCTGCAACCTTATCCTCTGCGGCCTTCTGAACCCATGCCTCCAACTGCTCAGCGTCCTTAATAAGCCGTTGCGGCTCGCGAACACCAAATGAAGACAGGGCCTCAATACAGCGCATTCTAATCTCTTTATTGGTCATTATCAAGTTTCCTTATGCGCGCGCTGCAATCTCGTTGAGTTTCATCATGCGATCAATCGCAGGCTGGCGAACCTTCTTGTTCTCTGAGGTGTACTGTTTCATGAAATCACTATCACCCATCAGCTCAGCCACCTTAGCCTTGGCCGCGCTGGGAGACATAGAGAAGCCTTCCGCCTGAGCTGGCTCCCCTTGGATCACCTGCCCCTCTGCAGAACGTCCGGCAACCTTTGCCAAGAAGTCATACATAGACGCCTTGTCGCCTGCTAGCAGCGCCTCAAGCCCCGCCTCATCCATGCCAACATTCGCCATCAACCGCGCAGCGTTGTTGAACCCGTCAGCATTGCCGGACTTCCACTGGTCAAAAGCCTCTGCCGCCTGGGTCTCTTGCGCCTCAACCATCTGTTGAGACTGCTCAGCCATGATCTGCTGCAGGCCCTGAAACTGGCCATCGCCCAATCCCAACTGGTGTGCGCGCTCAGAAACAGACTTGAACACCTCTGAGTCAAAGCCATCGCCTAGAGTGTTGGTGTATTGGTCTGCCGTTTCTGGCATCCCCATCTTGGCATAGACAGGCATCATTGCCTCTCGGTCACTGGTATCAGCCGGGAAGTTTAGCAGGTTCTCTGCTGGTACGCCGCGCAGCTTCTCAAGGTTTCGATACCCATCAGCCAAGGCCGCAGCATCACCGAAGCCCTTGTTCTCGATGAACCCGCGCATGTCTGGGTCTGTGAAGCTATCAAGGAAAGATGCCGCGCCTTGTCCTGTTTCGGGGGCTGGTGCGGCTTGGCCACCATCTGCTGGGGCCGCTGTTACGTCATCAGTCAAGCTTAGTCTCCGTTGCTCGTTTGAGGTTGGTTAGGGGAGCGAATAGCCGCTCCTTGATGTGGGAGAAGATACGTCGCTTCTCCATGTCCGCTGCTACTCTTAGCGGGTCTATGTGACCGTCCTTGGCCGTAGGCAGTGCCTTGACCATCCAGCCGCATTCCTTTTCCAAATCACGCAATACTGCCTGCGCTGCTGGTTTAATCTGCCCGTCATCCTCAAGGAATAACTCCCGATAGGCTCGGGAAGTGTCTAGCTGGTGCTGCGCAAGTGTCTCGCGGTTACTCATTAGCTAGCCACCGGGGCTGGTTGCTTCTTGCGCGCCATAACGGGGAAAACTCTCACCAAACGTTCCCCATCAATTTTAGCGGTTAGGGAGAAATAAACGCATGTACCTTCGGCGTTTTCAAATACCCGAATCCTCTCATCTTGGATATCAGTAGCCCCCTGTCGAACAAGGCGCGCGCGCGCCGAAGAGTACGCTTGCTTGCATATATTAAAATCGCCCTCCGTGAAATACGGTAACTCTAGCGCTTCTTCATCAGTCACAATCTCTCTCCTTAACTTGCTACTGGTGATGGTTGCTGGCTAGCGGCCTGCGCCTCTGCCAGCGTCTTGGCCGTGTCTGCCGCAATAGGTGCTGCCTCCAAAATCTGGCCTAGCTGCTGCTGCTGTGCGTCCGCCTCATTCTCCGCCTCAATAACTTCTGGGGCTTTGAGCGCCGCTGCCGGAACGCCATTCACATCTGCAACAATGCGAGCAACCTCCGACGTGTCAAACTGCTGGTACACGCTCGGATCAATCTGGGCAATCGGTGCCAGTGTCTCAAAGGTGCGCAGAATGCTAACCGCCTCTTCAGAGCGTGCGGCGCGGGTCATTGGGCTCACGTACTCAATCTTCAGGCTCTCGCCCTTGGACTGCAAATGCTCCTGCAATGCCGGGGGCATATCTGGGTGCTTGCCCTGACGGAACAGAATGCCACTCTCGCGACGAATGAGCGGGCCTAGCCACTCTGTCTGCAGCCTGCCAATCACTGGCGCTGTCATCTGCCCTTGTTGCTGGGCAATGAGAAGGGCCTGTGTAGCTGTCATCTGCGGGTTTTCAAGCAGCACGCGGAAGGTTGCGCCAAAGAAACCATCGTCAATCTGGTCTCTGGTATCCGCAATCATCTCCAGCCCAAGCCCGACATTCACACCGGGATTCCACGGATGCGCCAATGCCCGTCCTTGCTCATCAGTTGCGCCGTAATTCCGTGAACCTGGGGTCAAATCAAACTCGCTCAGGACGTCATCAGGCAGCAACACAGGGGGATCAACCGCCATGTTTGCAGCTTCAATGGTGGTGCGGCGCATCTCTTGCAGCATGGAGATATCAGGCAGCAGCATTATTGCTGGGGAGCGGCCATAGATCTCGCGAGAGCTCATCGCATAGCGCGACACGATATAGGGCTGTTCGTGATAACCCTCCTCACGCACGATCTGACGCCCCTCACAGAACAGATAAATTCCGGTGAAGGGCAGGCCGCTTGCATCCAACCGCGTCCGGTCCCGGTCTTCTCTGGGCATTACGGCGTGAACAAAGTCAAACCGCTCGCCGTCCTTGCCGCTGTTGTACTTGTCCAGGATCTTCTGGGGCGTGTCCTTGCCAAAGATCTGCACTGCTTGCCGCGCTGTCAGCGTGAACTTGCGGTGGATGGTGTCAATCATCCCCTCCCAGTTCTCGCGAATGAACACCTCTGATAGGTGAATGGACTTGTACCGAATGCCACCACCCTCGCGGGGCTCAACGAACATGCAGCCCGTACCAAATGCGCCAAGGCTTAGTCGCAGCTCATGCGCTTGACTGGCGAAGTTTGCCCTAGGGCTGTACCGGACATCCCACAGCGTTTGGTTCAGCTCATCCATATAGAGCCGTACCGCGTGCTGTTCGTCTAGGTCATCATCGCCTGTGCTCAGCTCGTGCCACATGGCCGTGCGAGGCATAAGGCCCGCCTCCATGACTGCGGCGAACTTATCAAGTGCGGCCATCGGGAATGCATCATACTGGCGCTGGTTGCGCTGCGTGCCGGGGCTGTGCTTGCTTCGGAAGTCATCAGAGCGAGGCAGGACAAGCCGCGCCACATGCTCCCACATGCTTTCCCAGTTCCCCCGTACAGCTTCCATTTCTGATTGCTGCTGAAGAATGCGACTTGCTACGTCTGACATTTTAGTTTCCAGTCGTTTGCGTTGGGGTGGTGCCTGACGCTGCCTGACCCTGCTGTAGCATCCCAGAAGCGCGGCTTGACAGACCGCCAGTCCTGCTGTGCTTAGATCTCAGAGAGGGGGCCTTATCGCCGCCCACTCCCTTTTTTAGAACACGGCCAGCGTTCTTTGGGTTTAGCGCCTTCTTGGGGTTAAGGAACGTATTCATGCTAGCTGCCCGTTACTGTTGCTTGGCCGGTTGGGGTCTGGCCCCTGCCCGTGGTCAACATGGTTGCAGCTCTGCCGCGCAACTGCCTGCCACGCCGCTGCTCTTGGGCCCGCTGCTGTGCCTCATCGATTGAGGGCGGGGCCTCTACCTTTGCCGGAGCCGCGCCCCCACCGAATAGATTCATCAGAAAAACCTCTGCTTTGGCTTGCGTGGTTGCCGTGTTGGCTTCTTGCGGAATGTAACATATGGACGCCCATCATGTCCAACCATGTCGTAATCTACCACCTCATAGCCTGCTAGGTGGCACTCCATGCGAATGTGCTGGCGAAATAGCTCCTCATCCTCGGGCTGGTCATAGTAGACAGTTTGAGTTGTCAAAAGAACCTCGCCTTTGGTTGCGCCTGCTTGCGGTTATGCATCGGCTTCTTGATGATGCGGGGGAATAGCTCAGTCAATGCCCAAACCAGAGCATCCACCCTGTCTGGAGAATACCCCTGTAGCTTGCGGTCAAAGTCGCTGGTGAAGCTGCACATCTGGTTTTCAAGCTCTGTGAACTCTCTCGCATGGAATACCTTGCCCTGCTCATAGAGGCCAGCGATAGGCTCAGCACGCACAACTTTGCCCCGGCTGGCGTGCACCTCCTTGAACGGAATGCCCGTGCGCTGCGTCTCCACAGTATGCCGCACCATAGCGCCGCCTTGGTTCACCTCTGCAACAATGCGGTCTGCGTCCCATGTGTCATACAGGCTGATGGCTCGCCGCGCCCATTCCTCTGGTCTGTACTTGCCGCTCTCATCATCCAGGATATAGCACTTGTTGTCGTGGTCGATACCCGCAACGATAATGCCCGTTTCATCAGATCCAACGTCATTCGAGATAGCGGGGTCAATTGCAACGATGATGCGCTTGAGGTCTGGTATCTCCTGCGTGCGCTTGATGAATGACCTGCGCCACAGTGCGTGCTCAAGATCCCCTGTGAATTCGCCATAGAAGAACCGTTGCCTCTGTCGCTCTGGCAGCTCCCGCAGTGACTTGATGTAATCGGGGTCAAGGTTGTTCATGTTGTCGAGAGGATTGACAACGATGTACCTGTAGTTCTCTAGGTCAACCTTCTGCTCCCCGTCTGGGTTCACACCGTCAATCCATAGCCGATATGTCCAGTGACTGGATGTTGTCGGGTTGAGGTCAACGTAACACTTGTGTGGAAGCCAGCGACCATCCACCTGCTTGACGCGCTGGGCAAGGCGAGTGAGGGCAACGCTATACGATGCAAGCGGAACCTCTGATGCCTCATTGAAATACAGCGTGGAGTACTCCTTACCAAGAACCTTATCAACGCGGTCCTTGTCATCCAGA
>Ga0070726_10003693_pt1 | contig 12741 bp, 9 predicted proteins | sample tdAd471_FD_67275 | JGI IMG/M metagenome (GOLD analysis project Ga0070726, IMG submission 67275) | Marine sediment microbial communities from the Atlantic coast under amendment with organic carbon and nitrate - tdAd47.1 | ecosystem: Environmental > Aquatic > Marine > Coastal > Sediment | place...
TCGACGCGCCCCTGGCGCCGCGCGGCCACCCGCTGCGCGTGCAGGTCGAGGGGGTGGACTACCTCTACTTCGCCGACCCCTTCCCGGACGTGCGGGTGCCCGCGACCCTGGAGGCCCTGGGCGACCCCGCCCAGTACGAGGGATTCAGCATGCTCCGCCCAGGGCCCCACGACCCCGAGGCGCCCGCCTTCGACCGCGACGAGGCCGGGCGCCTGCGGCTGGGCTGGAAGCGTGGCGCGCACCCCCTGCGGCCCGCGGAGCAGCTGCGCTGGGTGGGCAAGGGGCTCGCCGCCGAGGAGGTCTTCCCCCGACTGCGCGCGCCGGAGTCCGAGCGCCGGGTCGTGCCCCACCGGGGGAGCGTGCAGCTCGACCCCGCGAGCGGGCGCTGGACCTGGATCTTCACCGAGGCCGGCGGTGAATCGAGCCACCTGGGGGAGGTGTGGTTCGCCAGCGCCCCGAGCCCGCTCGGCCCCTGGGCCTTCGCGCGCAAGGTCGTGACCCACGACCGCTACTCGTTCTACAACCCCACCCAGCACGAGTACTTCTCGGACGCGCGCTGGCTCTACTTCGAGGGCACCTACACCACCCTCTTCGCCGGCACCGACCGCAAGACCCCGCTCTACGACTACAACCAGATCGTCTACCGCCTCGACCGCCGGGACCCCCGCCTGCAGCTCCCGCGAGAGCTCGGCGAGCCCGGCCACCCCGTCGGCTTCGCCTGGGACCAGGCCCGCCCAGGCGCCATTCCCCTCGAGCTCCCTGGGCCACCAGCCTGGGGCTACCCCGCCTCGCGGCCCGCCCCGCACCCGGGCATGCAGCTCCTCCGGCGGGACCCGGTCAGCAGAGCCCTGAGCCTGCGCGCGGGCGAGCCGGACGACGCCTGCCTGGGTTGGGTGTGGGCGCCCCCGGCGCGGGCGACTCACGAGCGGGTCGGCCCGGGCCGGCGCTCGGACGGCTACCACTAGTCCAAGAACCGGCGCCGCTCGACCCGACGGACGGTGTGCAAGGAACAGGAGGTCGGTATGGCCTACGTGATCACCCAACGCTGCGTCGGCGTGTGCGACACCAGCTGCGTCGAGGCCTGCCCGGTGGATTGCATCTCGGGGCCCGAACCCCTCGACGCGCTCCGTGGCGGGAAGCGCCCGGGGAGCCAACTGTTCATCGACCCCGACGCGTGCATCGACTGCAACGCCTGCCTCCCGGTGTGCCCGGCGGAAGCGATCTTCCCAGACGACGCGCTCCCGGCGCAGTTTGCCGAGGACCTCGCACGGAACGCGGCGTTCTTCCAGGCGGGAGACGCCGCCTAGCGCAGGCGGTCGTCAGGACCGAGCGGGCCCTGGTTGCCCTCGCCCTGAGCCTCGATCGCGTCATGAATCGCGCGCCGCGTGGCGCGGAACAGGTCGTTCTGCAGCCAGGACTCGGGGTCGTCGACCCCCGCCTTGACGGTCTCGGAGTTCGTGCCCTCGAAAGGGAAGCCGCCCTTGCCCACGCCGTCTCGCACGTCGTAGACGAGGACGTCCCCCCGCACGTAGCCGCGCTCGAACTCGCTCAGGCCACCTTCGGGGATCACCGGCCCGCGCACCTCGTGCACCCGCACCAGGAGCACGTAGCTCACACCGGCTGCCATGCCCATGTCGGAGATCGAGTCCGGGACCTCCCCCGCGCGCACGCGCTCGACGGTGCGCAGGGTTCCGCGATCCCCGAGGTCGAGCAGGTAGCTCGGCTTGTCGTCGCCCAGGTCTTCGAGTTGCACCACGAGGGCGTTGTGCCCCTCGGTCTTGGAGCGGCAGTCGAGGGGCTCGCTGACCTCCCAGCGCGCCTCAGCGAGCTTCTCCTGGGCGGCGGCGTCCTCGGCGAACTTGGGCAGCTGCTCCGTGAGGGTCTGCAGCGCGGGCTCGTGGGTGGCCCAGGCCGCCTCCCGTTTGGCCTTCCGCTTCTCGGCGGACGAGTCCGGGCAGCCGCAGAGGCTGACGACCAGGAGCAACACGATCGTTGACGCGCGTCGGGGCATGGAAGAACTCCTCGCTGAGCCAGGAACGAACTGGACCGCCCAGGAAACCCCTGAAGTGGGTCAGCGCCGTTCCTCCCCCACACGCTAACAGCCACGAGGGCCAGGGTTTGCCACAACGGTCCAGCCCCCTGAATCCCGAGCGTGCCGGGAATCGCCGCGTTAGGATAAATAGCGATGGCGCCCGAGGCTCGGAACCACGCATGAACGACCACGACCGCTCCATAGGACGGCTCCTGCTGCAGCGCGGTCTGGTCCAGCAAGACTCCCTGCGACAAGCTGGGGAGCGCACCGACCAGATGCGCGCCAACGGTCCCTACGTCGAGCTGCTGAAGGTTCTGGTCGACATGCAGCTCCTGCACGTGGACATGGCGCGCTCGATCTGGAGCGAGGTCGGCGCCGATCCCAACAGCCAACAGGTCCCGCAGCAGACTGCGGTCGCAGCGCCGCTGCCCCCGGGCGACCTCCCTCCGCTCCCCCACACCCTCGACCCCGACGGGCCCCAGTTTGGTGGCGGCTTCGGCGGGATCCCCACCACCCTCGACCCGGACGGGCCCCAGCCCGCTTTCGGCGGGATCCCCACGACCCTCGACCCCGACGGGCCCCAGTTTGGTGGCGGCTTCGGCGGGATCCCCAAGACCCTCGACCCCGACGGGCCCCAGTTTGGTGGCGGCGGGATCCCCAAGACCCTCGACCCCGACGGGCCCCAGCCCGGCTTCGGCGGGATCCCCAAGACCCTCGACCCCGACGGGCCCCAACCCGGCGGCTACGACCCCGACGGCGCGACCTTGATCCAGCCCGGCGGGATCGGCAGCCTCGGCGACCCGCCCCTTGGTCTGGAGAGCTTCGAGCGCCCCCCGGCCGAGACCTCGGCGGGCTCAGGGTTCGCGGTCCCCGCGTTCAACCCCGCCGGCTTTGGCCAGCCCGCGGGCGGGGACTTCGGCGGCCCCGGAGGCGCGGGGCTGGGCGGTGGAGGAGCGCCCAGCGACTTCTCTCCGGTAGACGACGCCTTCGGGGCACCCCCAACCGGCACCGGCTTCGGCGCGCCTGCCGGGCAGGACACCGGCTTCGGCACCGGCTTCGGCGCGCCTGCCGGGCAGGACACCGGCTTCGGCACCGGCTTCGGCGCGCCTGGTGGCTCCGGCTTCGGCGCACCCGGCGGCTCCGGCTTCGGCGCACCCGGCGGCTCCGGCTTCGGCGCGCCCGGCGGCTCCGGCTTCGGCGCGCCCGGCGGCTCCGGCTTCGGCGCGCCGCCACCTGGCGGGTCGGGCTTCGGTCTGCCCGGCGCCTCCGCGTTCGGCGCGCCCAATCCGCTCGCGCCCGAGTCTGGGATCGAACAGAGCATGGGGCCGAGCTCGCAGGCCCCCGGGGGCAAGAAGGCTCCGTCCAAGCGATCCAAACGCACCGGAGGGGTCTCGAGCCGGCGCGCGGGTCGCGCCTCGGGGCGCAAGACCCTCTCCGAGCGCGCAGGAGCGCGCTCGAGCGCGCGCCACGCGGGCCAGTCCAGCAGCAAGACCGCCGTGACTCTGGTCGCGATCCTCGTGGTCTCGATCGCCGTGATCGGCGGGGTGCTCTACGGGATCTCCGGTGGCGGGACGCAGGCAGACGGTGGCGGCGGCACGAACGCTGGCTCGGGGACCGACGACGGCACCAGCGGGGGTGGCGACGGCACCGGCGGCGGCGGCGACACCGGCGACGGCGGCGTCGAGGTGGTGAACGTCGGCGACGGCAAGCTGGAGTGGCACCAACACCGCTACAAGGCGCCCCAGACCCCGGCCGAGGTCGAAGAGACCTGCGCCTTCCTCGCCGAGAAGGCGGTCGGCGACGCCAAGGACTTCGTGTTCGAGGGCGACTACAAGCGCGCCGTGGAGTTCCTCGAGTCCTTCCCTGAGGAGCTGCAGGAGGGCACCGCCTACGCAGACGTCTCCAAGGCCCTCTCGAAGTTCAAGCAGTATCAGCTCTACAAGGAGAAGCTCGACGGGATCATCGCCAGCGACGACCGCGCCAAGCTCAAGGAGACGGTGCGCACGATCCTCTCGGGAGACCTCAGCCCCGAGCTCTCCGAGCTCCAGTGCAACCCCGAATTCCTCGACCAGGCCCGCGAGATTCTCGGACCGGAGTACGCCGAGATCGAGGTCGACCAGGTCACGGACGACTAGCAGCCCGCCCATGCCCGACCGCGCCTGGTCCCTGCACCTGCTCACCGCCGACGAAGCCTCCGTCGCCGAGGCCCTCGCCGAGCTCACCGCGGCCGAAGGCCTGGAGCCCACCACCGACGAGGGCACCCAACCAGGCCCTGGGTGCGTGCGCTTCCTCGTGTGCAGCCCGCGCGGTCGCTGGCTCTCGATCTACATGGAGGAGGTGTGGCCCCTGGCTGCGCCGCTCTGCGCCGCCCTCGCCTGCCCGGGGATCGCGGTCAGCCGCGTCGACGACTCCGCCTTCGCCTACGAAGCCTTCGCGGCCAACGGCGAGCTGCAGGACCGCTACCACTCCTGCCCCGACTACGGCCTCGGCCCCGACGACCCGGAGCCCGATCAGGCCGAGCTGGCTGCCACCCGCGGCGACCCCGGCGCCCTGGCCGCGACCCTGGGCGACCTGGAGGACGCCGAGCACCTGACCCAGGTCCTCGAGGAGCAGCGGATCGAGCGCCTGCGCGACCACGACCCTTACGGCCGCCTCCCGGAGGCGCGCGAGGGGCTCGAGGCGCTCGCCAAGGCCTGCGGCCTGCCCGACCTCTACCCCGACTTCGACGAAATGCGCCACTTCGCGATCCCCGACGAAGGGATCGCGGCGCAGCTCCTCGCCTTCCGCGCGCCGACCCGCAGCGAGGAGCGCTGGCGCGCCGCCCGCAGCAAGCTCGGCGGCGCCGCACGTCGCGCGCGCGAGGCCTTCGCGCGTCGCCTCGCGAGCCCGCAACCCACGGACGCCAAGCCCGCTGGCGAGCAGGACGAGGCGCCCCCCGAGGACTCCCCCTCGACGTGAGCGCCGACCTCGGCCGCTGGTCGTCCCCGGCCCTCCCCGACGAGGGTCGGCTCGAGCTGGGCGCCTGGCGCGCGCGGTGGACGTCGCGCCCCTGGGCCGGGGAGGCCCCCGGCGGCGACCGCTTCGTGCTCGAGCTCTCCGCCGAGGGCGGGCTGTGCTTCGCCGTGGCCGACGCCGCGGGGCACGGCGCCCGGGGCAACGCGCTCTGGGAACGCCACGCCGCGGTCTTCGCGGCGGGCTGGCGAGCCTTCGTCGACGGCGCGGGGTTCCCGGAGTTGTTCGACCCGCTGGACGCGAGCCTGTGCGAGGTGCTCGAGCACTCGCTGTGCTTGACCGCCGGCCGCTGGAGCCCGGGCGGGGCGCTGGAGCTCGCGACCTGCGGCTACGGGACCCACGCCCTCGTGACGACCGCCGCCGGTCCCTGGTGGACCGAGGCCGAGCAGCTGTTCGGCCTCAAGCTGGGGTGGTTCGGACCCGAGCGACGCCGCGAGCTCCCCCGGGGCCTGGTGCGCAACGAGCTGGTCGGCGTCGAGCGCGTGATCCTGCTCAGCGACGGGCTGCTGCCCGACGACCACCGCGATCCCGAGGCCACCCTCAGCCGCCTGGAGGCGGCGAACGCGCGCTGCGCGAGCCTGCCCCCCGCGGAGGTGATCTCCAGCCTGCTCGAGGAGGCCCCGACCCCGCCCGAGGACGACCAGACCGTGGTGGTCCTCGAGCGGGCTGCCTCCCCAGCGAACCAATGAAGACGGCCGGCGCGTCGCGCCGGCCGTCTTCGTCGAAGGTCCCCGAGCTACTGGTTGGGGAACAGGTTCATGCCCGGGGGGCCTGCGCCCTGGGGCGGGCTGATCCGACCCTCGCGCAGGTAGTTGACCGTGTCGCCGGTCTTGGCGAGGAAGTCGAAGCCGAACCCACCGTTGCGCAGGCGGTAGTCGTAGTAGAGGCGGGTCTTCTGGGAGCTCTCGCCGTAGGCGTTCTGCGGGTGCCGAGGATCGTTGGTGTTGTAGATCGTCTTCGCCCAGCTGGGAATGGTGCCGCTGTTCGCGTGGTTGTTCACGTAGCGCCAGTTCGCGGTGTTCAAGACCGTCCGCTGGAAGCCCGGCGCCAGCACGCCGATCTCACCCGCCGCCATGCCGCCGTTGATCGTAATGCTGCCCCAGTCGCTCTTGCCGCCGATCCGCTTGTTGGCGAAGAGGAAGGCGTCGATGTGCTGGACCTGGGTCGGCCAGGTGACCTTGTCCGCGGCGTCCGGGTCCTTGGCGATCAAGGCGCCCTTCCAGGTGCTGCCGTTCCCGCCACCCTCGACCACCATTTCGTAGTCGCTGTTGACCCCGTCGTCGTACCAGCGGCTCTTGCCGCTCTGCTGGGCACCGGGCAGGTTCGTCCCGTTACGGCTGACCCAGTCGCTGCCCAACTCGAAGGCGCGCTTGGTGGAGTTTCCGGTCCCAGGAACACGGAAGGTAATGATGTCGTATTCCCCGGTGCCCAGCACCCCACGGAAGTCACTCTGGGACATCCAGGGGTCGAAGCTCGCCGAGCCAGGGGTCCCCGTGCCGGTGCTGCCGGTGCGCACCAGGTTGCCCGGGGCGATGGCCGCGTCGTAGTTCTCGTCCTTCAGCCCCGAGTGGTTGCCGAACCAGGAGGAGTCGCTGGCCACGGCCACGTTGTCCGGGTCGACGACCTCACCCAGGTCGTTGATGAAGTCGCCGTTCGAGTCCTGCTTGAGCTCGTTGGAGACCACCGAGCCGTCGTTGGCCGCCTCGTAGTAGCGGGTGTTGTTGAGGCTGAACTGGGCGTTCATGAAGTCCTGGCCCTGGCGCTCGGCGACGCGCTGAATGTTGCCGAGGTCGTCCTTGTAGGTCCAGTCGCCGATCACGATGTTGCTGCGGGCCGCGAGGCGCAGCTCGCTGACCTTGTCGGCCACCGCCGCCTGCCCAGCCGCGTCGTCCGCCAGGGGGTAGCCGCTGGCCGGGAGGTCCTTGTACTTGATATCCCCCGCGACGTAGAGGTTGCGACCCGCATAGATCGCGCCCTGGCCCTCGACGTAGCCCTTGATGATCACGTCGCCCTTGACGTAGACGTTGCCGTCGATGGAGATCGGGTTCGTGGGGTCGTCGCTGCCAATGATCACGAGGTTCCCGTCGATCACGCTGGTGTCCGCGGGCGCGGTGGCCAGCGCGCCGGAGCCGGGGCCGCCGCCGTTGTCCCAGTCGCCGCCCTGAGGCACGATCCACATGCCCGTGTCGCCGGGGGTGTAGGAGTTGCCGCCGAAGCCGGAGCCGCTGACCGTGATCCCGCCGCCGCCGTTGAGCGCCCGGTTCTGGGCCTCCTGCGGGTCGAAGCTGGGGAAATCGGGGATCCCGTCGTTGCCGATGGTGTCCTCGGGGAGGTAGGGGCCGCGGTAGTTCTCGAACAGGCTGCCGGTGACGTCGTTGCCGTTGACCTGCGTCAGGTCCTCGAGAATGTTGTTGAGCCGTAAGGCGCTCGACTCCCCGTCGTCGCTGGCAATGTCGCCAATGTAGACGTCGCCGTCGATCTGGCTGCCGTTGCCGCTGTTCCAGCCGTTGCTGTTCTCGCTGCCCCAGCCAGGGCGGAAGAAGCCGATCGAGCCGACGTCGCCCTTGATGTGCAGGTGGCAGAACATGCAGTTGGTGGTCTCGGTGAGCATCACCAGGTCGAAGATCGCGTTGCGGTAAATGTTCAACCGCATGCGCACGCTGACCGGCGTGCGGTCGTCGCCAGCCTGACCGCCGACGCCGGCCTCGGTCGCGGCCACGATCTCGACCCAACCCTGCTTGTAGTTGACGAGGTCGATCCAGGCGCGGACGCCGGGGAGCGCGTTGTAGGTCGCCGCACCGACCGCCGCCGAGCCAGGGGGCGGGCTGAGTGGGGTGAGCGCGATCGTGCTCCAGTCGACGACCCCCGGGGTTCCCGAGGACGGCGTCGTCCCGTAGACCCGGTAGTTGTGGTCGTCCTGGAGGGCTTGCAGCCAGTTCCGGGGAGCCATTTGGGCGCTCTCGTAGTGCCGGATCAGCTGCAAGCGCAAGCCTTCGAGGGCGGCCTCGCACTGGTAGGTGTCGAGCGCTCGGTCGCGTTCGACGATCGACGCGTTCGACGAATAGCGCGCCAAATCTCCGGTGGAGAAGGCGAGCAGGGACAAGAGAGTCGCCGTGATCAGCACGAGGACGAGCGTCGAGCCGCGTCGGCGACGGGTGAACAACCTCATCGGGATACCTCCGTTCGCTCTGGGTAGAGCAAGGAGTGCTCCGCCTTAACCCGTGTAAACACCGTTGGTGGGGTGTCTTGAGTGCTTGACACTGTCTGGCTCGACCTGGGGCAAAGCCTCCACTTCATTGGGCTTAGAACCAATAGGCAGAACCTGCTGGGGAGACCCAGCAGGTTCTGCACGTGTTCGGGTTTCGAGTCTGCTCTAGTCTTCGAACTCGTCGGGGACCTGGAAGATCCGACGGGTGCGACGACGCCCGGCGGCGTAGACGCCGCTCTTGAGGCAGATCGTGTGCGGCAGACGCCGCTCGGCGGCCTGTTGGGGCTCGGGGTCGCACAGGTGGACCTGGTTCAGGGCGTAGTGCGACCGACGGGTGCGGACGCGGCTGTGCGAGTGACGCTTTCTTGGGACTCCCACGGGGGCTCCTCCGGTTCGAGGGCCAAAGGTTAGCACCGGATGACCCCAATGCAAAGGCCTATCTCCAAGGCTCCCAGGCAAAACGGGGGCGTCCCCGCGATGGCCCTCAGGCCCTGCGCAGGCGCAGGCTGTTGCTGACTACGGCCACCGAGCTCAGCGCCATGGCCGCGGCCCCCCAGCTGGCCGAGATCACCCCCAGCCCGGCGAGGGGGATCGCGACCAGGTTGTAACCGAATGCCCAGATAAGATTTACGCGAATCGTCCGCAACGTGCGCCGCCCGAGGTCGAGGGCTGCGACCAACGCCAGCGGGTCGTCGCCGAGGAGCACGACCTGGGCTTGCTGCTTGGCGGCGTCCGTCCCGCCGCCGAGGGCCACCCCCACCCGCGCCATGCCGAGGGCCGCGGCGTCGTTGATCCCGTCGCCGACCATCACCGTCGGCTCGGCCTGCTCGTAGCGCTCGACGACCTCGGCCTTGTCGGCGGGGTCGACCTCGGCGCGCACGTCCTCGATCCCCAGCTCGCGGGCGAGGCCCTCGGCGACGGCGGCGCGGTCCCCGGTGAGCAGGCTGACCTCGAGCCCGCGGTCGCGCAGCTCGCGGACGGCGGCGGCGGCGCCCGGCCGCGCCGCGTCGCGCAGGCGCAAGGCGCCCACCAGCGTGGAGCCGCAGGCGACCCCCACACCGACCCCGCCGCCGAGCACGGACTCGAGGTCGCCCTCGACGCCCATGGCCGCCAGCCAGCGAGGAGATCCGACCCGCACCCGCTCGCCGTCGACGCGCCCCTCGATCCCGCCGCCCACGTGAACCATCACCCCGCTGGCCACGGGCACCACGCCCTCGGCGGCGGCGACGATCGCCCGCGCCAGGGGGTGCTCGCTGTGCTGCTCGAGGGCGGCGGCCCGGCGCAGGATCGCCGCCGGCTCGACGTCGCCCAGCGCCACACACGCCTCGAGGCCGAAGGCCCCGTCGGTGAGCGTGCCCGTCTTGTCGAACACCACCCGCCGCGCCTGGGCCAGACCCTCCAGCGCGCGCGCGTCGCGGATCAGGATCCCGCGGGTCGCCGCGCGGCCGACCGCGACCACCACGGCGGTCGGGGTCGCCAACCCCAGCGCGCAGGGGCAGGCGACCACCAGCACGGCCACGCCGATCAACAGCGCCTGCCCCAGGCCCGAGCCGGCCAGCGTCCAGCCCACCGTCGACCCCAGGGCCACGAGCAGCACCAGCGGGACCAGGCGCGCGGCCCACACGTCGACCTCGCGCTCGACCCGCGCCCGCGTGCCCTGGGCGCGCTCGACCAGGGCCAGGACCTGCCCCCAGCGGGTGTCGGGGCCGACCTCGCCCACGTCGACGTCGAGGCTCCCGGCCAGGTTGAGGGTCCCCGCGTGCACCGGATCGCCGGGGCCCACCGCGCGCGGGAGGCTCTCACCGGTCAACGCCGCGGTGTCGACTTCGCTCGCGCCAGCGACGACCTCGCCGTCGACGGGCACGACCTCACCGGGCAACACGCGCACGCGCTCCCCGGTCTGGATCGCGCTCAGCGGAACCCGCTCCAGCTCCCCGGCGACCAGCCGCTGGACCTGGGGTGGGATTCGACTCATCAGCGTGCGCAGCGCTCCCCCGGTCTGCGCGCGGGCCCGCGCCTCGAGGGCGCGCCCCAGGAGCACGAAGCCGAGGATCATGCACACCACACCGAAGTGCAGGGCTCCGCCGCGCACCAGGTTGTGCCAGCTCAACCCGTAGGCCGCGACCGTCCCCAGCGCGACCAGGCTGTCCATGGAGGCGCTCAGCGCCCGCGTGCGCTGCGCGGCGCTGACGAACACCGGCCCCGCGCAGAGCAGGGCCACGCTGGCGCTGATCGCGCCCACCGCGGGCGCGGCCGCGGGCGCGACCCAGGGCGTGCCCATGCTGGCCGCCGCGCAAGCGAGGGCGACCCCTGCGCGCAGCGCGCCGGTCGAGTGCTCCCGGGGTCCTCCGTCGGCGAGGGTCGCGCGGTAGCCCCGCTTGGCCACGGCCTCGCGCAACGCCTCCAGCTCGACCCCGGGCGCGGTCCACACCCGCGCCTCCTCGCGGGGCAAGCTGACCGCCACCTCCCGCACGCCCTCGACCCCGCGCAGCGCGGCGTCGACCGCCGCCACGCACGACCCGCAGGTCATGCCCTCCAACGCGAGCACCAACTCTTCAGAGGCAGGGGCAGAGGCAGAGGCAGAGGCAGAGGCAGAGGGCGCCGCGGCCCCTTGGGGTGAGCCCGAGCAGCTTCGCTGCGAGGGCGAGGGGGCTCGGGACGAGCCCCCTAGAGATCCAGAGGCAGAGGGCGCCGCGGCCCCTTGGGGTGAGCCCGAGCAGCTTCGCTGCGAGGGCGAGGGGGCTCGGGACGAGCCCCCTAGAGATCCAGAGGCAGAGCCAGAGGCAGAGGGCGCCGCGGCCCCTTGGGGTGAGCCCGAGCAGCTTCGCTGCGAGGGCGAGGGGGCTCGGGACGAGCCCCCTAGAGATCCAGAGGCAGAGCCAGAGGGCGCCGCGGCCCCTTGGGGTGAGCCCGAGCAGCTTCGCTGCGAGGGCGAGGGGGCTCGGGACGAGCCCCCTAGAGATCCAGGGGCAGAGTCAGAGTCGGGCGTGGCCTCGATCGCTTTGGCGGCGAGGGCGGCGACGACGGCGTCGACCGTGACCTCGCCGTCGACGCTCGCCCGCGGCGGGTCGAGGGTCACCTCGACGGCGTCGACGCCCTCCAGCGCCTCCAGCGCGAGGGTCGCCTTCTTCACGCAGCCTCCGCAGTGGAGGCCCGAGAGCACGAACCGGGTCGTCACCTCGAGATTCTCCTCCGAACGACCGGCGGATCCAGCCCTAACCCGAACGGCACGAGGCTTGCACTCCCTTCGGCGAGAGAGCGAGAGACCCATGCCGACCCTCACCGCGTCCGACGATCGCTGGACTTGCGACGCCCCAGCCCCCGCGAGCGTCTCGCCAATTCCGCCACGGGGCGTTCCGGCCGACCTGTGCGTCACCGCGCTCCAGCGAGCGGCCTGGTCGACCTTGCGCCTGGTCGATCACCTGGGCGGACGCCTGGCTCAGCGGCTGACCCGCTCGCTGCACGAGCGGCTGCAGCGCGCGATCCTGCGCGAGCAGCTCGCCCCCCGCGCGCCTCTGCCCGTCGCCCGGCTCGAGCGCGACGCCTGGAGCGAGTATCCGCGGCTGGCCCTCGAGCAGCGCCGCCCGGTGGTCCTCGCCGGGTTCGCTCGCGACTGGCCCGCCGTCCGCGAGTGGAGCTTCGAGTCGCTGGCCGAGCGCTTCGCCGACTTCGAGCTCGACGCCAGCCACACCGCCGACTGGGACGCGAAGCAGGGCAAGTCGGCGGCCCGACGCACGACCCTCGGCGACGCGATCGGGCGCATGCGCGCCGGCGAGTCGCTGACCGCGACCTTCCTCTCCCTGCTCCACGCGCACCCCGAGCTGCTCGACGACTTCGCGCTCGAGCAGCTGGGTCCCTTGCGGGACCCCGGCGCGCAGCTCGGGGTCAGCGAGGCCTTCCTCGGCGCGCCCGGGACACGAACCCCGATCCACTGCGCCCCGACCCACAACCTCTTCGTGCAGGTCCTGGGCCAGAAGCGCTGGCTGCTCTACGGCCCCGAGTGCGACCCCGCGCTGCGCCCGTTGGCCAACCGCATGCCCTACTTCGTCAGCCGCTGCGAGCCCGCCGCCCCCGACGCCGAGCACCCGCTGCTCCCCTACGCCCAGGGCTACGCGGTGACCCTCGAGCCCGGCGACCTGCTCTTCGTCCCCGCCTACTGGTGGCACGAGGTGAGCAACCCCAGCCTGGCCCTCGGCGTCGCCTTGCGCTGGAACTCGGTGCGCGCGCTGTTCCGCGCCTCGGTCGTCAACAGCCTGCTCGCGCTGACCGCGACCCGCCCGACCCTGTGGCAGGTGCACCGCGCGCACCAGCGCCTCGACTTCGCGCTCCCCTTTCGCGCGGAGTAGGTCCGCCGAAGACGTCCTGGCACGGCGCGAGGAGGTCCAGCAACCTCAGGGGTTGTGAGCGACGAGCAACGCAGTCCAGGTCCTCTTCAACGGACTGCTGCTAGCCCCAATCGGGCAATAAGTCAGGCCGCTAAGGGCAGTGC
>Ga0070726_10003695_pt1 | contig 12740 bp, 13 predicted proteins | sample tdAd471_FD_67275 | JGI IMG/M metagenome (GOLD analysis project Ga0070726, IMG submission 67275) | Marine sediment microbial communities from the Atlantic coast under amendment with organic carbon and nitrate - tdAd47.1 | ecosystem: Environmental > Aquatic > Marine > Coastal > Sediment | place...
ACACCGGACAGGGTGGCGGGGCCATTGGCCGGGCTGAACCGCTCTTTCACCATGCCGGTGACAAAGCGGCGGATCGGCTCGGTCCGCTCCATGCCGATCACTGACAGGTAATCGCCGCACATTCCGGCATCGGTGAGATACGCCGTGCCTTTCGGCAGGATCTGGGCATCGGCGGTCGGGACATGGGTATGGGTTCCGACCACCAGGGAGGCACGCCCGTCGCACCAATGCCCCATCGCCATTTTTTCCGAGGTCGCCTCGCAGTGCACGTCGATGATGGCGGCATGGACGCTGGCGCCCAGCTTGTACCGGGAAAACACCGCCTCGATCTGCCCGAACGGGTCGTCAAAAGCGCGCTTCATGAATACCTGGCCCAGAACCTGCGCGACCAGTACCTTGCGCCCTCCGGCTGCGTCAAACACCCGCGCGCCAGAGCCGGGCGCGGTTTTGGCATAGTTGATCGGGCGCAGAATGCGGGGATCTGCCTCGATCGCTTTCAGCATATCCTTCTGGTCAAAGGCGTGGTCGCCCAGGGTGACGACATTGGCACCGGCGGCGAAGATCTCCTGGGCATGGGCCCCGGACAGGCCCATTCCGCTGGTTGCGTTTTCGCCATTCACCACGATGAAATCCAAGGCCCAATCGGCTTTCAGCCGGGGCAATGTCTCGGCAATGGCACGCCGACCGGCGCGGCCCATCACATCTCCTAGGAACAACAGTCTCATGGCACCGGATTACGCGCCGGGCCGGGGAAGAACAAGCCCCGCCAGATCCAGCAGGCGGGTTTCGGTCACGATCAGGTCCAGCCGCTGATCGGTCGGCTCGGTCGGCACCAGCGGCAATTCCTGCGCATCATAGGCAAACCCGACGCCGATCGCGGGCTTTTGGGCACGGATTTCCTGAAACGAGCGGTCATAAAACCCGCCGCCATAACCCAAACGGAAACCCCGTGCATCAAAGGCGACCAATGGCGTGATCAGCACATCCGGCACCAGGAAATCACGGTCGCGCGGTATGCTGGCACCAAAGGGTCCGGCGACCATTTCGGTGTCCGGGGTCCAGCGGGCAAATCTGAGCGGCTGGGCCTCGGCAATGATGACCGGAACGGTGACCTGCCGACCGGCCGAATGGAGCGCGGCCATAACCGGCAGGGGCGAGATCTCGGTCCGGATCGGCATATAGGCCGCAACAACGTTACCCGGCAGCTCTGCCATGGCGGCCTCCAGCCGGGCCTGAGCGGCGGCGTCGACACCGGCTTGATGGGCCGGTTTGCGGGCCTGAAAGGCGATCTTGCGGGCGGCGGATTTGTCGGGGGGGGCGGGGCTCATTATTCGGGGACCCTGTTGCAACGCACCTTGGCGGAATGGATTTTTTGCCTCCGGCGGGAGTATTTTTTCCAACGAGAAACAAGCGGCAAGGCGGCGGGCCCACAACGCAACCGTGGAGGTGAGAAATTCCCGAGAGCCTGGTACAACCAGGTGGGCGCCAGGTGCGATAGGCCACGGCCAGTCACAGAGCCAGCTCCCTCAAGAAAATTTAAGGCCACTGGAATAGGACCTCTCACGAGAAGGGCAGAACCCGCCAGCGGCCAAGATAGGGTGTTTCAGGGGGCACCACAAGGGGGCGGGCTTGACGAAATGTTCATGGATTGTTCATATGCTCCCATGAGTGATCTTCAACCCGGACAATTGCTGGCGCGTGGCGTCTGCCGTCATCTCAGGCAGTATGATTTCGCCTGTCTGGAAGAATTCGTGCCTGAGCGCGGTTTGCGGGTCGATGTGATGGCGCTCGGCCCCAAGGGCGAGATTTGGGTGATCGAGTGCAAGTCAAGCCGGGCGGATTTCGCAGCCGACAGTAAATGGCAGGGCTATCTCGATTGGTGTGACCGGTATTTCTGGGCCGTGGATCAGGATTTCCCGACCGAGCTTTTACCAGAAGAGACAGGTTTGATCCTGGCCGATCCTTATGATGCCGAGATTGTCCGCATGCCGGCAGCGGCGGCGCTGGCACCGGCCCGGCGCAAAAAGCTGACCCTGAAATTTGCCCGCAATTCCGCCGACCGCCTGCAGGGGTTTCGCGACCCAAGCCCGGCCGAGCGCTTCAGGACGACATAGACCGGGCGCGGGCCGCGGCGGCTTTCAGCTCTTCGGCGATTTCGTCGGCCTCGTCCGGATCAAAATCCAATGGCAGGCTGCTGGTTTCGGTTTCCACATAGATCCGTACCATGCCAAGCGAGGTCGGCCCGATCTGCAGATTGGCCGCCACTTCGCTGTCTTTGTTGATCGACATTCTCGCCCCTTCCATGGACCGCATCGCTGCGAAGACGTAATCCCGCCAGCGCAGAGTTGCAAGATGTCACAGCGCCCGTAGATTGTGCACAATTGGGAAACAATCGGGTTATTGCGCCCCAAGTGTTAACGATTCAGTAACATTTATTGCGACACAATCATGCGCAAACCCCAACATAATCGACATATTATTGCGAAAATCACAAAATCATGTGTGTCAAGTCAATATATTGTTGACTGAGCGGATTTTTGCCGAGGACACTTCCGCATGCCTGAAAAACGGGCAGCAACAAAGAGGAAGCAGTACAATGTTTGATAATCTCAAGTCGGGCATCCATTCCCTGACGGAAATCGGTGTCTCTCTTCTGGCACTGGCAATCGTCGCATCCTTGCTGGTCGGGCCAAGCAATATGGCCTTTCTCGGCGATGTGGTCGGCAATATGACCTCGCTGATCTCTCAACTTGGCAGCGCGGGCCTCTCCGGTCTGATCGCCCTTGGCGTGGTTCTCTGGCTGTTCAAGAAGTAACGGCGCATGGACAAGCTCATCAACGCGTGCCGTTCCTTTGCCCGGCTGTTTCTGGCAGCCGCCGAAGCGGGGTTCGCGTTGGTGGCCCTTGTCCTGATGATCTACGTCCTGCTGGGGGCAGACTCCGGCAGTTTCGTCATAGGGGTGGTGGCAAATCTTGGGCTGTTGATTTCAGCCATAACCCCCGAAGCGATCATCGGCGTGGCGCTGGTTATCGCAGCAGCCGGCTATTTCATCTCCCGGAAATAGCCGGCTGGTCCCGAATCCAACTTGACCTGTCTTGTCCGAAGGATTAGTCACGCGCTCGCGTGCCGCCTTAGCTCAGTTGGTTAGAGCGCTGGATTGTGGATCCAGAGGTCCCCCGTTCAAGCCGGGGAGGCGGTACCATCGCCCTTCAATAGCCCAGCGCGCGATCCACCAGGTGCAGGAGTGGCACGCCCGCTTCGCCACGGCGGATATTCTCAGCAATACTGTCTGACGCAGTGTCGGCACGGGTTTCCGAGGCGACATGGGGCGTTACCGTCACATGGGGATGCGCCCAATAAGGATGCGCCGGCGGCAAAGGTTCGGTGCGGAACACATCCAGTGTCGCGTGGGCGATATGGCCATTGTCCAGCGCCGTCAACAAAGCCGAATCGTCGATCAGGGCGCCCCGGCCCGGATTGATCAGGCAGGCGCCTTTTGGCATCAACGCCAGCCGCTCCGCGTTCAGAATATTCTCGGTGGCGCTGGTTTTTGGCAACAGCAGAACCAGGATTGTCGCCTGCCGCAACACTTCCGCCAACCCATCCTCGCCGGAAAAACAGCGAAGACCGGCGATCTGTTTCCTGCCCCGCGACCAGCCGATCACATCGAAGCCGACTTCGGACAGGCGCAGGGCCGCGTCCCGGCCCAGCTCGCCCAGCCCGAGGAACCCCACGACGCGCTGTCGAGCCAGAGGGGGAACATGCTCGCCGTTGCGCCAGATGCCGTCCTGGCGGCCCTCATAGCGGTGGTGACCGACATGATAGCGCAGCACCTGAGCCATCACCCATTCCGTCATGCCGTCGGTCAGGCCACGATCCACCATGCGGGCCAGAGGCTGGGTCAGGGTCGGATTGCCTTCGATCGCCTCGACCCCGGCCCAAAGGCTCAGCACCGCTTTGCATCCTGTAAAGGGCGCAAAATCACTCAAACCCGAACTGGGCGCATAGACGATGTAATCGACCGTCTCGGGCGCATCGGCCCCGCGGACAAGATCGGCGGTGATTCCGGCGCGTTGGAAGGCCTCGGGCAAGGCCTTGGCATAGACCGGCCATTGATCGGGATTGCCCGCATAGAGCACCTTGGTCATCCGTCCTGCCTCCCTTTCTTAACGTGGTTTGTGGACATGGGCGCTTTGCACCAATCCAAAGCCGATCAGCAACACCAGCATCGCCGTTCCCCCATAGGAGACCAGCGGCAGCGGCACGCCAACCACCGGCGCCAGGCCCATCACCATGGACATGTTCACCGCGAAAAACAAAAAGAAGGTGGTCGCGATCCCCATTGTCACCAGCGCGCCGAAGCGGTCGCGATTGCCAAGGGCCGAGGTGACGCAAAACAGAATGATCAGCGCATATAGCAGCAACAAAGAGATGCCGCCGACAAAACCCAATTCCTCGGCCAGCGAGGTGAAGATAAAGTCGGTCTGCTTCTCGGGCAGAAAGTTCAAACGGCTTTGCGTGCCCTGCATGAAACCGCGCCCGCTCCACCCGCCCGAGCCAATGGCGATTTTGGACTGGGTGATGTGGTATCCGGCCCCAAGCGGGTCCGAGGCCGGGTCAAGAAACGTGTCGATCCGCTTGTACTGGTAATCTTTCAGCAATTGCCACGACGTGCCCCGCGACAAGATCACCACCGCCACCAATGAGCCGCCCCCGGCCATTGCCGCCGCGAAATAGATCCAGCTGACGCCAGCCAGGAACATGATCGCGCCACCGCCAAGCGCCAGCAACAGTCCGGTCCCGAGATCGGGCTGTTTCAGGACCAAAAGCATGGGCACCAGAATGATCACGATCGGTGCCAACACCCAAAGGGGCCGCGACACAAGCCGGGGATCCAGCCAGTCGTAATAGGCCGCAAGTGCTGCCACCAGCGCGATCTTCATCAGCTCCGAAGGTTGGAGCCGCACCGGCCCCAAAGCGATCCAGCGTTGCGCGCCCATCCCGACTTCGCCAAAGAACTCGACCCCGATCAACAGGATCAGCGCGAAGGAATAAACCAGACCCGCAATGTTGCGCCAAAACCAGATCGGCACGAAACCGACAACCAGCATCAGGACCATACCGACCGCAAACCGCTTGGCCTGGGCCGAGGCCCAGGGGTCAAATGACCCGCCCGCCGCCGAATACAGCATCAGGAACCCGACCGACGCGACGGCGGTGATCAGCACGATCAGCGCCCAGTTCAGGTACAGGACCTTGGCAAAGCCGGTCGGGACGGTTTTGACATTATTGACGAGGTAACTCATGTCGCCTCCGGGTCGGCACCTGTGCCGTCACGCAGGATCAGCTTTTTGCGTTCATTGCTGATCCGCACCCTCTGCGACCGGGGATAGGCCTCGGCCGGGGGCTTTTCGCCATACAGCGCCTCCAGCAGGATATCGCGGGCAATCGGCGCGGCAAACCGCGAGCCGCCGCCGCCATGCTCCACCACGACCGAGATCGCATAGCGCGGCTTGTCAAAGGGCGCATAGGCGACGAACAGCGCATGATCACGCCGTTCCCAGGGAAGATCCTCGTTCGAGATGACCCCCCGCGCCCGTTCCGCCGCCGTAATCCGCCGAACCTGGCTGGTGCCTGTTTTACCGGCCATTTGCATCTCGGCGGCGGCGATCCGGGTCGAATAGGCCGTCGCACCCCGTTCATTCGACACTGCGAACATGCCATCCCGAACCACCTCAAGGCTGGAGGAAGCGACCGCCAGAGGCGGTGCCGGCAAGGATGTGGTCTGCGCCCCGTCGACGATTTTCAACAATTTCGGCACCACCGCCCGCCCGCTGGCAATCCGCGCGGTCATCAGCGCCAGCTGGATGGGCGAGGTCAGCACATAGCCCTGCCCGATGGAGGCGTTCAGCGTATCGCCGATCCGCCACCCCTCGCCGACCACCCGGCGTTTCCACTCCTTGTCCGGGATCAGTCCCGAAGCGACACCGTTCAGCGGCAAATCCAGCCGATCGCCCAGACCAAAGCGACGCGCCATCGCCGCAATATTTTCAATTCCGACGGTTTGCGCCAGCTCGTAATAATAAACATCGCAGGAATGTTTCAGGCTGTCGCGCAGGTTCATGCGGCCATGCCCGCCCGGCCGCCAGCAATGAAACCGCTGTTGGCCCAGCTCGACAAAGCCGCCGCAATGGAAGGTGTCTTCGGCGGTGATCACGCCGGCCTCGAGCCCGGCAAGGGCCACGATCATCTTGAAGGTGGAGCCGGGCGGATAGGTGCCCTGAACAGACTTGTTCGCCAGGGGGCGATAGGGATCATCGTTCAAGGCCTTGTATTCAGACACCGAAATTCCGGTGACAAATTTGTTCGGATCAAAGCTCGGGGCCGAGCCCATTGCGATCAATTCGCCCGAGTGTACATCCATCACCACCGCCGCCGCACTTTCCCCGGCCAGCCGGGCTTGCAGATAATTCTGCACATGGGCGTCGATGGTCAGATGGACATTAGCACCAGATTCCCCTTCATTGCGGTCGATCTCGCGCATCACGCGGCCAAGCGCATTCACTTCGATCCGCTTGGTCCCGGCAAAACCCCGCAGGGGCTTTTCGATCTTGTTTTCAACACCCGACTTGCCGATCTGGAATTTCGGGATAAGCAACAGCGGATCCTGATCGTCGATCCGTTTCAAATCATAGTCGCTGACCGCGCCGACATAGCCGATGATATGGGCAAAATCCGCCCCCCTCGGATAGGACCGCTGCAAGCCCACTTCGGCCGAGACCCCGGGCAGGGCCGGCGTATTGGCGGAAACCGCCGCGATATCCTGCCAGCTCAGATGCTCCGCGATGGTGACCGGAACGAAAGACGAGTGCTTTTTCAAGTCCTTGCGGGCCTGAGCATAGACCGCATCCCCCAGGGGCAGGATCTGTTGCAGACGGTCCAGAACCTCATCCACATCACCGGCTTGTTCGCGCACGATGACGATCTTGTAATTCTGATCATTGGTGGCAATCGGCGTGCCGTTCCGATCAAAGATCAACCCGCGGGCCGGCGGGATCAGGCGGATATTGATCCGGTTTTCCTCGGCCAGAAGGCGAAACTCGTCGGCCTGGTTGACCTGGATATAGCGCAGCCGCATTCCCAACAGACCGGCAAAAGCAGCCTGTACGCCGAACAGAAACACCCCCCGGCGGGTCACCCGGCGATGGGCGATTTCTGGATCCTGCATCCGAAGGCTCATAACCGATGTCCAAATCTGATGGCCTGCTCAGGCGTCACTTTGCGTACCCTGAGGGCGAAATAGCAGAAAAACACCATGATTGGATAGGCAAGCGCGGTCACAACGACGTGCAAAAGATCCACCACAAGACCCGGCGGCGGCACCAGAGCCAGGGACAGAACGAGGCGGTTGGCCAGCATCGCCAGGAAGATCAGAAAGGCCACAAGCCCCCATTCCGCCAGGAAGATCCGTTCCCGCATCCGAAACTCCTGACCGCGGGCAAACTCGGCCGCAATCAGGATGATCGCAGTCCAGAGGCCAAGCGGGCGCAGCGTCAGGATATCCTGCACCAGCAGCACCGGCACCAACAGCCAGACCGGCGCGAATTCCGGCCGCCGGAACAGATAGGCAAAGATCAGCACCAGCAGCATGTCCGGCCCCGGAATGAAGCGTGGCGTAAAACCAAGCGGCACCAGAGCGATCAGCAGGATGGCAATTGCCATGGCCAGAAACCCGGCCCGCCCTATCCAGACCCCCGCCGGCATCTCTTATTCCTCGCGGACGGCGCCACCGACCGGCTCATCGGCCACGTCGACGGTGGGTTTCGGTTCGGTCCGAAGGACCCGCAGGAATTCCAGCCGCCGGTAGTCCGCCGACAATTGCACCAACAGCCGTCCGCCCCGACCCAAAACGACCTGCCCGACCAGGAGCCCCGGCGGAAAGACCTTGCCATCGCCTGATGACACGACACGGTCACCAGGATGGATCTGTTCCGGCGTTTCCACGAAATCCAGCGCCGGATAGGGCGAGTTGGTGCCGCCCAGGATCGCCCTCTGCCCCGAAGGCTGGATCGTCACGGGCACCCGGCTGGAACTGTCCGTCAACAGGATCACCCGGCTGGTTTCTTCGCCGACGCCCGAGATACGGCCGACCAGGCCCAGCCCGTCCATCGTCGCCCAGCCATCCGTGATCCCGTCCCGGCGCCCGACATTGATCAGCGCCGACTGGCGAAACGGCGAGGCGGCGTCGGTGATCACGATTCCGGTAACATAGCTGATACTGGGATCGACCTTCACCTTGTTCAGATCCAACAGCTTAGCGTTTTTCTGCTCCAGTTGAAGGGCCGCCTCACGCCACCCTTTCAGGCGCTGTAATTCGCGTCGAAGCTCTTGGTTTTGCTCATAAATATTTGTGTAGCTGTCAAAGTCCGACAGCATCCTAGCCATCCCGGCCGCCGGCAGAAGCAGCCAGTCGAAATTCGGCACGATCCGATCCACCACGGCGGCGCGCATCTGCTCGACCCGAGGGTTGTCGATCCGCCAGATCAGGAAAATCGCCAGCAACAGGACAACAGTGACCGTGACCAGCACCCGCCGGAGCGAGCGGCCAATATCCGGATCATCCCGTCTGTCCCGCGCCACGTATCACACCCTTCGGATCGCTTGCGCGCAGCCTAGCTGTCGTAGTCAATGACGTGCTGAAGCTGCTTTTCATATTCCAGCGACCGGCCCGTGCCCATCGCCACGCAGTTGAGAGATTCTTCGGCCACCGAGATCGCCAGCCCCGTCTGTTCGCGCAGGGCCAGATCCAATTCGCCCAACAGCGCCCCGCCGCCGGTCAGCATGACACCGCGGTCGACAATATCCGCCGCCAGATCCGGTGGCGTCGCTTCCAGCGCGCTCATCACCGCTTCGGTGATCTGCTGCACCGGCTCCGACAAAGCCTCGGCCACCTGGGCCTGGGTGATCTCGGTTTCCTTCGGCACCCCGTTCAACAGGTCACGGCCCCGGATCAGCATCGAGGCCCCGCGCCCGTCATCGGGCATCCGCGCGATCCCGATGGAGGTCTTGATCCGCTCGGCCGTGGCTTCGCCGATCAGAAGGTTCTGCTGGCGGCGCAGATACGAGATGATCGCCTCATCCATGCGGTCGCCGCCAACCCGGACCGAGCGGGCGTAAACGATGTCGGCCAGTGACAGGACCGCAACCTCGGTCGTTCCGCCGCCGATATCCACCACCATCGACCCGGTCGGATCGGTGATCGGCATACCCGCCCCGATGGCCGCTGCGATCGGCTCGGCGATCAGCCCGGCCTTGCGGGCGCCGGCGGACAGAACCGATTGGCGAATCGCGCGCTTTTCCACGGGGGTCGCGCCATGGGGCACGCAGACGATGATTTTCGGTTTGGTGAAGGTGGTGCGTTTGTGGACCTTGCGGATGAAATGTTTGATCATTTCCTCGGCGGTGTCGAAATCGGCGATGACGCCGTCGCGCATCGGGCGGATCGCCTCGATACTGCCGGGTGTGCGGCCCAGCATCAGCTTGGCATCTTCGCCCACGGCCAGAACCTGCTTGCGGCCATCCTTGATGTGATACGCAACGACCGAGGGCTCATTCAGAATGATGCCCTTGCCTTTCACATAGACCAGCGTGTTCGCCGTCCCGAGGTCAATCGCCATATCCGAGGAAAACAGCGACGAAAAAGGCCCCACCATTCGATTAATCCTGTTCAAAGAAACTGTCCCGACCCCGGCGACTCTCCGCCGGAGCAACCTGCCCTTTATAGGCTTTCGCACCCCTTCTGGTAAAGGGGCGGTTCAGGGAAAACTCAGCGCCTTTCCGCCGGTGCCCCCACCGCGCAGGATCCTGGCACAAGCGCGCGGTTGGCGACGGGGGTGCCCCCGCCGCCGGGTCGCCCGTCAGGCCGATGCCCCGGAACTTTCAAGCGGTTGCTTGGTCTGGCGGACCAGAAGCTTGTTCAACGCGTTGACATAGGCCTTGGCCGAGGCGACGACCGTATCGGTATCCGAGGATTGGCCGGTGCCGATATGCCCGTCCTTCTCCATCCGGACAGAAACCGTCGCCTGCGCGTCCGTCCCTTCGGTCACCGCGTGGACCTGATAGAGCGCCAACCGCACATCATGGGGGAACAGGGCCTTGACCGCGGCAAACGTCGCATCGACCGGGCCATCGCCGGTGGCTGTCACCTGATGATCGACGCCGTCGATGGTCAGGGTCAAATCCGCCGATTGCGGCGCCTCGGTGCCGCAAATCACCCGCAGGAACTTCACTTGCAGGCGATCATTGGCGGCATTGGTGCTGGCGTCGGCCATCAGTGCCACGATATCGTCGTCGAACACCTCTTTCTTTCGGTCGGCCAGCCCTTTGAACCGAACGAAGACATCCTTCAGCTGGTTGTCGCCCACATCATAGCCAAGATCGCTCAGCTTGGCGCGCAGGGCCGCCCGGCCGGAATGTTTGCCCAATGGCAGCGAGCTTTCGGACAGACCAACATCGGTCGGGCGCATGATCTCGAAGGTCTCGGCATTTTTCAGCATGCCATCCTGGTGAATGCCGCTTTCATGGGCAAAGGCATTCTTGCCGACGATGGCCTTGTTGAATTGCACCGGAAAGCCCGACACCGTCGCCACCATGCGGCTGATCTGCATGATCTTTGTGGTATCGACCCGCGTCTGGTAGGGCATGATGTCATTGCGGACTTTCAACGCCATCACCACCTCTTCCAGGGCGGTGTTGCCGGCGCGCTCGCCCAGACCATTGATCGTGCATTCGATCTGCCGTGCACCCGCATTGACAGCCGAAAGGGCGTTGGCCGTCGCCATGCCGAGGTCATTATGACAATGGGTGGAAAAGATCACCTCATCAGCGCCCGGCACTGTGTCGATCAGCATGGCGATCAGCTCGGCACTTTCGGCCGGTGCGGTATAGCCGACCGTGTCGGGGATGTTGATCGTCGTCGCACCCGCCTTGATCGCAATTTCGACGACGCGGCACAGGTAATCATGCTCGGTCCGCGTGGCATCCATCGGCGACCATTGCACATTGTCGCACAGGTTGCGGGCATGGCTTACGGTCTCATGGATCAGGTCGGCCATTTCATCCATGGACAGGTTCGGAATGGCCCGGTGCAGCGGCGAAGTGCCGATAAAAGTGTGGATGCGGGGCTGCGGGGCATGACGCACCGCCTCCCAGCAACGGTCGATATCGGTGAAACTGGCCCGGCTGAGGCCACAGATCACCGCGTTTTTCGAGTTTTTGGCAATCTCGCGCACGGCTTCGAAATCGCCTTCCGAGGCAATCGGGAAACCGGCTTCGATAATGTCGACGCCCATCTCATCCAGAAGGCCAGCGATCTCCAGCTTTTCGGAATGGCTCATCGTTGCGCCGGGCGACTGCTCGCCATCGCGCAGCGTCGTATCGAATATCAGGACCCGGTCCTGGTCTTGTGTCGGTGTCATATCAGAAATCTTTCTTAGCGGTGTCTGTCACTTGCTAGGCGCGGTTGTCTCCCCTCTGAGCGGACGCGCCCGGACAGGCACGCTCAGAGGCGGCTAAGAAGAAGCAGCGCGGCAAGGGACCCACCCAAAGGGCGTCCCGGAAAAAGGATATGTCTGCGCGTCTTCATGGCAGGGATCATAGCCTGAATTTCCGGGATGAAAAGAGCGAATTCGGCAAGGAATCGCCACATTACCCGGGGTGTCCACACTGCGATTAGGCATTTTCGGGCCTCGTGGTTTATACTCCGGAAAATCAACAGAATCTGGAGGCTGTTATGAAGAAGTTCCTTACCTTTGCTGCTGCTCTTTTAGTCGGGGCGACTCTGGCCATCGGCGCCACCGCGCATGAGCGGCTGCCCTCGTTCAAACCGTTCAGCGATTCCCACCGGGCCACGGGCACGGTTCTGGACAGCGTGCCGATCTACAGCGCCGGCTCATCCACAACGCGCCGGGTCTGCAAGGATGTGCGCGTGCCGATCTATGCCCAGACCGGCGGTAACACCGGTGACGTGGTGGCCGGCGCGCTGATCGGCGGGATCGCCGGTAAGATCCTGACCGGCAAGGATGCAGGTGCCGCCGTTGGGGCCGTTGTCGGGGGGGCCGCTGCGTCGCAGGGCCAACGTGTGATCACCGGCTATCGGATGGAACGGCAATGCCATGATGAGGTTTCGGACAATTCGCGGCTGAAATATTATGAAACCCGCATCCGTCTGGAGGGCCGCATCTATCGCGTTCGCACCAGTCATCAGCGTGCGGTCGGCTCGACCATTCGGATGTATGTCCATAACTGATCTTAGAACTGGCGCCACGGCCTTTTGCGGGCGGTGGCGCCGCCCTAGCCCTCTGGGTCGAAACAATACCCGAACCGGGCAATATCTTCCGCACAGAAATCCGCGACTACGGCGGCCTCTTGGTCGCTGTAATAAGTCCGGTAGTCCCCGCGCCGGTCGGATCGGTTCAGCCATGGCAGCGGCGCCAGTTTTTGGCCGAGCGCGGCCTCAAGCCGGGGCAGATCGACGGACAGCCGTTCCAAACGCAGATAGAGGTTGCACAGATCGCGCCCCGCCAGGCTGACAGAGGCCCCGTAAGGATGGGCACGGAACGTTTCCGCGATCCCTGGATGGCGCAGAAAGGCGGAAAAATCCAACCGCTGGGCCAGCCGCGCCGCCGGATGGTCAATCCGCTGGTCCTGGAGCCAGGCGTAATAGCTGACCAACCGGTCCC
>Ga0070726_10003701_pt1 | contig 12731 bp, 7 predicted proteins | sample tdAd471_FD_67275 | JGI IMG/M metagenome (GOLD analysis project Ga0070726, IMG submission 67275) | Marine sediment microbial communities from the Atlantic coast under amendment with organic carbon and nitrate - tdAd47.1 | ecosystem: Environmental > Aquatic > Marine > Coastal > Sediment | place...
ATACAAGGGAAAGCGTCACAGGCAACTCCATTGGGTAGCACCTTAAAGTTTGATTTTGGGGGAGAGGTATTGTATATCGATGGAACCCTCCACACCAATATGGTATCAACCGATGACCGCAGCGCGGATTGTACGATTAAGGTATCTAAAACTGATTTTCAAGCCTTAATGGGCGGTAAGCTAGACCCGATGTCAGCGGTAATGAGCGGAAAAATACAGATCGATGGTGACATGAGTGTGGCCATGAAACTGCAGTCCTTGTTTGGGTAAGTAGGTTGGGGTGATTCTTCTCAAGGGGTGAATCACTCACCCCTTGACAAGAACCACCCCAACCCGTCCACTTCTTCATTTCTTCACCTCTTCATTTCTTCACCTCCTCAACACCCCAACATGTATTTCAACGAAGAACATCAATTATTTCGGCAGAGCATGCGCGATTTTCTCGAAAAGGAAGTCCGACCTTACATCAATGACTGGGAGGAAGCCGGGGAGATTCCGCGGAGCATCTATCAGAAATTTGGTCAGATGGGATATTTCGGACTGCCCTTGCCTGAAGAATATGGCGGGATGAATCTTGATTTTTGGTACACCGTTATCTTCAATGAAGAACTAACTCGAATGAACTCGGGTGGCTTTGGGGCCTCTATTGGAGCGCATCCCTATTTGGCACTTACCCATATCAATGCAGCGGGTAGCGAAGCACAAAAGCAAGATTACTTGGTACCTGGTATTTTAGGGGAGAAGATTGGTTGTTTAGCAATTACCGAACCCTTCGGTGGTTCTGATGTGCAGGCAATTCGGACTACAGCAATTAAAGAAGGGGATCATTACATCATCAATGGGTCTAAAACTTTCATTACTAATGGAGTGAATAGTGACTACATTGTGGCCGCTGTCAAAACGGATCCTGATGCGCGCGCCAAAGGAATCAGTATGATCATCATCGATAGAGACACAGCTGGAGTGAGTGCTACTTTGTTGGACAAACTTGGCTGGCGAGCCTCTGATACAGGGGAGATCGCTTTCGCTGATGTGAAAGTACCGGCTACTAATCTACTGGGGCAAGAAGGAATGGGCTTCTTTTACATCATGCAGCATTTCGTTTTGGAAAGACTAACGATGGCCATTGGAGGGGTAGCCGCGGCAAGCTTTGCTTTGGAAACTGCACTGCAGTATATGGCCGAACGGACAGCCTTTGGTCGCACCATCAATAAATTCCAGGTACTGCGGCATCGAGTAGCGCAAATGTCCGCAGAAATCGAAATGACCAAGCATTTCTGTTATAGCTTAAGTCAGCGTTTCCAAGATGGTGAATACCTGGTCAAAGAAGCCTCTATGGCTAAATTGTTGGGAACCCAGTTGTCTGATCGGGTCATCAACCAATGCCTACAAATGTTTGGCGGCTATGGTTTTATGGAAGACTATCCCATGGCCCGTATGTACAGGGATACCCGATTGGGGCAGATCGGCGGTGGAACCTCCGAAATCCTTTGCGAGATTATCGCCAAAATTCATATAGATGGCCGTGGTTATGGCAATAAAAGCTAGTCCCCTGCTATTGGCTCACTTTTCTGTGCTGAATGTGGGGCTTGTAACTGCTGCTGGGCAGTCTCCATACTGGGGTTATTGAACTAACTTTGTGCTAGGAGAGAGAAAGTAGATTCCATTGTTCTATTTGTAGCGCCTTTCTCAAATCCTCTATGTCTGCGACAATCGCATTATCGTGGGTTTTAGTTTGCAAAATTGCAAGTTTTTTCTTTTTTTTGATTGCCTTCAAGTACAAAACCTTAAAGCGCGCTCAATATGTACGACAAAAACGATGAAACCGACTTCAGGAATTATGAAAAAATGCCGATTTATCAGAAAGCGATTGAAATCGTAGAACTCGTAGACGCTATTTCCGCCTTAATTCCTGATGGAGACCCGATTCTGAAAGAAATGAAAGGGTTCATGATAGCTGATGCCTGTCTCATTCCCACCAAGATAGCAGGAGCAGAGGGGGGGGATTTGTACGATATTCGAATGGAAAATGCGACCTTAGTCCGAAAAGCAGCCCGAGAATTGACGGTCCAGATTAATGGACTAGGTGTCTTCGGCTTTGAAGAGAAAGACTATTTTCAGTTGCTACGCAATGAATTGGAAGAGTTTCGAGTGCTTTTTGTAGAATGGGTTAATACCTTTGATCCATGGAATAGTGTTGGCGATGATTGGGGCTTGTTTAATCCCCCCGCAGGAAAGGATTGAATACTGACCCCCTGAACTCATCTCACCACTTACCTCCTCTTTCTTACCCATTACCCCGTATCACTTACCACCGACCGGATCGCCCTCGGAAAACCCCTGTTTTGCCGATAGTTTTGAAGTGTAATCAAACATAATCATCCTGATTGCTTCAAAATTTAGCACGATGAAAAAGTCAAAAATTACCGTAAGTATAGTTAGCAACGAACTGAGCCAAGCCGTGAAGGAGGAGATGTGGGAAGTGTATAATAAGTTCTATGATTATAGCAAAGCCTATTTTATGCAGCGTATGGAGAAGAATAATTTCTTTTCCCTATATAAGAATGGAGAGCAGATCGTCGGGTTTACCGGGCTGCGCATTGACAGAACATCCATTAATGGAAAGAAAAGGTTGCTGATCTACTTCGGTCAAACCATTATAGATACGGATTATCGTGGCAAGTCTTTGATCCCTACCACTGGCGCAAAACTTTGCCTCAAGTACCTGCCAGAAATACTAACTTCCAAAACCTACTTTTGGGCAGATTGCCTCACTTATAAAGCTTATTTGGTATTTGCCAAAACCTTGGAAGAATATTATCCTTCTTACAAAAATGAGAAATGCCAGGATACGCAGGACGTGATTGATTTTATTGGAGAAACCCATTACCACCATAGTTATTGCTGCAAGACAGGTACGGTGGAAAAAGAGGCAGTAGTTGTCAATGATCCCAATACTCAAATTCCCTACAAATACCGTAAGGACCCAGATATCAACTTTTATGTAGGAGCTAATCCCCTTTTTATGGAAGGACATGGTCTGCTAACCCTTGGACCTGTTACTTGGAGTAATTTTGGAAATTTGATGAGTAGACTAGTGAATAAGGTATTGGGAGTCGAGAGAAATAAGAAAACAACAGTACGTATGCCGCGCAAAATACGCCAAGGTATCTAATTTCTCTAGGGTCAATATCCTCCACATGAAGATGTGGTAATAGGAATAAAAATATTAATATACCTTTAGTGTATCACTTTGCACTACCTAAAACGCTGCTAGATATGAAGCCCAACACAACGATCAATATCCACTGGACGGGGATTGGCCGGGCCCATTGGGCAGACAAGCCTACCTGGTCAGCAGCTTGCCAGGTCATCGCTGGTGAGAGTTATGTGGATAATCAAGGGACACGCATCGACTGTTCTGCTTTTGCGGCTTCTGGCTCTGCAGGTATCCAAGCCAACAAACATACCAGTATTAAAAAGACCAAGAGTACCTATAATATGTTTACAGATCTAGTACTCCTCTTTCGCCCCAAACCAGTGGATTATATTTATTATACCCTCGGCCGTGATGAGACCTTGCCATTGGATGCCTTATCTGACCTTCACGGTGCGCAGGTGTTGACAGATACCTTGAATGTATTGAAAATTAAACAAAAGATTGATCCTTCGCAGATGGGGGATTAAGCGCAAACAGATGAAGGAAATTTATGCTCTATTAGTTGGGATTAATGACTATCCACACCCTGTGTCTAAGCTTAAGGGCTGTCTCAGAGATGTACAGCGTATAGAGCATTACCTCAAGGGGAATGATCCAGAATTAGCCCTGGAAAATGCAAAAATAAAGACTTGGACCATCGAGGGCTTAACCATAGAAGGTTCTTCTCAGCTAAATATTTGTAAGTTACTGGATGCGGATGCTACCTATGATAATATTGTAAAGGCTTTTCGACTATTTCTCCGTTCAGCAGGTCCCAAAGATGTGGTTTGGTTCCATTTCAGTGGACATGGTTCGGAGGCGGATACGGCTAAGGAATTTCTTAGGTTGGAACCTAGCGGGAAAGATCAAACGATTGTCTGCTATTTGGAGCAGCGGAGCGGCGGACGATTGCATCTGACGGATAAAGAAATGGCAGTGCTATTGCATGAAGTAGGGGCGACTGATCTCGCGGGAAACCCTAAGGAAAGTCCGCACATGTTAGTATCGATGGATTGTTGCCACTCGGGGTCCATGACTAGGAATTTTGGCAGAGCGGAAGGTTTTAGTGTTCGAGCCTATGAAGCGGTGAGAGGAATCGGTGGCGCCATGAAACCGGCAAGAGAATGGAGAAGCCTGGATACTTACCTTGATGGCTTTTACCAGAAAATGTGGGAAGAGAAGAAGGAGCTGGAAATACCACTTTCTACTCACCTATCGATATCTGCATGCAATAGTTTGGAGAAGGCTGGTGACCTACCGCTAGGGGGTATCTTTACGACTAGCCTTGCGCAAGCCATCGAAGAAAGCCAAGGACAAATTAATTATAGTGACCTATACGCTCGGACAAAATCAACCAGCAAGGCACAGCGGAATGAACAAAGCCCGCAATTCGAGCCGATTGGGAATTTTAACCCTTTTACTAAGTTCTTAGATGGCGCGGTTTTTGGTTTAGCTCATCGATACAATATCGAATATGATACCAAAAATCGGCACTGGAGAATACAATGTGGGGCCATTCACGGGCTTCCTCTTCCTGCGAAGGGGCCGATTACCATTGCTATTAGGAGCTTCCCTCCAGCCGATGAATTCATGGGCGAAGCACAGCTGGCAGCTATTGGTGCACTAGATAGTGAAATCATATGGCCTGAATCCCTCCCATTACATGAGAAAGAAATGTTTCAAGGGGAAATCAGGTTTTTTCCAGCGGAGGCCGTATATGTGAAGCTGACAGGGACGGATGAGGAAGCAGTGACTCATTTGAAGAAAGTATGGGGCGATTCACTGAATATTAAAATAGCCACGCCCGAGACAGCAGCGGAAGCTCTATGGGAGGTGGAAGCCCAGGACGGCGATTATCGTATATGGGATATAGCGCGAGGTCGTATTGTGTATCGGATCAAGCAGCTGGAAACTGGTGTATGGAATGGCAGTATAGTCGTTGGGAATTTGGCCAAAATTGTAAAATGGCAGCGTTTGCTAAGGCTAGGGAATACCCAATCCGCCTTGCCGCCGCAGCTAGATTTACAATTAACAATTCAAGACAATACAAAACAATCCTTTCAGTTAGCTGGACCAGAAGTTAATATCTATTTTTCTGAAGAAGCCTATTACGTTCGTAATCCCGTCGTGGATATGCGGAGAATGAAGCTTATCGGTTGTCCTATTAGGCCTGATTTAATACTACAACAACCAAAGACTAATTTGCATTGTTATCTCCTGCAGCTGACCGAAAAGTTTGCTATTATTTCCTCGGAAGACCCCAAACTTTTTCAACTCAAAAACTTTGAAAGCGAAAAGGAAGTGATATTCCCATTGTGGACGGGAGGACAAGGCCTGTTTTTGGAGATGGAAAAGTGGAATTCGACTTCCCACTTCAAGTTGATCGTTACTACCCGAGCTATAAAACATGAACAGTTTCTTCAGACCGCGTTAGGAAACAAACGTGCTATGCGCCGCCGGGGAAGTAGAATTGTGGAGAAGGAAGACGACTGGTGTAGCTTGAACATACAAGTCAATTTGATACAAGAATTAGGCGAGATCAACTCCCATACCGCCCTTCAATTAGCAGAGGGAAACCTCATCATTCAACCGCATCCAGCCCTCAAAGCAAAGCTTTGCTTAGTAGAAGCGAGACCTAATGCCCCTAGTCAGAATCCTTCTCAGCAGTTTCATAAATTTCAAGATGAAGGTATCGAACTACTAAATATTGATGATGAAAAAGGAGTGAATCGGGCCCAAGTTTTGGAATTGAAGGATTTAAAATGGGCAACTACTTCTGCTAAACCGGAGATTCCCCTTGCGCTTAAACTGAAGCATAGGGTTGGGGCAGATGAGGTCATTCTGCCCATCGGTTTTGACGGCCAGGATTTCCACGTCATTGGCCATGCAGAAGCGACACCTGACGGGACTGCTATTTTTATTAATACATTTGACTTTTCGCCCTCGCAGCCTGTTGGTCAGAACCAGGTAAAAGTGGAAAACCCATTCGACCCTACCGACCTACAACATTGTAGTTTATACCAAACCTATAAGTTGGCCTTCTTCAAAGTAAAGCGTTCTCTGCTGGAAACGAATTCCCTTCCTTGGATTACCGAAAAATGATTACTTTGCGTAGCGTGTTAAGTCTCTTCTACCTACTCATCAGTATTACCCCATTCCATACCAAAAACCTTGTTCCTCCACATGAAAATGTGGTTTCGGCCTTGGGCTTATTTCTATATATTTGAGATTATGGAATGAGAATAAAGGTAAGGAATGAGGTTTAAATAAAGTATACAAGATAGAGATAGAGATTTTTTCAAGATGTATACTTTATTTGGAACTCATTCCTAAACAGCTATCAAAATGCCAGATCTTGTGACTGTGATTACATCTAAGACATACCATCATGCGAGTCCAGTGGAACAGTATGGAGCAATTGATACGCGGCCAATTCCATCTGTTAAACTATCAATAGCAAAAAATGGAGAAGAACGAAACCCCGTTCTACCTTATCTTCTCTTTTCTGTATGCCTTCTTCTCCTATCCTGCAATCCCGACCGTCCCAATTTCGAACCTAGCTATAGTGGCGCTCCGCCTGAGGAAAATTTAGATCAATATTTGGATACAAAAGCGGTTTTTGAAGGCTTGGATCAAGTGAAGGGCATACGAAATCAATTGGATAGTTTGTTGACTTTGACGGACAAGTTGAAGAATTATGATGATGATGTGGCGCTGGTGTATGCGGATACGGCTTACAGCATGGCGACGGAGAAGAATTGGCAGTTGTCTCGGGGGATTGCTTCTTATTATATTGCTTTGTTGAAAGGGAGGAGGGAGAAGTATGGGGAGGGAATTGAGGATGCTATGGTGGATGCAGATATTAGTAGACAAATATTTGAAAAACTGAGCACCCAAGCTTGGCTTGTTAGGGTAAACAACCTACTTGGATATTTTTATGAAAGAAAGAAGAACAGGGAAAAGGCTTTGAATTATCAAGAACAAGCTTTAAATATAATTGAAGCAGGAAAGCTTTCAAAAAAAGATTCCTTGAATTTAAAAGGAGAGGTGCTACATGATTTTGCCAATATTTATAAAGTGGAAGATACAGCCAAAGCCCAGACCCTTTTTAAAGAAAGTCATAAACTCTATCAACTAGCTGATAATAGACCCGGGATGGCTAGGTTGGAATATGATTGGGCACAGCTCTATTATAACCGAGAAAACTTTGATGAAGCAAAAAAACTTATGATGCGCGGCCTTGATTATGCGCTAGAGTTCAATGATATAAATGCCATAGTTTCAGGTTATCAAAAACTAGGGGTCTTAAATAATAGAAGATATAGAAGTATAGGTAACAAAGAATATTTTGAAGAATCTATGAAAAGTTATCGTAGATGTTTCCAATATCAAAAGGAGGATCTGTACTTTTTATATAATCAAATAGGACAGAATTATCAACGGGGGGCATCCATGGTTAATGATGAAAAGCTTGCCTATTCTTATGTCGATTCAGCAATTATTGCTTATCGCATGGCGATGGACGAGGCTAGGAAAGAAGGGGTTTTACATATTATGAAGAAGATGGGGCGGAATATTTCTACATTATGCGATTATCGGTTTAGAAAATTCGGAAAAGACTGTAGTGATCTTTTAAATTCTACATCTGCTGATTTATTAAATACTAATTATGCCGGTATTACAGATACAATAGGTAAAGTATTGGAGATCGCAAATCAGAGGAATCGTGCTTTTGAAAGAACAAATTTAGAAGTAAAAAATGCACAGAAAAGCAAAGTCCAGTGGATAATAAGTGGCGCTAGCCTTGTATTGGCAGGGCTAATATTTATAGTATTACTTCAAAGACAACAGCAGAAACGACTTCAATCCAAAATGGAAGCTTTGAGAGCTCAAATTAATCCTCATTTTATTTCCAATAGCCTAAATGCTATAGAAAGTTTGGTCAATTTGGACAAAAAAGAGGAGGCAGCTAAGTACCTGATTCATTTTTCTCGCCTGTCGCGTAGGATTTTAAATAGCTCCCTAGAAGGCAGTGCCAGTCTTGCAGAAGAAATCCAAACGCTCGAACATTTTTTGGCGCTTGAACAGTTGCGCTTCAGAGATAAACTGCAATATTTAGTGGATGTGGATGAGGACATTAACCCTAAACAGGTAGAAATGCCGGCCATGATTTTACAACCCTATGTGGAAAATGCCATTTGGCATGGCATTAAACCTAAGTCTGGTAAAGGCTTGGTGAAAATTCAGGTGCAACGCAATGGGAAATACCTGTTTTGTATCATCAAAGATAATGGAGTGGGACGAGCTAGATCTGCTGAAATAAAATCTGCTTCAGTGCTTCAGCAAAAATCCGTAGCCATGAAAATAAATCAGGAAAGACTGAAGGTAGTTGGTGGAGCTAAAGGAGCTAAGGTAGATATTGTTGATTTGTATGATGAAAATGGTGCAGCGACTGGGACAAAAGTCATCATACGCTTGCCTTATAAAGAAATTAGAAGCAAATAAACATGAGTACACTACGAGCCATACTAGTTGAAGATGAGCCCTCTGGGATGGATAATCTCCGATTTAAGATTCAAAATAATTGCCCGGAAGTAGAGATTATTGCTGAATGTATGAACGGAGCTGATGCGATCTTAGCCATTAAAAAACATTTACCGGACATCTTGTTTCTCGATATTCTCTTGGGAGATATGACGGGCTTTGATGTCCTGAAGGCCATTCGTCACCCTTCCTTTGAAGTAATTTTTACGACCAGTTATGATCAGTATGCGATTGAAGCGATTAAGAATAGTGCAGTGGATTATTTGCTGAAGCCGGTAGAGATAGAAGAATTGATGGATGCGGTAGGAAAGGTTCGTGCAAAACTAGTACAACAACCCGTTCCTACAACAACGGTGACAATTGGTAGTAGAATCGGCTTCCCGATTTCAACTGGCCAACAATTTATCGAGGTCCAAGACATCATTTATGCCAAAGCGGAAGACAATGTCGCAGTTCTACATCTAGATGGCCATAAGCCCATCAAATTGACGAAGTCTTTAGGCTGGGTGGAAGCTAAATTGGAAGACTTCGGCTTTTGCCGCATTCACAATTCTTATTTGATCAACTTCAATCATCTGACCGAATATATTAGAAATGAAGGGGGGTTTGTCATCATGAGTGACAAAAAAGCCATCAGTATTTCCAGAAGACGCAAGGATGAATTTTTACAGAAACTGGAATCGTGGAATGCGAGCTAATTGTAGGCGGCAATTTATTGGCCAGCCTCAGTCGCTGAAGCTGAATCCCGCCGATGTCGGTGTTTTTTACCGATATCAACCCTAGGGACCAGGACGGTTGTCCTCTCTGCCTACGTTGTGGTGAGCCTTATTAGGTGTTACCTAGAACCTGCTTAGGACCTATGACTTCTCAGAGAGATGTGGGTGTAAAATCTAACTGATTAGACAGGCACGTAACCTCAGCAAGTGCAGAAAAAAATCAATGGAACCTAATTTATAACCATAAACCTAAAACCCAAAAAATGAACCATCGCTTTGAACACGCCTATGCACTTGTCATCGGAATGGACAACCTCCGAGGACCTACTTTTTCGAATCTACAAACGAAAGGAGAGGCCAATGCACAAGCCTTGCATACTGTTTTAGTAGGAGAAGATCGTTGTGCCTACAAGCTTAAAAATGTTATCAACATTATAGGAGAAGAGGCCACTCGACAGAATATTGTAAATGGTTTTTTGCAATTAGAAGAAAAACTAAGAAAAGATCCAAATCCAGAGAAAACGGCACTTATATATTTTTCAGGCTATGAAATTAAGAATCCAGAGAATACGGCACCGCTTTATCTCATACCATATGATGTAGAACAAGAATTAGGGCGTTTTTTCTCGTCAGCATTGAATATCAATATGTTGAGTGGCTTGATTCAAAGCCTGTCACCCAGTCAGCTCTTATTTATGTCTGATAGTCAAAACCTCATAATCACAGAGGAAGAAGTCATATCAAGGCCCATTCCAGATCCGCCACCACCACCGGAAGATGAGGATGACGGAAGTACAGGCTCCAAACCCATTCCAGATCCACCACCACCGCCCGAAGATGAAGATGATGGAAGTACAGGTTCCAAACCCATTCCAGATCCACCACCGCCACCCGAAGATGAAGATGATGGAAGTACAGGCTCCAAACCCATTCCAGATCCACCACCACCACCCGAAGATGAAGATGATGGCAGCACAGGCTCCAAACCCATCCCCAACCCCGCCGCCGCCCTCGGCCAAACCCTCCTCTTCTCCACCACCGGAGATGAGCACTCGCTAGTACTGCACGACAAAGGTATTTCCACCTTTACCTGGCACCTACTAGAAGCTTTGAGTGGTTATTCCGACTTCGCGCATGATGGCAGGACGATGGTTACGGCACATGAAGTATGGAGTTATATATCAGAACAGGTACCTGCTACAGCAGAATTGCTTGGGCAGACACAAAACCCAGTCAGTTTTTCCAACGGCATTGACTTTCCAGTGGGATTATTGATGGGAGGGCGTGGGCTAGCAGGGCAGGCACCCTTACGTCCCTTGGTCGGCCAGGCTGATCCCAATCATCAAAGCCGCAGCAATACAGTCTCTCCTTTTCCTAATGAAGTAAGTCTTCATCCCGAGGGAAAAGTGTACGCCTTGTTGATTGGAGTGGATCGTTATGATTATCTAGGTGGGAGTCTAAACTTGAAAGGTTGCGTGCGGGATAGTGAAGAAGTAGAGCGATACCTAAAAGAGAGTATTAAAGACCCTCAGGATAACTTGTTTATTAAGAAGTTGCGGAGCTTGCGAATCGGTCATTCCCATAATGTGATAGCCCCTCAGATCGAGTGCGCTGAGGATGGGCCAGTAGAGAAGGCCACGCGTGCTAATATCTTGGAGGCTTTTGAGCAGTTTTTGACCCAAGCTACTAGCAATGATACGGTGTTTATCCATTTTAGTGGGCATGGTTCCTTTGAGTTTCGCCCGTCCGAATTGCATCATATAGGTGGTGCAGATAATGTGGATCATAAAGGCGGCGTAATTGTCGTTCAAGACAGCTTCATTGATGTGGCAGGGGAAAGAATATATCCGATTAGTGATTTGGAATTGCGCCATTTACTAAGCAAGATTGCGGAAAAGGGACCGCATATCATTTCTGCGATGGATTGTTGTTTTGCTGGAGGGAGTACCCGACACGCGCCTGATAGCCGGATAAACATCCGTTTTTCGGAACCGCCAGAGGTAGCGCTAGAGGAGTCGGCTAATAGAACTCGACCTTTACATTCTTATTGCTTTTTTGAGGAAGGGATGACCGATATTAGTTTGCCACAGGCGGCAAAAGCGGTATCTCTACAAGCCTGCCGAGAGCATGAATTATCCAAGGAAGGTCCTTTCCTAGAAGGTCGATATGGGGTGTTTACTTACTATTTCTTGCAAGTTCTCCGTGCGACCAAAGGAAATATCAGCTACAGAGATTTGATTAAGTTGATTCGAGCGCGAGTCATGGCTAAAGCCAATGTCTCGTTTCAGTCTCCGCAAGTGGATGCCACTGATTTCGCAGACATTGACCTTGGCTTTTTATCGACGGAAGTAAGAGAGGAGGCTAATCATTTTACGGTTAGGCCGACTTCGGAAAAAGAAGGCTGGATGGATGCAGGTACCTTGCATGGAATAGCTACTATTTCAGCTGGTGAAACACATGTGGATATTTTTCCGGCCGATTTTGATTTTGATGGCACGGAGGAGGCTGTACCCTTAAGTGCTAAGTTGATTCAAGTAGAGGCGCATGCGAGCAGGTTAGCGCTGTCGAACGAGCAAAGCTTCCCAGCGGATACTACTTTTATGAAAGCGATTATTACGGCATCTCCCATTCCGCCTACTAAGGTGCGATTTGCTGCTGAAAGAAAAGTAGCCGAAAGTGATGAATTCGAGGATATCCCTTTGCAGACCCTAGCTATGACTAGTGATACTGACGAATTGCAAAATGCCATTGCGCTGCTTCGAACGGCTATTGGGAGCCCCAGTATCCAGTTGGTGAGTGAAGCAGCAGCAAACGAAGGCTTTCAGTTTAATATTGTTGCGAGAGTCGATGGTGCTGATCAAAGTTTTGAGATCAGACGAAGAGACGACACCGCAGCCATGGCAGCTGTAAACTTACCCTTTTCCAGTGGGTCAGCAGATACGGTGATTGGCCAGATGGAACACATCACGCGCTGGGAGAAAACATTGAAGTTAGAAAATGAACATCCAAGCAAGATTCAGGCGGGTGAGGTGGAAATCCTCGCTTTTGATGCAGGCAAGATTAGAGCCAGTGAACTGAATGATTTTAGTGATGAAGAAGAAATACCGCCTGCTGGTGGAGATAATTCTGATCAACCGATTCCGATTCCAACGCCCAATGGAGAATTGATCCGTGAATGCAGGATTTTGAGTAATGGGAAAAGAGAGGTACCTCGAATAAAGCTTCGAGTAAGGATGAAGAATGCGGACTCTAATAAAGTGTACCATGCGGCA
>Ga0070726_10003702_pt1 | contig 12728 bp, 7 predicted proteins | sample tdAd471_FD_67275 | JGI IMG/M metagenome (GOLD analysis project Ga0070726, IMG submission 67275) | Marine sediment microbial communities from the Atlantic coast under amendment with organic carbon and nitrate - tdAd47.1 | ecosystem: Environmental > Aquatic > Marine > Coastal > Sediment | place...
GGCGTCAGACCCACGTGCACCGTCGGCGTGTTGGCAAGCGGCTCTTCGACATCATGTTCAGCCTTGCGGTGCTGATCGGGACGCTCCCGCTGTACCCGATCGTGGCGTGCGTCATCCTTCTCGAGGATGGCTGGCCCTTGTTCTTCGCCCACCAGCGCCAGACGCTGCGCGGGCGGAATTTCCCGTGCCTGAAGTTCCGCACGATGCGCAAGGATGCGGAGCACCTCAAGGAACAGCTCGCGGCGGAGAACCAGGCGGACGGGCCGCAGTTCTTCATGGAGAACGACCCGCGGTTATTGCGCTGCGGGAAGCTGCTGCGCAAGACGCAGATCGACGAGCTGCCGCAGTTCATCAACGTTTTGCTGGGTCATATGTCGGTGGTGGGGCCGCGCCCGAGCCCCGACAAAGAAAACCAGTACTGCCCCGCGTGGCGCGAAGCGCGACTCAGCGTGCGCCCGGGGGTAACCGGTCTGTGGCAGGTGCGGCGCACGCGCGAGCCGGAGACAGATTTTCAAGAATGGATCCGTTACGACCTCGAATACGTGCGTCGTCAAAGCTACCGTCTGGATCTGTGGATCATCGTGCAGACCGTGCTCCGGATGGTGAAAGGATGAAGCCCTCTCATGGCAGTTAGCAAACGCGCGCGCAAGCGGATCGTTTTCCTCCTCGTGGTGGTCGTTGCGGCGGCCGGCGTGATCGCGGGCGCGCTGCAGTGGCGCCAGTCCTCGCGAGCGGCGAAGGTCGAAGTGGCCCGCGACCGGGGGCTCGAGCTCTACCGCGAAGGCGAGTGGGCCGAGGCGATGCAGCAGCTCTCGTTCGCCGCGACGGGGCTGCGTCAGGACAGCGAGGTCCTCACGGCGCTGGCTGACTGCCGGCGGCGCAACCCGCTTGAGAGCGGGCGGCACATCCCCAGCGCGATCGGGTACGCCCAGCAGGCGCTGGACGCCGATCCGGCGAACGCGGAGGCGATGGATGTCCTGCTCGATCTGTACCAGCAGACGGGGCAGATCACGGAGCTGATCGATATGGCCGGTCGTCGCCTTGCGATCGACGCGGCTCATCACGAGGCGCTGTGGGCGCGCGCCAGCGGCCTGATCATCCTTGGTCGCTCGGGCGATCTCGAAGCGGTCGACACGCTGGTCGAGGCGTACCCCGACGACGTGCGCGGGCACGCGCTTCGTGTGCAGCACATGCTGAGCGTGGGCGCGGGCGCCGACGCGGTCCGTGCGTACGCCGACGCGGAGGCGGGCCTGCGCCCAACGAGCGCGGAGTTTCTTCTTCTTCAGGCCGAGGCCCGCGTGCGCACCAGCTCGCCCAGCGACACGCTCGACGACCTGCGTCTGAGCCCGGAGCGTGCCGCGGCGCTCGAGGTCAGCGACCCGGCCTCGCTCGGACGCGTGGTGCAGCTGCTCGACCTTGTGGGGCAGAGCGATGTCGCGGACGACCTGCTCTCGCGTGAACTGAGCGGCGGGGTCAGCGGCGACGCGGTGGCGATCGCGGTCGAACGGGACTGGAAAGCCGGGCGGGTCGAGCAGGCCCGCGAGCGAGCCAGCGCCGCCCTCGATGACGCCGGCGACGCGCAGTCAGCGCTGCTGGGCTGGACCGTCCTGCTCGCGTCCGATGACGAGCCTCGGGGCGCTGATCACCCCGTGTATCAGGAGCTGCGTCTGCGCAACGGCGGCGACGCTCGATTCTGGGTGCACCTGATCGACGGGCGCGAAGCCCTCGAGAAGGGCGAGTGGGGCAGCGCCCGGTCGAGCCTGATGACGGCGATCCAGTCGCCGGCGGCTCGCTCGAGCGGGCTGGCGCCGCTGGACATCGCGGAGTACCTGCTGGGACGTTCCGAGCTGGCGCTGGGCGCGTGGCGTGAGGCCGCGGCCCGCTGGGAGCGCGTCGCGTCGCGGAACCCGAGCTGGGTCAGCGTGCGCCTCGAGCTGGCGGCGCTGGCGCTCGAAAACAACTTGAATCATGAATCGTTCGACCACGCCGGGCGTGTGCTTGCGACGCAGCCGGGCAACTACGGCGCGGGCAAGGCCGCGGCTCGCGCGATGGTCGCGATGCTCGAAACGGGCGAGGTGGACGTGGAGGCCTCGGACGAGACGGTGTCGCTTATGCAGGAGCTGCGCCAGGCGGTGGGGGACGAGAACACGGATGAACTCGCGCAGGTGCTGGCGCTGTCGGCGCGCACGCGTCTGGTCCGCGGTGAAGTCGATCTCGCGCAGCGCGCAGTCGATCAGCTCGCGGCACTTGGTGCGAGCCCGCCCGCGTCGGACCTGCTCCCGCTGCTCGAACGGGGCGAGAGCGCCGGGCTGACCGGGCTGGATCAGCTCGCGTCGGCTGGCGCAGCGGTCCGCGACCCGCGCACCGCCGCGGCGATCGCGACCCGCGAGGCACAGCGCCTGGCCGCGCTGGGGCGTCTCGATGAGGCGCGCCGCCAATTCACCGACGCGATTGCTCGCGCCGAAGACGACGACAGCCTTGAGTACGAGCGGGCGTACGCGCTCTGGCTCGACGGGCGCGGCGACAGCGAGGGGGTCGAGAAACTTCTGGAGATCGCGGCGGCGAACCCGCGTTCGGCGCGGGCGCAGATTGATCTGCTGAACTCGCAGGGCGCGTGGCTCGAGGCGGGCGTCGCGGACCCGGCGATTCAAGCGCTGAAGGAGGTGGGGGGCGAGCCCTCGATCGCGTGGCGGATCTATAAGGCCCGCCGGCTGCTGACGTTCGAGCCCTCTGAAGCGAACGCCGCGCGGGCGGTCGAGCTCCTTGGGCCCGGGCTGCGGGCCGGGTCCCCGGACGCCGCGGCGCTTGCGCTCGCGGGCGAGGCGATGGTCTCGCTGGGGGATCACTCCGCGGCGGTCGATTACTTCGGGCGCGCGCTCGACGCGGCGCCCCGGCGTGTTGGGCTGTACCCGCGGCTGATCTCGATGCTTCTGGGCGACGGCCGGATCGACCTCGCGCGGGCGCGCCAGACGGAATTCGTGCGTCTGACCGGTGTCGAGGGACCGATGCTCCGCCGGCGCGCCGAGCTGTCTGAGGCGCTCGGCATGTGGGAGGACGCGGTTGACGACCGGCGCACGCTCGCGTCGTCGAGCAGCGCGCGTTCGATCGACCGCGCGCGACTGGGCGCGGCGCTGGCGCGTGATCAGGAGATCGACGAAGCGGACCGCGTGTTCGGTCGCCTGCTCGAATCCCCCCTTGATGACGCGCAGGCCCTGGCGCTCACGGCTGACTACCTGACGGCGCGCGGGCGCACGGACGAAGCGATCGAGATGATCGAGAACTCCGAGGTTTCTGACGGGGTCCGCGACCGTCTCGGCGCGGCGCTGCTCGCGGAGCAGGGGCGGACACAGGACGCGATCGCGCGGTTGGAGTCAGCCGCGGCGGCGCACCCGAGCGTAGAGATCTACGCGGACCTGGCGCGACTGCTGCTGAGCACGGGCGACGCGCGTCGAGCGGTCGAGGCGATCGACGCGGGGCTCGAGTTGGAGCCGGGGTCGTCTGAACTGGCTGCACTCAGCGCCTCGGCGCGCATGCGAGCGGGCGACACGGGCGTTTCTGACGCACTGGCGGAGCTCGCGGCCGCGGCCGGCGAGGGGGAACTCGCCCCCGGTATGGGCGAGATCATCGAGGCGACGCGCCGGGTGACCGAGGACAAGGACATCGGGGCGTACATCGAGGCGCTCGAGGACATCGCGGCGCGAACTCCGGCGTCGCTCCTGCTGAGCCGTTTGCTCGCGAACGCGCATCTGCAAGCCGGGAACGTCGAGAGCGCCATCACCGTGGCGTCCAACGCGGCTCGGGTGTTCTCGTCGAGTCCGGACGCCGCGAAGCTGGCGGCTGAGATCTTGACGCAAGCGGGTCGGCTGACCGAGGCGACTGCGATGGCGCAGCGCTGGCTCGAGCAGGCCGCCGGGCGTCCTAACGACCAGTTCGATGCGCGCGACGCGCTGGCGCAGCTGGCGCTGGCGCAGGGCGAGGCGGCGCGGGCCGCGTCGTTCCTCGACCCGGTGAAGGACCGCGTCGTGGCGGAGGCGGGGCTGGCACCGCAGCGGTTTGATACGTACGCGCGGGCGCTCGCTGGGGCCGGACGCGCTGCTGAGGCGCGGGCGCTCTTTGAAGGGCGTCTCGACGACGGCGACGATATGTGGTTCCGTCTGTTCACGAGCGCCGCGGTCTCGCTGCACCGGACGCCCGACGTGTCGCGCGCGTGGTTGGAGGAGGCCGAGAGCCTTGCTCGCACGCACCCGGCGCTGCTGGTGCACGCGGCGCAGGCGTGGTTCAACCTCGGCGGTGTGACCGGCGACGCGGACGACTTTGCGCGGGTGATCGTGCTCCTTGAACCGATGGAGGGCGTGGAACGCACGCCGGGCATTCTTCTCCTCGCGGTAAGCCTCGAGCAGACGGGGCGTCTGGAGGAAGCCGAGGAGCGGCTGCGTCAGGCGATCGCGAGCTTCCCGGGCGAGCCGGTGCCGCTGAACAACCTCGCGTACCTCCTGGTGCGTGTTGGGGCGACGGGCGACGAGGCGGTTGCGCTTGCTGAGGAAGCGGTCGGAGCGGCGCGCGAGCGCGGCTTCCCGCCGCATCAGGTCGCGGGCTTCCTGCACACGCAGGGCAGCGCGCTGCGAGCGCTTGGGCGGTTTGACGAGGCCCAGTCCGTCCTCCGCGAGGGCTTGGCGCTCTCGGGCGGTCACAAGGATCTCCTGCTGGAGCTCTCCGAGCTGCTCTTTGAGCGCGACGAGGCCCGCGAGGCGATCCGCGTCTTCGGGCGGATTAACTCTGATCTCGATGCTCTGGGGGCGGACGACGCTTTCAAGGAGCGGTACGAATCACTCAAGACCCGCCTCTCGCGGGCCGACCCCTAACCCGGCACACGCATTCACACCGATCGGAGCGACCCATGAAAGGCGTCATCCTCGCCGGCGGGCTCGGCAGCCGCCTCCGCCCCTGCACCCTCGTCACCAACAAGCATCTGCTCCCGGTGTACGACAAGCCGATGGTCTACTACCCGATCCAGACGATGCTGGACGCGGGGATCGACGAGATCATGCTCGTAACGGGCGGCGAGCACGCGGGCGATTTCCTGAAGCTGCTCGGCAACGGGAAGTCCATCGGTGTGCGCGACTTGCACTACACCTACCAGGAGGGCGAGGGCGGGATCGCCGACGCCCTGAAGCTGGCCGAGGACTTCGCCGACGGCGGGAAGATCGTGGTCATCCTGGGCGACAACATCATCGAGATGAACATCAAGCGTGCGGTCGCGGACTTCTTCACCCAGCCGACTGGCGCGAAGGTGCTCCTCAAGGAGGTCCACGACCCGCACCGGTTCGGCGTGGCCCGGCTCGAGGAGGGGCGGATCGTCGAGATCATCGAGAAGCCCAAGGACCCGCCTTCCAACCTCGCGGTGACAGGCATCTATATGTACGACCGCGACGTCTTCGACTTCGCCCGTGATCTCAAGCCGAGCTCGCGCGGGGAGCTGGAGATCACGGACGTGAACAACGCGTACCTCGAGCGAGGGGACCTGACCCACGAGACGCTCGAGGGGTGGTGGACGGACGCGGGGACGTTCGAGAGCCTGTACCGGGCGACGAAGCTCGTTGGCGAGAGCGGTGCGAACAAGGTCGGGGCGGCCGCCAGCTCGGTGTAGGTCGCTGTCACGGCGGTAATTATTGCGCTTGTAAAAACAGGAAATCTACGAGATATCGCGCGCATACTCTTGGCGGATATCGGACGTACCGGTAATATTGCGGCTTGCACAGCAGGATGGGCGTTGGGCAGCGGCCGGGTTGAAACGGATTTCATCCAGGACTGACTCAGGGCTTATTCGTCGTCTTGATAGTGCCCGGTGTGAGGGGCGTCCGTTATCTGGACGCGTCTGCTTCCTGGAGGTCCCTGAGCGTGTTCGAAACCCGAGTTCATTCCATCGTCGTGACGCTGCTGGCTGTTCTGTTGCCGGCGTTTGCGGCCCGTGGCTCGTCCGAGCTGCAGTTCGACGTGAACTCGATCTCGACGCGGATCTCGGTCAACTCGACCGGCGATCCGTTCAGCGAGAACTTCACGGGCTCGCTCCGCCTGGGGCACGACAGCGACTCGCTGCTGGCTGGAGTGCTGATCGACGGGGCGTATCAGGCCTTCGACAGCGCCCGTCATGACGGCGCCGGGTGGGACCTGTCGCACTTCTCGGCCAAGATCAACATCGAGAACGGCACGGTGGTGGGGGGCTACCTCTACCTCGAGGTCGAACATTTCTCGGACGGTGGCTCTGACGGTCTGACGAACTCGTACACGGCGGACATCGTTGATGGCGCCGGGCGGGTGAACCAACAGGCCGGGCAGGGGTACACGATCGACGGCCTGACGATCAATGGGATGTTCTCGGACGCGACGTTCGCGGGCATCGATATTGGGCGTTGGTTCGGTCTGCAGCCGCTTATCGGCAGCTTCCTGAACTTCAGCTTCGACCCGGGCGATAACCCGTTCGGGACGGACGAGAACTCACACATCGATATCTTCGTTACCGTTCCGCTCCCCACGTCCGTTTTTCTCGGGCTGGCGGGTGTAACGATTTTTCCATTCCTGAGGCCTCGGCGCTTGGCCGCCGTAGATCAAGGTGTATAATCACCTTACACATACCCTGAGAGGGAGAGACCCCATGTTCGCACACGGGAGATTGCTCGGCGCGGCAGTTATTGCCTCGACAGCGAGCGCAGCGCTTGCTGCGAATGAGCTCCAGATCGACGTTAACTCGCTGACCACGCAGGTCATGGCTGGCGCCGACGCTGGCACGCCTGATATGTACAACTCCGACAGCGGTCTGTACAGCGGCGGCGCGACCCGCGGTTCTGCGTTCGGCACGACCTTCACCGGCTCGATCGCGATGTTCGACGACGCCACCAGTGTTCTCGCTGGCGTGCTCATCGACGGCGCGGACGCCCACCCGGTCGGCACGCTTGCCAACTTCACCGGCCAGATCGACTTCGTCAACGGCGGGGTCGCTGGCGGTTTCATCCAGGTTGACGTTCTCGAGTCTGACGCGGTGACGGTGAACACCTACTTCGCCCAGATTCAGAGCGGCGCCGGCGCCATCACGACGCAGGCCGGCCAGGGCTTCAAGATCGACGGCCTGACCTTCATGGGCATGTTCTCCAGCAGCACCTTCGCTGGCGTGGACGTGACCCAGTGGGATAACGCCGAGCCCCTGAGCGGCTCGTTCCTGCAGTTCAAGTTCAACCCGGACCAGAACGGCACGGACATCGACTCGGACATCGACATCTTCGTCGTCGTCCCCATGCCCACGGCCCCGGCCCTGGCTGGCGTCGGTCTCTTCGGGGTGTTCGCGACCACGCGTCGCCGCCGCCTCGGCTAAGAGCTCCTGAGCTCAACTGAACGCGTTCTCAAGCCGGCCCTCGGGCCGGTTTTTTTCTGCGCGCTCGGTTGTGCGGGGCGGGGTGTGCGTTATCGGCCTTGTTTCGTCCGTAACCTGTTGAAAAATATGACATTTACCGTGATTTGCAGCTGGCGTGTCGTTGGCGCGGTCATATTCTAAACAGTGATAGCAAATCGGTTTACGGAGGGGTGTGTGATCCCTCTCCCGCGACCGCACCTCCCGCTACGGGAATCCACAGAGGAGAGACGAGAGATGGCTACCAAGACTTTCAAGAAGCTCGCCGTGTCGGCGGCCGCCCTGGCGGCGTTTGCCGGCGCCAGCGTGGCGTCGGCCGGGACCGAGGTCCAGATCGACGTCAACGCCCTGACGGCGACCGCCGCCCCCGGGTTCAGCACCAGCTACACGGGTGACGTCGTCCTCTCGACGAACGTCAACTCGATGCTCGCCGGGATGCTGATCGACGGCGTCGGCCAGTCGGTCACGGGCACGCTCAGCGACTTCAACGGGACGATCAACATCGTCAACGGCGCGGTCACCGGCGGCGGGTTCTCCGTCGAGGTGCTCGAGTCCGACCTCGTGACGATGAACACCTACTCGGCGACGATCGTTGCCGGTTCGGGCACCGTCGGCACGCAGGCCGGCCAGGGCTTCACGATCGACGGGCTGACGTTCGCCGGCGTGTTCTCGAGCGCGACCTTCGCGGGCGTTGACGTCTCGCCGTGGTTCGCCGCCCAGCCGCTCTTCGGCTCGTTCCTCCAGTTCGCGTTCAGCCCGAACGTCGCTGGCGTGGACATCCAGTCGGACATCGACATCTACGCGACGGTTCCGCTTCCCGCGGGCGGCGCGATGGCGTTCGTGGGCCTTGCCGGCCTCGCGGGCGTGCGTCGTCGCTCCTGCTAAGCGGCTTCTGCCGCGGCTGAGATAGCCACACACAGTCTCTAGACGACAGGCCGACCGGCGGGCGAGAACGCACCCTCGCCCGCCGGAAGGCGGGTCGTCACGCACAGAGAACTGAGATTCCGAGCGGTCGCCTGCGGGGGCATGGAGCACGGCCGCTCTTGACACATCACGGGAAGGAAGAGACCTATGCGCGCGACGTACGGATTGGCGTGCGCGCTTACCACGGCGATAGCCGCGGCCAGCGCACAAGCAACATTTATTCACTTTGATCTCAATGCGATCACCGTGAGCGCCGGGGAGGCGTTCGACGGTGAGACCCACAGCGGAACTCTGGTCCTCGGCGCAAGCGCGGTTTCGTCGCTCAACGCGATCGAGCTCGACGGCGTCAGCACGGCGCTCTCTGACGGGCTCGGCTCGATGAGCGGGGAGATCGTCCTGCTCAACGGCGCGGTCCTCGGCGGGTACATCGCGTTCACTGCTGACGACGGGGCGGAGTACATCGCGACGATCGCCAGCGGCGCCGGCGCGGTGGACACCCAGGCGGGGCGCGGGTTCCGCGTGGACGGCCTGACCGAGACCGGCGTGCTGGACAACCTGTCGCTGAACGGGACCTCGTTCGCGGGTGTGGACATCTCGAAGATGCTGCCCATGGGCGACCCGGTGATCCTCGATGGCTCGTTCCTGCTGCACGGGTACGGGCCCGACGCGGGCGGGTTTGACGGCTTCGTCGATCTGGATGTGTACGCGGACGCCCCGGTCCCGTCGCCCGGGCCGGCCGCTCTGGCGCTGACCGCGGCGTGCCTCGGCGGGACGCGCCGTCGGCGCTGCCGCTGATACCGACTGCTCGGTTCCCGTCTGCCCCTCTATCCCAGGCGCGCGGTCCGTTCCTCCGGACCGCGCGTTTTTTTCTGCGCGCACGGTGCACGGCGATCCGATTTACCGGACAATGAGCCCAGCTCTGGGAGGTCCGTGTGAAGCCATCGCGTGTCGTGAGTCGGGTTTTTGTCGCCCTCGTGTTCGTCTGTTCTTCGCTGAGCGCTACGGCCTCCGCGGACGCGGCGCTGGATAAGGCGCCGCTGAAGCGGATCGAGGTGCGGGGGCTTGATGTCTGGAACGCTGGGCCGTTCGAGGCTGGGGACGTGCGCGTGCGTGTGCTGCCCGTGCCGAACGGGCATATCGCCGCGGAGCAGAACGACGAAGAGGCGCAGCTGCTGACGGTCGCGGAGCTGGTCGCGCTGGACACGCGGATCGACGATTCGCTCGAGGCGGTGATCGCGGACGCGGTGGCGGGCTGGATGCTGCGGGCGCGCGGCGCGGACGTGACGCCCCAGGGGCGCCCGGCGTACGTCCTCGACGAGGGGACGCTTGTTGTGACGATCCCGGCGCCGGCCCCGGGCGCGAGCGAGCAGGGGCCCTTTGTGATCCGCGAGGTGGTGATCGAAGGCCTGTCGGGCGAAGCGCTCGACGACGAGGCGGCGCTCGGGTTGAGCGTGCCGCTGACGCGCGTCGAAGAGGGGTACATCGCGCCGCGTGCGGGGCTCCCGACGGAGACGATCGCGCTGCGCGAGTTTTCTTCGGGCGAACCGTTCTACTCGAGCGCTCTGCAGCAGGCGGGGCGGGCGATCGTGGCGGAGTTCAACCGTCGGGGGTACCGCGGGGTGCGCGTCGAGGGGCGGGCGCCGATCGACGGGGTGTTCCGTCTGGTGGTGACCGAGGGGCGCGTGGGCGAGATCCGCACGAGCGCGACGATCGAGACGCGCGAGCCGCTGCGTGATGACCCGTCGTATGACCGGATCAAGACGGGCGCTCCGGTGCAGCCGGGGGCGCTGATTAATCTCGATGAGCTGGACCGGTACGTCTACCACCTCGGGCGTCGCCCCGGGCGGCGCGTGGACCTGGCGTTGTCGCCGGGGCTCGCGGAGGACGAGGTCGTGCTCGATCTGCTGATCGCGGAGAACGACCCGCTGCTGGTGTACCTGCAGTTTTCGAACACGGGGACCGAGGAGACGACCGAGTGGCGCGAGCGGCTCGGGCTGATCCACTACAACCTCACGGGCGTTGACGATGTTTTTCAGGCGGACTTCCTGACGGGCAACCTCGACGAGGTGAACGCTTTGTCGCTGAGCTACGAGCGCCCGTTCGAGGATCTCGGGCGCACGTGGTGGCGGGTCTACGGGTCGGCGCTGGAGTACACGTCCGACGAGTTCGGCTTGCAGTCGCAGGCGTTCGAGGGCGAGTCGTACAACGCGGGTGTTGAGGTGCGCCGGAACCTGCTCCAGGACAAGGGGCTGTTCGCGGACGGGCTGGTCGGCGCGCGGTTCGATCATGTGCGCACGAAGAACAACATCGCGGGGACGATCGGCGAGGCTGATTTCCTGATCCCGTACCTCGGCGTGCGCGTGGAGGAGCGGACGGACCGCTCGAGTTTCCGGGCCTTCGGCGGGATCGAATGGTCGATGGCGGGCTTCGCGGGGACGGACGGCGCGGACGTGAACATGCTCGGGCGCCCGCTGGTGGACGACGACTTCTTCGCGGCGCGGGCGTCGCTGGACTACTCCTTCTACCTGGAGCCGCTGCTGGACCCGGACTGGGCGGAGCGGGAGAACCCGACGCTGGCGCACGAGCTGGCGTTCTCGCTGCGGGGGCTGCACTCGCTGCACAACCGGCTCCCGCCGAATTACTCGCTGACGGCCGGCGGGTTCTTCAGCGTGCGCGGGTACCCGGAGGCGTTCGCGTTCGGCGACAACGTTGTTATCGGGACGGTGGAGTACCGGTACCACGTGCCGCGGGATCTCGCCCCAGCCGACCCAGGCGATTTATTCGGCGACCCTTTCAAATGGCGCCCAGACCAACCACTCGCGCGTCCTGACTGGGACCTTGTGCTCCGTGGCTTTATGGACGTTGCACACCTCGATATTCAGGACAGACTGTCATTTGAGGACGATGCCACACTGATCGGCGCAGGGGTCGGTGTGGAGTTGAGCGTCCAGCGCAACGTGAACCTGCGACTCGACTGGGGGATCGCCCTCAGGAGCGAGGAGGCCGGCGGAGACGAGGTCGACGCCGGGGACAGCAGGCTGCACGCCTTGCTGACCATTTTCTTCTAGGCGGAGCCTGGGAGAACCGCCTAGCGTTACGGGACGTAGAGAAGAGAGTCAGACGGGGCGCCGCACAGCGACCCGGGAGAGAGAGAACAAGAGATGAACACCCAGCACTCATGGTGCGCCGCTGCCCTTACATCCGTTGCCGGCGCCGCCGTTGCGCTCGCGGGCGCGCCGCCTCAGCCGTCGATCATCCCCACGGATGTTGTGCGCGGCGCCGCGGAGTTCTCCTCTTTCGGGGCGACGACAGTCATCACGGCCTCGGACGGGGCGATCATCAACTACGCGCAGTTTGATGTGCTGAGCGGGCAGTCGGTTGAGTTCGTCCAGCCGGGCGCCGACGCTCGGGTGCTCAATAGGATCAACAGCGTGGAGCCCTCGTTTATCGACGGCTCGCTGAGCGCCAACGGCATCGTGTACCTCGTGAACCCGTCGGGTGTGATCTTCGGCGAGGGCGCCGTCATCAGCGCCTCGGGGATCGTGGCTGCCGCGGCGACCATGGCGGACGCGGACTTCGCGGCGGGTGTGGATCGCTTCACCGCAGGCGGCGGCGTGGTGAGCAACATGGGCGTGATCCGGGCCGAGCAGCTCGTGCACCTCGTTGGTTCACGGGTCGAAAACTCCGGGACGATCCTTGCGCCCGAGGGCGTGGTGTCGATGAGCGCGGGCGAGAACGTGTACCTCGCGACGAGCGGCAGCCGCCTGATGGTTCAGGTCGACGGCGGCGGCGACGCGACGGCGGTCTCGCACAGCGGGACGGTCGAGGCGGGCGAGGCCTTGTTTACCACGGGCGATCTCTACTCGGTCGCGCTGGGCGGCTCGACGACGGCGCGTGACGTGCGCGCTTCGGGCGGCACGGTGGCGCTCGAGGGCGCGACGGTTGACGCTTCTCGCGCGGGCGGTGGGGGGGATGTGTCCCTGACCGGCGACGTCGTCTTTATCGACGCCGCATCGAGCGTGCGCGCCGACGCGGTCGGCACTGGCGCGGGCGGGACGGTTGAGATCATCGGGAGCGACGCGGCGGGCGTGTTCGGCACGCTGTCTGCCCGAGGCGCGACGGGCAAGGGCGGCTTTATCGAGACGTCGGCCGGGCGCGTGCTGCGCGTGATGAAGGCGCCGGACGTGTCGTCGGGCAACGGCGGCGGTGAGTGGCTGATCGACCCGACGAACCTCGACATCGTTCTCGACGGCATGGGCACGGTTGGGGTCGTGGCGACGCCCGACGGGTTTGCCTCGAGCGCCGTCGGGGCACAGATCGAGGTGGGCACGGTCGTTGCGGGTCTGCTCGGCGGTGACGTCACGCTGATGACCGCGGCGGGCGGCGCGGAGGCTGGGGACAT